>Ga0256844_10000372_pt1 | contig 17210 bp, 15 predicted proteins | sample MusselsmetaG_FD_189100 | JGI IMG/M metagenome (GOLD analysis project Ga0256844, IMG submission 189100) | Mussel associated microbial communities from hydrothermal vent at the East Pacific Rise, Pacific Ocean - Mussels | ecosystem: Host-associated > Mollusca > Shell > Unclassified ... | reverse complement strand
GCCTGCTCTTATGGGTATAATTGCAGATAAATATTTGAATGCAGAACGAGTTTTTGGGTTAAGTCATATCATTCTTGCATTTCTTTTATATTGGCTTACTACGGCAACAGATTTCAATTCTTTTTATATGATTGTATTTCTAATTTCCATGTTTTATATGCCAACCATTGCATTAGATAATTCTATTTCATATGCTTTATTAGAACGAAATAAATACGATATTATTAAAGTTTTTCCTCCAATACGTGTTTGGGGAACAATTGGTTTTATTTTAGCAGCTTGGACAACAGATTTGTTGGGTTGGAAAGTAGGAAAAGAACAATTTTTAGTATCTGCTGCAGCTTCCTTAGTGTTAGGGGTTTATGCGTTTACATTACCTGCAATTCCTCCTTCAGATTCCAAGGAGAAAAAATCTATTTCACAACGCCTTGGTCTAGATGCTTTTTCTTTATTTAAAGATAAGAAAATGGCAATATTCTTTATATTTTCAGTTTTGTTAGGTGCCGCTCTTCAGATAACTAATATTTGGGGCGTTCCTTTCCTAGATAGTTTTAAAACTAATTATGAAGGCTATTTTGCAGTTGAACATCCTGTTGTATTAATGACTTTATCACAAGTATCCGAAACTGTTTTTATTCTAACAATACCTTTCTTTTTGAAGAAGTTTGGAATTAAAAAAGTAATGATTTTTAGTATGATTTCTTGGGTTTTACGTTTTGCGTTATTTGGCGTTGGTAATCCTGCTGGTGGTTTTGCTTTTTTAATATTATCTATGATTGTTTATGGAATGGCATTCGACTTTTTTAATATATCTGGTTCATTATTTGTAGAAAAAGAAGCGAAACCTTCTATGCGTTCTAGTGCACAAGGTTTATTTATGATGATGACCAATGGTTTTGGAGCAATATTAGGTGCTTATGCAAGTGGATTTATTGTTGATTATTATTCTAATGATGGTGTTAAAGATTGGCAATCTATCTGGTTTATTTTTGCTGGATATGCTTTGGTAGTTACTATAGCTTTTGCTTTTCTATTCAAATACAAACATAACCCAGATGAAATAGGAGATGTGTCACATTAAATTATATGATTTTTAAGAATTCAATAAAATGAAACAATACTTAGACTTAATAAAACACGTTCAAAAAAACGGAATTGAAAAGGGAGACAGAACAGGAACAGGAACAAAAAGTGTTTTTGGTTATCAAATGCGTTTTGATTTAGCAGCTGGTTTTCCGATGCTTACCACCAAAAAATTACACTTAAAGTCTATTATTCATGAATTATTGTGGTTTTTAAAAGGAGATACAAATATTGGCTATTTAAAAGAAAATGGTGTAAAAATTTGGGATGCTTGGGCTGATGAAAACGGCGATTTAGGTCCTGTTTATGGTCATCAATGGCGTAATTGGAATAGTGAAGGAATCGATCAGATTACCGAAGTAATCAATACTATAAAAACCAATCCCAATAGTAGAAGAATGATGGTTTCTGCTTGGAATCCAAGTGTTATGCCAGATACTTCAATTTCCTTTTCGGATAATGTTGCTAATAATAAAGCGGCATTGCCACCTTGCCATGCATTTTTTCAGTTTTATGTAGCTGATGGCAAATTGTCTTGTCAGTTATACCAACGAAGTGCCGATATATTTTTGGGAGTTCCGTTTAATATTGCCTCTTATGCTTTATTGGTAATGATGGTAGCACAAGTTTGTGATTTGGAATATGGTGAGTTTATTCACACTTTTGGAGATGCGCACATTTATAACGATCATAGTGAGCAGATAGAATTACAACTTTCTAGAGAGACTAAAACATTGCCGAAAATGAAACTGAATCCGTCAATTAAAAATATTTTCGATTTTACTTTTGATGATTTTGAATTGATTGGTTATGAGCCACATCCTTTAATTCGTGGAAAAGTTTCGGTTTAAAACCCAAGCACACTTACTTTGGCGTTGTTTTTGAATACCATAACATAAATTAGTAAATCATGAAAAAATTATTATATATACTCGTATTAATTTCTGCTACAAGTTTTGCACAGCAAGAAATAATACAACAAGAATTAACAGCAACCGATACGATTAAAAGTATGCGGTTACTTGAAATAAGAAAAGTTATCGACAAACATATTTTAAGTAAAATTCCTGTTCAAAAAGACACTGTAAAATTAGAATATTACTATAAAATTGATGTTTTAGGAAGTATTATATTAAAAGATTCCGTTAATAATAATACTGTAAAATTTGCTAGTGAAGTGAAAGAATTTTTTAAAAATTCATATAAAGTAAGACCTTATAATGATTTTTTTGATGGCATACAAGAGTTTAAGAGTGAGTTGTGGAACAGTTATTTGTATACAGATGGTGCTTATGAGATTATTAAAAGAGTAATTATGGATAAATTCCCTGTTTACTCAGGTTGTGAAAGTTTTACAACGATACCAGAATCTAGGCATTGTATGAATCGAAAAATAGCAAAACATATTGGTAAAAATTTCAATACAGAATTGGCAAATACTTTAGGTTTAAGACACGGAAAAAAGCGAATTTACCTACAATTTATTATTGATGAAAAAGGAAGTGTTTCTCAAATTAAAGCAAGAGCACCACATCCTAGATTAAAAGCAGAGGGAATACGAATAGTTAAATTGTTACCACATGTAAAACCCGGTGAATTAAATGGTAAAAAGGTAAAGGTAACATTTAGTTTACCTATAACTTTTATGGTTGAGGAGGATTTTGATGTGCCTGTTGAAAGTGATAAAGATCGAAAAAAACGTATGAAATCAGAACGAAAAGAGCTAAAGAAACAAATAAAACAACAACGAAGAGCTAATCGAAGATAAATTTGAAGAAATATTTTACACATAAATTATTTAAAAAAATAAGACGGCGAGTTAAATTTAATTCAGTCAAAAAAAACAAACCAATGATTACCATAATAGCAGCAATAGCAAATAAGAATGCTTTGGGAAAAGACAATCAGTTAATTTGGCATTTATCAGCCGATTTAAAACGGTTTAAAAAATTAACAACAGGTCATCATATTATTATGGGACGTAATACTTTTGAGTCGATAGGTAAGCCTTTGCCTAATAGAACAAGTATTATTATTACTCGTAATAAAAATTACAAACAAGAGGATTGTATTGTAGTGCATTCTTTAGAAGAAGCGATAAAAGCAGTTAAAAATGATAGCAATCCGTTTATTATTGGTGGTGCTCAAATCTATAAAGAAGCTATAAAAATAGCCGATAAGCTAGACATCACAATGGTGTATCACGATTTTGAGGCAGACGTATTTTTTCCAGAAATTGATTCAGAAATATGGGAAGAAACAAGCAACGTAAGTTTCCAACCCGATGAGAAAAACAAATACAACTATAGTTTTGTTTCTTTTAAAAGAAGAAATTAAATTACCGAAATTTCAACAGCTACGGTTTCTTCATCTCCCAATTTAGGAATTAACGCATGGTAAGTTAAATTTGGTGCTACCGACGCAATATTTTGAATAAATTCAACCTCCAAGACTAAATTTCCTAAACTACAATCATAATAGTAGTTGTAATTTATCGTTTCATTACCGCTAGTTAATCCTTTTTTTCCGATCACTAAATCGTAAGTAGAAAAATTAATTTGTGGTAAACAATCACCAGTAACCAAATTATTAAACTGACTTTGAGATCTAATGATGATGTAATTATCACTTAAATCTATCTGTGTGTTGTGTCTTGTATCAGCACAATTATAAATTTCTTCTAAACTATGTGTGTCAAGTGTATTTGCAAGGCAATCTTTATCTTCGTCAAATTCACAAGAGAAAAGGAATATACTTATTGTGATAATTATTAGTTTGCTTAGTTTCATTTTGTTTTATAAAAAATGCTGTTAGTTTTTTAAATATACTTCTTAGTTGGTTCTTATTCGTGAATCCAAAATGCTAAGGTAGCAAAAATTGCAATAACAAGCACTACTGCTAGTCCAACTTTCCAAACATCTTTATAGTAATAATGGCGGTGTTTTTTGTCTTTTGTATAAGACCAAACCATGGCTATCACAAAAGCTATGACAAAAAATAGTGCAAAATAGAGTTGACCTTTGGTGAAATTCATAAGTTGTATATTTACGGCAAATATACTAGAAATGAGTAAAAATGCAATTATTTTTGGTGCAACTTCGGGAATAGGCAAGGAATTAGCTAAAATTTTGGTTGCAAATGATTATCAGGTTTTAATAACCGGAAGAAGATTGGAAAAGCTCAAAGAAATTAAAGCAACCAATCCAAGTTCATATTCTATTAAACAACACGATATTACTAATATAAAATCATCCAATCTCTTTTTTGACGAATTACCAAGTATTTTTGATAAAGTAGATTTAATTATTCTTAGCTCTGGCGTAGGTGATGCGAATTATAAATTGGACTGGGAAGTAGATTTACCAACATTAAATACCAATGTTATGGGAACAACAAAATTAATGCAGTTGGCTTATTCTTATTTTAATAAACAAGGATATGGGCATTTGGTTGGTATAACATCAATTGCATCTATACGTGGGAATAGACATGTGCCTGCATATTTTGCTTCAAAAGCTTTTCAGAGTAGTTATTTAGAATCTCTTTGGATGAAAGCTCAACGTAGTAAAAAAGATATTTTTGTAACCAATATTTTACCTGGTTATGTAGATACCGTTATGGCAAAAGGAAGTACATTTTGGAAAGCACCTTTAGATAAAGCTTGTAAGCAGATTTTTAGAGCTATTCAGAAAAAAAAGAAGAAAGCATATATTACTAGACGATGGCGTTTGGTAGCTATTTTTTTAAAGATAGTGCCTGCAAGTGTGGTTAATAAATATTTTTAGTAGTTTGTTTGAGATAGTCCAAATCTATACCATCATAATTTATTTCTATTAATAATGATTCTAAATAAGAGAATTATCATTATATTTGAGCATACTAATTATAAAATTAAATATTATGACATTCAAATTACCAGAATTAGGCTATGCATATGACGCATTAGAGCCAAATATTGATGCAAGAACTATGGAAATTCACCATACAAAGCATCATAACGGATATACAAACAATTTAAATAATGCTATTGCAGGAACTAAATTAGAAGGAAAATCAATCGAAGATATTTTAACTAATTTGGATATGGATAATGCGGCAGTGAGAAATAATGGTGGTGGTTTTTACAATCACTCATTATTCTGGAAAGTTATGGATCCAAATGACAAAGGAAGATTATCGGGAGAATTAAAAGGAGCTATAGAAGCTGCTTATGGTTCTTTTGATGAGTTTAAGGCGGTTTTTGCTAAAGCAGCAGGAACACGTTTTGGATCTGGTTGGGCTTGGCTTTGTGTTCATAAAGGAGGAAGAGTTGAGGTTTGTTCTACAGCCAATCAAGATAATCCATTAATGCCAAACTCCACTTGTGGAGGAACTCCAATTTTAGGATTGGATGTTTGGGAACACGCTTATTATTTAAATTACCAAAATAGAAGACCCGATTATATTCAGGCATTTTTTAATGTTATCAACTGGAATGAAGTTGAAAGACGTTATGCGGAAAGTAAATAATTTTTTTGTTTGATGATTATTGTAAACTAAAAAATAAATTAGTTTGAATTTATAAACCTCACAGGTTTTAAAACCTGTGAGGTTTTCGCTTTTTATCTAAATAATTACAATAACTTTGCAACTTTATTTTAAAACAATCATATTAATATGACAAGAAACCTCGCTTTGATATTGGCTGCAATAACTGCAGTAATTTATGGAGTTAGTTTTACCATTGCCAAAGAGGTTATGCCACTATATGTAAAACCATTTGGTTTTATCTTATTGCGAGTTTTTGGTGCCACTATATTATTTTGGATTGCAGGGTTATTTATAAAAAAAGAGAAAATTGCATTAGCTGATTATGGTAGAATATTTATTGCTGCAATATTTGGAGTTGCTTTAAATATGTTAACCTTTTTTAAAGGTCTAAGTATGACAACACCAATAAGTGGAGCAGTAATGATGGTTACAACACCTATATTGGTACTTACTTTTGCAAGTATTTTTCTAAAAGAGAAAGTAACACTTAAAAAAATTATAGGTATAGGAATTGGTTTAATAGGTGCTGTATTTTTAATTGCTTATGGAAAAAAAATTGGTGGAGGAAATAATGAACTTATAGGAAATCTATTGGTATTTGTAAATGCCGCTTCTTTTGCTTTTTATTTAATATTGGTTAAGAGTTTAACTAGAAAATATCATCCATTAAGTTTTGCCAAATGGTTGTATTTATTTGGTTTAATTATGGTTATCCCTTTTGGAATAAAAGAATTACAACAAGTAAATTTTGATACAATGCCAACAAGTATTTATTTAAAAACCGGATTTATAATTGTTTTTACAACCTTTATAACATACCTGTTTAATTTACTAGCTATTAAGAAGCTAAAGCCAACAACAGTAAGTATTTTTATCTACTTACAACCAGTGATAGCTACAATGTATGCACTTGCAGTACAAAGTGATCACCTAAATAGTGTTAAAATTATCGCAACATTGCTTATATTTGTAGGAGTATATTTGGTTACTTCAAAAGGCAACCTTAATAAAGCTTAATATGAAATGTAAAAAAGCACTGCAAAAATTAAAAGATGGTAATAAAAGATTTGTAAAATCTGCTCAAATAAACCATACCGTTGGCGCAAAAAATAATTCCAAGTTGGTTTTTTCTCAAAAACCCTATGCAGTTGTACTCACTTGTTCTGATTCTCGTGTTGGTGTAAATACGATTTTTGATGCTAAATTGGGTGATTTGTTTATTATTAAGAACGCAGGAAATATTGTAGATAAATCTACACTGGCAAGTATAGAGTTTGCAATTGCAAAACTAAATGTAAAGTTAATTATGGTATTATCGCATCAAAATTGTGGTGCTGTTAAATTTGCAAAAACACATCCTGTAATTAAAAATGAAAAACGAGAAGAGAATTTTAATTTTTTATTAAGGCAAATTAGAACAGTTATAACAGATAATAAAGATTTTTCGACTAAAGAATTAACACAAGAAAATGCAAATCATTCTGTGGAAAGTATTTTAGAAGATTCACTAATCATATCAGAAAAAGTAGCAGAAAAAACACTTAAAATAGTAACAGGATATTATAAAATAAGTACAGGGAAAGTAGTATTTCTGTAGTAATATGTAAATATTTCAAAAAGAACGAAGACTAGATGATAAAATCAATGACAGGTTACGGTAAAACCGAATTTACCATTAATACAAAAAAAATTACGATAGAAATTAAATCATTAAATTCGAAAAATTTGGATTTAAATGTACGTATTAATAATCCGTTTAGAGAAAAGGAATTATTGATTCGTAAAAAATTATCGGCAAAATTAAAAAGAGGAAAGGTAGATTTTTATTTATTTGTAGAAAATACTGGTGGAGAAAATAGTAACAAGATAAATACAGCTACTGCCAAAGATTATATAAATCAATTACAAAAAATAACAGCCATTTCTAATGAAAGTGCATTAGAAATAGCCATGAAATTACCAAACATTTTAGATACAGCAAAAGAAGAGGTAGATGAGAATGAATGGGAAAAGATTGAATTAAAAATAGACGAAGCGCTAAACAGAATTGATAATTTTAGAAAAGATGAAGGAGCTATTTTAAAAGCTGATTTTGAGGAAAGAATTTCAACATTACAAAATTTATGTGAAATAAATATTGAGTTTGAAGAAGCTCGAATTCCTGCAGTTAGAGAACGTATAGAAAAATCGATAAACGACTTAAAGTTAGATGTCGATAAAAATAGATTTGAACAAGAATTGATTTTTTATCTCGAAAAGTTAGATATTACAGAAGAACGTATCCGATTGGACAATCATTTAATATATTTTTTAAAAGAATTGAATGTTGATGAATCAAATGGGAAGAAGTTAGGATTTATTTGTCAAGAAATTGGAAGAGAAATAAATACAACAGGTTCTAAGGCAAATTATGCTCCAATGCAACAAAATGTTGTGTTGATGAAAGATGAATTAGAAAAAATTAAAGAGCAATTATTAAATGTACTTTAGTTGGATGTAGATTAAAGTTATTTCAAATTATTATAGTTAGTATGAAAAAAGGTAAATTAATTGTGTTTTCGGCACCAAGTGGATCTGGAAAAACAACGATAGTACATCATTTATTGGCTCAAAAAGAGTTGAATTTGGCATTTTCAATATCTGCGGCTTCTCGTGAAAAAAGAGGAGAAGAAGTAGATGGGAAGGATTATTATTTTATTTCTATTAAAAAATTCAAAAAACTAATAAAGAAAGAGAAATTCATTGAGAGTGAAGAAGTGTATAAAAATCATTTTTACGGAACATTAAAAAAAGAAGTGAAACGATTACGCAAAGAAGGTAAAAATGTGATTTTTGATATTGATGTAATTGGCGGGTTAAACATAAAAAAACAATTCCCAAAGAAAACGTTAGCTATTTTTGTACAACCGCCATCAATAGAAGAGATGGAGCGTAGGTTGAGAAATCGACAAACAGATAGTGAGGAAAAAATAATAGAGCGAGTAGCTAAAGCAAAAAAAGAATTAAGTTTTGCAAAGGATTTCGATGTGATTTTAGTTAATGATGATTTAGATTTAGCAAAAAAAGAAGCATATGTATTGGTGGAAAATTTCATTAATTAATTCCGACTACTAGTTATCTATCATTATTACAGTGTGTTATGACTAGATTTTCTAGAGTTAAAGAGTTAAAATATTTTTGTATTATTGCAAATTCATGAAAAAAAGTATAGGATTATATTTTGGAACGTTTAACCCAATTCATATTGGGCATTTGGTAATTGCTAATCATTTAGTAGAGTTTTCCGATTTAGATGAGGTTTGGTTTGTGATAACACCACATAGTCCGTTTAAAAAGAAGAGTACATTATTATCGGATAATCATCGCTATCAAATGGTACAAATAGCCATTGAAGACTATCCAAAATTAAAAGCTTCAAATATAGAGTTTGGTTTACCACAACCAAATTTCACTGTAAATACGTTGGTTCATTTAAAAGAGAAACATCCCGACAATCAATTTAATTTGATAATGGGAGAAGATAATTTACAATCGTTTCATAAATGGAAAAATTATGAGGTAATACTAGATAATCATAAGATATACGTTTATCCGAGGGTTTATAATAAGAAAAACACATCAAAATTCATAAAACACCAAAAAATTAACATAATAAATGCGCCAATTATAGAGATTTCTGCAACTTTTATAAGAAATGCTATTAAAAACCATAAAAATGTTAAATCTTTGTTGCCTTGTAATGTATGGACTTATTTGGATGAAATGAATTTTTATAAGGAATAAAATATTACTGTTTTTAAAACTTTGGCATTACTTTTGTTTTAATACAAAATATATCAATTAACAATACTAAATTATTAAGGGAAAAATGAAAAAAATTATAATGCTAGTACTAGTGCTAAGTCAGTTTATCAACGGGTTCTCACAAAGAACAATTAAAGAATGGAAAGTTGTAAACTTAAGTGTGAACAATGGGAGTTCAAACTCTGCAGCTTCATTTTATGGAGATAACCAAATTGTTTTTTCATCTGAAAAAGATGGAAGATTTCACTTGTATGTTGGAAGCATCCAAAATGACGATGTGAAAGACAAGAAACCATTTATAGAAGCAAAAACTATGGAAATGAGCGCTGCTTTTACAAGTAATGAAAATACGGTTTATTTTACAAGAAGTGTTTATGGAAAAGAAAATACCGTAAAATACAATAAGGATAAAGCTTCAAGAATTGCAATATTTAAAGCAACAAAATCATCAAATGGTAAATGGGGTAATGAGATTTCAATGCCTTTTAATAGTAATAAGTACGATGTTGGTCACCCTGCTTTAAGTCCAGATAACACAAAGCTTTATTTTAGTTCAAATATGCCTGGAACTATTGGGAAAACTGATATTTACGTTGTCGATATTTTAGGGAATGGAGAATATTCTGAGCCAAAAAATTTAGGTAAAAAAGTAAATACAACAGGAAATGAATTATATCCTTATGTAGATAAGAATAACAGATTGAGTTTTGCATCTAACGGGCATTCAAATAATATGGGTGGTTTAGATATTTATTTATATTCTTTAAATAGCGATGAAGATTTATTACATTTTGATTCCCCAATTAATTCAAAATCTGATGATTTTTCATACGTATATAATTATAACACAAAACGTGGTTTTTTAACATCAAATAGATCTGGTGGAAAAGGACAAGATGATATTTATATCTTTTTTGAGGAAGAAAAAGAAATCAAAGAGAATAAGAAAGATAAAACTTGTAGTCAAGAATTAATAGGAACTGTATATTTAAATGCAACTCAAGAAGTAATTCCTTTTGCAATAATAACGCTAAAAGATGATAATGGTAATGTTGTTAAAACCTTTGCTACAAAAAAAGATGCAAAATTCAAATTCAATGTTAAATGTGGCACATCATATAAAATTGAAGCTACAAAACTTGGTCATAAAACTTCTGAACGTATAATGGTAACAAACGGACAAAACGGTGTGATTGGTTCTAAAAACATATTTTTAACCAAAAAAGTTGAGGTTGCTAGTTCAAAAGAGAAGAAAGATTTTATCGGTAAGGTTGGTTTTGAATATAATAAAACTAATTTAGAAAAGAGATATACTTATGAATTGGATAAAGCAATCATAAAAATGAAAAAGAATAAAAAGATTACCATTCATTTTGAATCTCATACCGATAGTAGAGCAGAAACCGATTTTAATATGGAACTATCAGTTGAAAGAATTAGAGTGTTAAAAGAATATCTAGGCTTTAATGGAATCTATAGAAAGAGAATAACTGGTGATGCTTTTGGAGAAACAAAACCTCTAAATAGATGTACAAAAGAAGTGGAATGTACAGAGTCTGAATATCTATTAAATAGAAGAACTACTTTTGTATTAAAAGGAGAATAATAATAATAATAATAAAACGATGAAAATGAAAAATATATATATACTAATTACATTACTTACTTTTACGTTTTCTTTTGCCCAAGAAAAAGAAAGTACAAAAGACACGATAAATAAAAAATTGAACGAACGTTTTATTATTAAAAATGTTGGAATTAACAATGAGTTTCCAAGTTTTGGAACAACTTTTTATAAAGACAATGAAATAGTCTATTCTGCGCAAAATGACAAAAAATCGAGAATGGATCTGTATAAAGGAACTGTTAGTAGTGATGGAGAAATTAACAATCCAGTTAAGATTTTAAGTGTTAGTTCTAAGTCGTTTGAGTCTAATGTTGCTTTTACGAAAGATGGTAAAACAGTTTACTTTACAAGAAGTATTTACGGTAAAATAAATACACGAAAAGTAAGAAAAGATAGAAAAGCAACAATCGCTATTTTAAAAGCGACAGTTAGTGCAAGTGGGGAATGGGTTAATATTAAAGAAATGCCTTTTAATAGTAAAATTTACGATGTTGGTCATCCTGCTTTAAATAATGATGATACAAAATTATACTTCTCTTCAAATATGGAAGGAACAAAAGGAGATACAGATATATTTGTTGTAGATGTATTAGAAAATGGAAATTACAGTAAGCCAGAAAGTTTAAGTGAAAAAGTAAATTCGGAATATAAAGAAGCTTATCCTTATTTAATAAATGATGTATTGTATTTCTCTTCTTACCGTAAAGATGATGCTTATGGTAAAGCAGATGTTTATGCAGTGAAGTTATATGATGATGGAACTATTTCTGATAGAATTCATTTAGCACCTCCAATTAATAGTGTTGCTGATGACTTTTCGTACATTTTTAATGCTGAAAAGAAACAAGGTTATTTTTCTTCAAATAGAATTAGAGGAAAAGGATCGGATGATATTTATTCTTTTAATGAAACAAGACCATTAATTTTTGATTGTTATCAAGATATTGAAGGTGAAGTAATCGACTTAACTTCTGGGAGTCCAGTACCATATGCAAAAGTTACCTTGTATGATGTATTTAACAAGACTATAGAAACTTTTACAACAGAAAAAGACGGGAAATTTGTATTTAAAAAAGTAGTTTGTAGTGCAAATTATGAGATAAGTGCAGAACGTAAGCATTATGGAATAAAATCAAAAAACATTGTAACTTTAGCAAGACATAATGGAATTACACGAGTAACAATTCCGTTAAGCGATGATTTTATTGTCTTTAAAAGAGGTAAAAAAATGTTGAATATTCATAATATTAATTTTGATTATGATAAATCGTTTATTAGACCAGATGCATCTGCTCAATTAAATAAAGTTATTCGTACAATGAAGCGTTACCCTAGAATGGTTATCGAGTTAGGAGCCCATACAGATGCTAGAGGACCAGATGCTTATAATTTAAAGTTATCACATAAGCGTGCTTTATCCACAATAGCTTACATTATTGAAAAAGGTGGAATTTCTGCAGATAGAATTTCTGGAAAAGGTTATGGAGAGGAAAAATTACTTAATCATTGTGATAATGAAAAAGCGAGGAAGTGTACGAACTTAGAAAACGAAGTTAATCGTAGATCGGAGTTTATCATTACAAGAATGTAAGTATAAATAAAAAATTTATAAGAACACCAATTGGGTAAATATTCCAATTGGTGTTTTTTAGTATAATTTTAATACTTAAATTTAAAGTTCATCGTATATTTGTATAATTATTTTATTTATCAATTTTAAATAAATTTTTTTTTGGCAAAATAAAAGAAACATACAAAAAAGGACAAGAGTAATTTTCGTAAAAAAATGACTCATGATTATCGTTTGGTGGTGACGAGTGATGATTCTATGGAAGAACGTTTTTCACTACGATTAAATCGATTAAATGTTTTTGTTTTAGGGGGTTTATTTGTAATTGCCTTAATTGTATTAACTTCTGTTTTAATCGCTTTTACTTCAATTAAAGAATATATTCCTGGCTATTCATCATCAAAATTAAAAAAGGAAGCGAGTTCTTTGGTTTATAAGTCAGATTCTTTGGAGCAACGAATTGCGGTTCACGAAGCTTATATTAACAGTATAAAATCATTACTTATTGGCGATATTAAAATAGAAGATATAAATAAAGATTCTATTACACAACAAATAAGTATAGATGATGTAAACTTAAATGCTTCGGCAATTGATTCGGTTTTTAGACAAGAAGTAGCTCAAAAAGATCGTTTTAGTGTTTTCGAAAAAGCAACTAAAAAAGCTGGAATTGTCTTTTTTGCTCCTGTAAATGGTGTCATCTCTGATGCTTATAACATAGAAAGCAAGCATTTTGCTGTTGATATTGCAGTATCCGAAGGAACTCCTGTTAAATCGGTTGCTGATGGAAATGTTATTTTTTCGGGCTTTACAGCAGATACAGGTTATGTACTTATTATACAGCATTCTCAAGGGTTTATTTCGGTTTATAAACACAATAAAACCTTGTTTAAAGAACAAGGTGATTTGGTGAAATCGGGAGAAGTAATTGCCAATTCGGGTTCTACAGGAACATTAACAACAGGGCCGCATCTTCATTTTGAATTACGAAGCGATGGTTATGCAGTTAACCCCGCAGATTATATAGATTTTGAATAAATAAGAAGAACCTATTTATCATTAAAGACAAAGTTACAAAGAAGATATTCTAATAAACTAGTACAAAACGTGAAAGCATACTTAGCCAAATTATACGCCAAAAAAATAGCCAAACAAATTAAGAAATGGAGTAGTAATCCTATCGAAACACAAAATGGTGTCTTTGATAACTTAATAAAAGATGCAGCACATACCGTTTTTGGAAAAGATCATAATTTTGGTGAAATCAAAACGTACGAAGATTATCAAAAAAATGTACCTGTAAGAGATTATGAAGGTTTAAAACCGTATATAGAACAAATTTTAGACGGTAAAGAAGATGTTTTATGGAAAGGCAAACCTATGTATTTTGCAAAAACTTCGGGAACAACTTCTGGAGCGAAATTTATTCCTATTACAGCAGAATCTATGCCTTATCATATTAGCGCAGCTAAAAGTGCGCTACTTAATTACATTCACCAAACTGGCGATGCAAGTTTTGTAAAAGGAAAAATGATTTTTCTACAAGGAAGCCCCATAATTGATACTTTTAAAGGAATAAAAACAGGTCGGTTAAGTGGTATTGTTGCTCATTTTGTACCAAAATATTTGCAAAAAAATAGAATGCCAAGTTGGGAAACCAATTGTATTGATGATTGGGAAACCAAAGTCATGGCAATTGTAGAAGAAACGGCAAATAAGGATATGACACTTATTAGTGGAATTCCGTCTTGGGTGCAAATGTATTTTGAGAAATTGATTGATAAAACAGGTAAAAAAGTAGGTGATTTATTCCCTAACTTTAATTTGTTTGTTTACGGTGGTGTTAATTACGAACCGTATCGTCAAAAAATGGAAAATCTTATTGGTAGAAAGGTGAATTCTATAGAACTTTTTCCTGCAAGTGAAGGTTTCTTTGCATTTCAAGATATTCCAAATGAAAAAGGAATGCTACTCTTGTTAGATGGTGGAATTTTTTATGAATTTATTCCGGCTAACGAATATTTTGATGAGCATCCAACACGTATTTCTTTAAAAGATGTAAAATTGGGTGTTAATTATGTACTAATATTATCTACAAATGCAGGTTTATGGGCTTATAATATTGGTGATACCGTACAATTTACATCGCTTAAACCGTATCGTGTAATTGTATCGGGTAGAATTAAACATTTTATCTCTGCTTTTGGTGAGCATGTAATTGCAAAAGAGGTAGAATCTTCTTTGCAAGTTGCAGTTACAGGAACCGATATTCGGATTAATGAATTTACCGTAGCACCTCAAATAAACCCAACAAACGGATTGCCATATCACGAATGGTTTATAGAATTTGAAAATGAGCCTGAAAATTTAGATGATTTTGCCAAAAAAATTGATGCAGAAATGGTAAAACAAAATACCTATTACAAAGATCTAATTGATGGCAATGTTCTAAAAACCTTGGTTATTACTAAGGTAGTGCCAAACGGATTTAAAAACTATATGAAATCTATTGGTAAACTAGGTGGACAAAATAAAATTCCACGCCTATCGGATAATCGTAAAATTGCCGATGAGTTAGCATTGGTTTAGATCTATTTAGCTGAATCATCTAAATTTACAGAGATATCATTTTAGTACTATTTTATTGTAATTATAATATCTTTAACCTTATCGCTAACATTTTTTGCTTTAATATTAAAAATAATAACAATATTATCTTTTTTTGCGCTACGGATAAGCTTATTACATTTTTCATCAAGTTTATTACCAAATACTTTATATGCTGGGTGTTTTGGAACTTTTATTTGAAAGCTATTTATTTCATAATTTTCTTTAGTATTAGAATCGACACCTTTAATTGTTGCAAAAAGAATATCACTTTTTTTAGAAGTTACATTACCACTATGCCCATTTATACTTCCTTCTAATTGAGAAGGTTTACTAGGATTTAAATCTAAAACAGTAAAATTAATTGGAAAAGTATACATAACTTTTACTGCTTTTCCTCGTTGTTTTCCAGGAATCATTTTTGGTATTAGTTTTAGAATTCGTTTGGTTTCTATATCTAATTTTGGATGTGGAGAGCGAGATCTTATATTTTCAATATTTCCATTTTTATTGATTCTAAATCGAACTCTAATCCGTTTTTTTCCAGGATCTAATCCTAAATTTGTAGCCATTTTATAATCAAAATTATTTTTAATGTGTTGTGTTATTTTGTTTCTGAAGCACTTTTTTTTGTCAGTTTCATTTTCGCAGCCTTTAAAAACAGGCACTGTTTCTATTAATGAAAAAGAAATATCTTCATTAACTTCCTCTTCAACATCTCCTTCCACCTCATGAATTACAGACTCAACCATTTTATTGGGTTTTGGTGCAACAACAAATACTATGGGTAAGTTATATGTAGTTATTACTGCTTTTCCATCTTTTTTTCCAGGGATTACTTGTGGCATAATATGAATTAAGCGTTTTACTTCTTCTTCTAATTTTGGATGTGGTGCTCTAACTTTTACATTATGCGTATAACCATCTTTTCCAATTTCAAATAGTACTCGTATTTTCTTATTTCCTGGTGATAAACCTAAATTTTGAGCTGCGTCAGTATCAAATTTTTGAGAGGTATATTTTACCATTTTAGCGGCAAAGCATTTCTTTTTATCAGCGCTATTTTCACAACCAGGATATATTGGTGATTCCTTAACAAGTACAAATGGAATAGTTATTTTATCTTCTTTTTTTCTATTGTAAGGTGCTCTTATTGTCATTATAGAAAAAGTATGAACATTCACACCATTTTGTTTTCCAGGTATTATTTTGGGCGTGTTATGCAGTAATCTAACAACTTCTTTTTTTAATAACTCATCTTTTATTAAATCGGTATTAATGTTTTGTACTTTTCCGTTTTTATCAATGACAAAATAGACACCAACCCATTCTTTAAGATGTGCATTTTTTAAGATCGTCTTATCTATTTTCTTTGAATATTCCATTAAATCTAAGAAAATTTGAATGCTAGATTCATTAGAACTGGTACTATTCTCAAAATGTGGCCAATTTTCAACTTTAACTGCATTATAGACTTTTTCTCCGTGATATGTTTTTAAGCTTTCTCTAATTTTAGCATATTTTTTTTTGAGTATTTCCTTAGAAGTTGGTTTTATAGTATCTCTTTTTTGAACTTTATTTTTTACTAAAATCACTTTTTTCTTACGTATTGGCTTTTGCTGAGGTTTTTTAATTTCAGTAATTTGAGTATTGGTTTCATCTACATCAAAAGTGGCAATAGATTTTACGCTACAAGAGGTGTAAATCATCATACTTGCCAATACAGGAACAAGTAGTAAATATTTTAATTTAATAATTTCTTTAGATTTCTTTTTGGTTGCCATAAGGATGCGTTTTTTTAATAATGATTTTTTATAAAAATGGTTGACGAATGCAAATTTCTCTACTTGGAAAGTTTGATTTAGTAAGTTTTCAAAAAAGGAAACTTTATTGTCTTCTTTAATGGTTTTTGCATCTGCAATAAACTCGTGTAAAGCACTTATTTTATGTTGAAAAATGTAGGAAAACGGATTAAACCAAAAAATAATT
>Ga0256844_10000371_pt1 | contig 17219 bp, 12 predicted proteins | sample MusselsmetaG_FD_189100 | JGI IMG/M metagenome (GOLD analysis project Ga0256844, IMG submission 189100) | Mussel associated microbial communities from hydrothermal vent at the East Pacific Rise, Pacific Ocean - Mussels | ecosystem: Host-associated > Mollusca > Shell > Unclassified ... | reverse complement strand
CATAAAACAATGGTTTGAAACTTAAAGAAAACTAAAAGTTCGCAAACCTACCTCTGCCCCATTAAAAAAGTGAGGTTTACGAACTTTTTGAACCCATAATAAAAAGTTATGAGTCCGAAAAATAGGCTTTTCGTGTTTTTAAAAAGTTCGCAAATCGTTTTGGGACAAAAATGAATCTTAGGTGAAACTTAAACATTATTTCAAGATGGCTGTTTTGTGGGGTTTAAATGGGTAGAGACATGGCTCTACCCCTACGGTTGCATAGGTTAAAGTATGTTTTTAACCTTGTTTGATTTTATTTAGAAAAGTTTATCTTTGTATGGGTTCTTGTGGGGTAGGTGTGTAGCAAGTAAAAGAACGAAGATGAAGATGTAAAATTATGAGTATTATTTTAAAAAAATTGTTATACTCATTCAAAAACTATTTAGGAACTTTAATGGAGCTTTTAACTATTGTCCACCCACTACGTACCAACTACTTACCAATTATTTATGAATTTTCGGGACAAGTTACACGGCATATACTTTTTTATGACCATGATGTGGTAGACAAAGCCTATGCAACAGAACTTAAAAACTCTATAGAACGTTTTAATGCTAAGTACAATCTTTCTACTGAAATAAAAATGATAGAGATAGATGAAGATAGTAAAAAAGATATGCAACAGATAGCAGAGGTTTTTGAGGGGAAAAGCAAAGAGATTTATTTAAATGGGGCAGGAGCAGATACAGCACTCTTTACTGTTTTGTCTTCTATTATATTACGAAATGATGGAAAGGTTATTGCTTACGACAGCGAGGATAATAGTTATAACCTTATAACAAAAAGTGGATTTATTAGTAAACATATAGAGCGTTCGATGAATATAGAAGATTTTCTACTTCTAATGGGAGAGGAGCTTCTGTTTGAGAACAACAAAGAGGAGATAGAGAAAAAACAAGAGGCTTTAGAGTTACTTTTTTCAGATGTAAAGCGTCTTTTTAACATACGTTTTCTACTAAAAACACGTAAGACCAAGGAGCTAAAAAGCCGATACCCTAAGTTTTTGAATGCCTTAGAGCATTTAGAAATAGTCGATGAAAAAGGACTCATTAAAGGGCAAGAAGCATTTGTACGGTTTGGTTACCTTTTTGAAGACTTTATTTACTTACAGTTAAAACAGTTCGATTTTGATGATATTAAAGTAGGAGCAAAAATACGCTTTGATGAACAGCAAGTGAAACGACGACAGATTGATGTGACCAATGAGTTTGATATTTTGATTATAAAAAACAACAAAATAGGCTTTATTGAGTGTAAAATAGGGGACTCATTAGACCCCATTCATACCATCTATAAAAGTGACTCAGTCATGGAGTACTTTGGAGTGAGTTCTTCGAGCCTTATTGTTAACATAGAGCGAAACAAAACACCTCATCTTAAAAATGCCAAAAAGAATTTTGGGCAGTCTCTCATCTACCGTGCTCAAACTAAAAAGGTTAGCATCTACAATGCTTTTGATTTTTCTAAAAATGGTTTTAGAAGCAAAATAAAAGAGGCATTTGGGGTAGAGGTTAAAAAAGAGTTTTTAGAGCTTGAAAACAAAAAGAGTTTGAGTGAATTAGCTGATAAGTGGGGAAAATGATGACACTGTTAGAGAAGCAAAAAGAGTTACAACAAGGTTCTTATGATTTACTTGAAGAACGAATAGCAGAGCTACTCTCTAACAAAAGTTCTCATGTTCAAAGTTTTGCTAAGGCAGGAGGACTTCTGAGTTATATTCAAAAGTTCATAGAAGTTGTTGAGGCATTTACTTTGGAGTATCTTCAAGAGGTCGTGAGCAAAGTAATTCAACAGGAGAATGACTACTATGCCAAGCTCTTAGGAGTAGAGTATAAAAACATTCATGATGCTGTAGCCAAACCTTTGGCATGGGTACTTTTTGATAAAAAACGCATTGAAGAGAGTTTGAAAGCCATTCAGAAAAGTAAAAATAACTTTGCATCTATGGATGAAAAGCTTTTGAAAAAAAGCATGGAAGAGGTCTTAACGGACTTGAAAAAACATCTCTCCATAGGAGCTGACCTTTACAGCTCTTTGGCTCATGAAAAAAATGTACTTTTTAAAGAGATGCCACAACGGGTGGCTTTGGCTATTTGGCAACTTGGAAGTAATGAGATTGTTAATTTAGCCATGGTACATCTGCTCTCTTTACAACAAAATGACAATGCAGACGAAGAGAATTCTGCTAATGCTAGACAAAGCTTTGGAGGAGAGATTGGAGAGTCACTTCATGCTCGAATTGCGTGGCGATTTTTAAGTTCTGTGGAAGAGTTAAAAGCAGAAGAGCTTAAAAATGCCCATCGTGCTTACTTCCATAACAATTTTTCAGACTTAGAACAACTTTCAAAACCCTTACTTGGTCAAAAAGTAGAGTTGGAACTTGGACAAAAAATGCTAGACCTTGCACTAGAAGCAGGGGTAGTCAAAGAGTATACCAAGCCCAATGATGAAAAGAACTTTAACTACCTAAAGCTCAATCCTGAGATGTTAGAGAAGATGAACAAAACCGACAAACGAATTGCTCATGGGGCTTCTATGACTTACAAACCAATGGTTATTGAGCCCTTAGATTGGGAAGAGATGTTTGGAGGAGGCTTTTTATCTGATGAAAAAGAGAAAGGCTACTTTGACCTCTCATGCATTAAAGCTTCTAGTAAAAAAGACAGAGAAGCCCTTCATGGAAAAGCCATTCCTCCCACCATTTTAGATGCTGTAAACCATTTACAAAAAACTCCCTTTAAAGTCAATAACAAGATGTTAGAGGTTCTTTTGGACTATCATAATGATATCAACTATATGAAAAAGAAAAACCGTGTCGATTTTGCTTATTATCGCATTTTACGTGAACTGCTTTCTTCTAACATTTATGGTGAATCTAAATCTAAAATAGAAGAGCATTTTAAAAAGACAAAGTACATTAAAGTCAAAGATCATAAGCTGAATGAAAGTGATAGAAAACGTATAGAAAAAGGACTTAAAGCAATTGCTAAAAGTAAAAATCCTCATGCTTTTAAGCTTGATAGTGAGATTTATTATGAGATAGCCAAGTATAAACAAGGTTTTGACAGCATTGTTCAAATTGCTAAAGAGATGCAAGAATTTGAGGCATTCTACTTTGTATGGCGTATGGACTTTAGAGGGCGACTTTACCCACAGCAGACATTACTCAATCCACAAGCTGGAGACATGCCAAAGTCGTTGTTACTTTTTGCCAAAGAGAAAGCTTTGAATGACGAAGGGAAGAGGTGGTTTTTTATTCATGGAGCGAACTGTTATGGAGAGGTAGACAAAGAGGTTTTTGAAAAGCGTGTAACATGGGTGAATGAAAACCATGATGCCATTTTATCTTGTGCCAAAGATTACCGAAAAGAGAGTTTCTGGAAAGAAGCAGGTGACCCTTTCAAGTTTTTGGCTTGGTGTTTTGAGTATGAGCGTTATGTAGAGAACCCTGAAACATTTACAACAGGTATTCCTGTAGCCATAGATGGCTCAAATAATGGGTTTCAACACATTACAGCATTGCTTTGTGACAATGAAGGAGCAAAAAAAGTCAATGTATTACCCTCTTATGATGAAGATAATGCCTTGAAAATGAGTGACCTTTATGCAGAAGTGGCAGGTGCTTTAATTTTAAAAGTAGAAGAATCAATTGAACTGTTTGAAGAAAAAAAAGAGAAATTCCTAGAGAAAGATGGACTTTTTTATGTACAAGAGAAGAAAGAAGTCTTTAAGTCAGAGTATCATCTGGGTGAAGTAGCAGAAGCTTTGGAAGTGTTAGAAGAAGATGTTTTAACTTTTGGGCAATATTATAGTACCTATCTTTTAAAAAATATGGAATGGAGCATTGCTTTTAATGCCAAAGAGTTGGAACAGATAGAGAAAAATTTAATAAAAGTTGAGCGAAAAGTACGTAAAGAGGTAGGAGAAGAGGACTTAGAAGAGATACGTGAGTCAATGGTTTATGCATTGAATGGTTTGGCTCATCGTGCAAGGCGAGAGCTAAAAAAAGAGAGTATTTATCTTAAAAAAAAGAGAGCCTTTTCTATGGTTGATGAGTATAAACTTGAAGCCTCTTCTCTTTATCAAAGCTTTTTAGACCAAAATTTAATTGACCGTTCTTTTGTTAAAGGTCCTGTAATGACTGAATCGTACGGTTCAAGTACCGAAGGAAAAGCCAAAGCCCTTTTAGAGAAGATAGAGTCAAAAGGGGTCTTGTCTCATGTAGAAGAGCACGAACGCTATTTGGTTGCATTGGCATTAACCAAACTTTTAGAAAAAGCATTAAGTTCTGTCTCTTCTTCTCCTGCTAAATATAAAAAATGGATGAAAAAGTATGCTTCAGATATTGTAAAAACAGATAACCCTATTGTGTGGGAAACTCCATTGGGATTAGAGGTGCAACAGGTTGATTTTAAATCAGAAAAGGTTAAGGTCTCTATTGATGGTGGGCGAAAGGTTGAGTTTAAGATTTATACCGATGAGTTAGATGCAACTGCACACAAAAAAGGTCTCTCTCCCAACTACATTCACTCACTAGATGCTTCACACCTCATGATGACCGTAAATGCCTTGGCTCAAAGAGGGATAAATGACATTGTAACTGTACATGATTCTTTTGCTACCCATGCTAACGATGTGGGTATTTTGTCCATGACCTTACGAGAAGCATTTGTAGCACTGCATAAAAATGAGATATTGTTAGAGTTAACAGAATTTTTTGAAGATGCTTTTGGTGTAAAACAAAAAAAGATTCCTTATGTCGATAAAGAGGGATTTGATTTGGATGAGGTTTTAAAGTCAGAATACTTTTTTGCCTAAAGTCTCAACTGTGGTATAATAAATATTAAGAAGTAAGAGAAGGCAAAAGATGAAAAAGATTATATATGGCATAAGTAACTATAGGATGGCACGGGAGGATGGTTACCTCTATATAGATAAGACACATTTTATTGAAAAGTTAGAAAATCTCAATGAAAAGTATCTTATTTTTTTACGCCCACGCCGTTTTGGAAAGTCTCTTTTTCTCTCAACTCTCCAATATTATTATGATGAAAAATCTGCTCATGAGTTTGATGCTCTTTTTCAAAATACCTATATTGGTCAAAACTTAACCCCTCTAAAGAGTAGCTATAAAATCTTGTTTTTTGAGTTTTCGGGTATAGAAGTCACAGGGAATATAGAGACCATTTATCATGACTTTAATAAAAATGTCCAAAAGAGTGTGGTGAGCTATCTGTTAAAGTATGGATATGACAATAAAGATATTGAATATATTAATACACTAACCAATCCAAAAGATATTGTAAAAGAGTTTTTTAGTATAGCTCAAAATGATAGTGTTTACATTCTCATAGACGAATATGACCAGTTTGCCAATGCCATTTTAGCCTACAGTATGAATGACTTCTTAGACATCGTCGGTAAAGGTGGCTTTGTACGAAGCTTTTATGAGGTGCTAAAGACAGCCACAGGTCAAGGGATAGTACAGAAGATGTTCATAACAGGAGTCACGCCTATTACTCTCGATAGTCTAAGTTCTGGGTTTAACATTGTTTCCAATATCTCTATGCGTCGTGAGTTTAATGCGATGGCAGGATTTACTCAAAAAGAGGTGACATATTCTCTTGAAAACTCCATATTTCAAAAGTGTTCCAATCAAAATCAAGAAGAGCTTTTAGAGAAACTCAAAATATGGTATAACGGATATCTATTTAACTTCAAAGCCAATGAACGTATCTATAATGCTACACTTGTTAACTACTTTATTTCTCAGTTTGATTACCAAGATTGTACTATGCCAACCAAGATGCTTGACAGCAATGTAGCAAGTGACTATAAAGCAATTATGAAGCTTTTTAATATTGGAGATAGTGATAAAAACTATAAAATCTTAGAAGAGCTTATTGAAAATAATACTATTCAAGGTTCTATAAAAGATAGATATGATTTAAATAAAGAGTTTAGTAGAGATGACTTTATAACCCTTATATACTCGATGGGGTTTATAACTATAGAAGAGGAACTTTTTGGAGAGAGATACCGTTTTACCATACCCAACTATGTCATGAAGATACTCTACTTTAACTACTTTGCTATGGAGTTAAAACAAAGAAATAACTTACGCTTAGAGGGTGATATGAGTACCATTTTAACCGACTTGGCACTGGGTAATGAGAAGCCATTTGTAGAGCAGTTAAACAGCGTCATAAAAACCCTATCGAACCGTGACCATGTAGGCTTTAGTGAGAAGCACTTTCAAGTCATTACCTTAGCACTGTTAAGCTTTGCAGAGTTCTACTTTATAGACTCTCAACCTGAACTTGACAATAAATATCCTGATATTTTACTGATAGGGAGAGATGAAAAAGTTCCTCATAACTATCTGTTTGAACTCAAATGGTTAAAAGAGAGAGACAACCGTGAACAGGTAAAAAAAGAGGGTATCGAACAGATAAACGGCTATCTACAACTAGACAAAGTGAAAGCCATTCCTAAACTTAGAAGCTTTCTGCTCCTTGGGTCAAAAGATGGGGTGGAGTTTTTGGAGATATAAAAACAAAAAAAGAGAAAAAGCTTGGGTTCGCTTCTCTCGTTAGCCGTCACAGACAAGTACTCTAATCAAAACCAACCTTACGCCAAGAGCCACGGAAGTGGAGGCATAAAGAGGGCTTCTCTCATAGGGTATTCCATAATCATAATTTTCCTTTGTTGTTTAAAATATTGGACTCTTTCAAGTATCCTAAGCCTAAACGGCAGTAGCAGGTTATTAATTATATTAGCTCTCTTCATTTTGAGTTGGCTTGGTCATTTCAGACAGTTTCTTTCTTTAGTCATCAGTTGGGAAAATCTCTACTCTATATCTTCGAGAAGTTCTTTACCGACAACAATCGCAGTTACAGCCACAATAATTTGGGCACATAATGGAATGGGAATCATTTTTATCCTTTGTTTAAATAGATGTGGACTCTTGGTTTTGAGTATCCGTTAGCCATCACAGGCATTTTTCTTTCTTTAGTCAACAGTTTGGAAAATCATTAGCCTCAGTTTGATAAGGCAGCAATTGTCCCAAGAATAATAATAATGGTCATGAAAAATCTCCTTGTTAAATAATAGTTAGCACTCTTCATTTCGAGTTGGCTTGGTCATCTCAGACAGTTCTTTTCTTTAGTCACCAGTTAGGAAAAACCTTTTAGACCTTAGTCTTCAAAAATTTTTCTAGCTGTGTAACAGACAATTGGTCCCAGTATAAATGGTAACATTGAATCTCCTTTATTAAAAATAGTGTTGGACTCTTTGGTTCGAGTATCCGTTAGCCGTTACAGGCACTTTCTTCTCGTTAGTCACCACTAGGAAAAATCCAGACTTACTTGTCCTTCATAATCTCTTTGGCAACACATATAGCAATTGGTATAAGTATTGGAAACATTTTTGTCCTTTATTAATATATAGATATGGATTAGCCTTTTTAGGGGCAAGAGGGTTGATTGTTAGCTTGCACTATCTACTTGTCGCCAAGAATAATACAAACCAATTCACATAATGGATTAGCCATCGTTGTTCTCCTTTAATTAAAATAGTTTGGACTCTTGGGTTTGAGTATCCGTTAGCCGTTACAGGCAATTCTTTTCTATTAGCCACCACTTGAAAAAATCTCTTAAGTTTTACTCTTCGAGAAAATTACAAGCAATAACAACAGCAACTGTAGTTAACACAAGTACTTCGCCTAATGGACATGGACAGGGTTTATCTATAATCATTATTATCCTTTTGTTTATTTAAAATATTTGGACTCTTTCAAGTATCCTAAGCCTAAACGGCATAATTTCTTTCTTTAGTCACCATTTGAGAAATGGCAAACTTTACAGTGTCGCGTTGGGTCGTTTTGGAACAACCGTCACAAGCGTGTTATCAACGAATACACCATGAAAGTTAGGAAACGAGGGCAACACGATTCGGCTCTTAGAGCGTAACTCTACGTTAAATAGGTCACGTTCTAAAAGTTTCATCGCATTACTAACCTGCGTTCGACTACATGATGTAAACTCAAAGACACGTTGCAAGAAACGCTGTGCAGCATGGTAAGTGATGTGCATGTTTAATCCTTTAGTTTTTAATAGTCTCTTTAGGTTCGAGTCTCTAGGGGCATTGCAGCCAAGCATTTTTCTTTCTTTACTCACCTATTGAGAAATTTAATGTAACTTGTGGTTTTGTATTTTTATTTATATGGCTTTTTTTATAATGTGGGTAAATTTATAAATTTGGAATTATTTTTAGTTGTTAATTTTCTATTTTTGAAAAATAATTTTAAATATGGGGTTAAACTATAGAGATAGTTTAAATAGGAAAAGAATTGAATAATATGGAAAAAAGTATTTTTTTACTTGGTGGTCATGACTTAGAGATGTTGACCATAAAAGAGATATTGGAAAAAGAGAATATAAAATTTTTTGATAAAGAGTTACAGTGGGGTGCAAAGCTTAGTGCCTACAAAAGTGAGCTAGAGGAGTTTTCTGACCATACTATATATGGTATAGAGTTAGAAGAGGACATCACCCCAGCTAAAAATTACAAACGCATAGACCATCATAATGATTTTTCAGACAAAGAGGCGAGTATTGTTCAAGTTTTGAAACTTTTGAGTAAAGAACCTACACGAGAGCAAGAACTTATAGCTCATAATGATGTGGGTCACATAAAAGCGATGGAGTGTTTTGGAGCAACTAAAGAAGAAATAATCGACATCCGTAAAAGAGACAGAGAGACCCAAGGCGTAACAGCTGAGGAAGAAGCCCAAGCCATAGAAGAGATAAAGAACATCAAAGAAGAAGATGGATTCTATGTTTTAAAAACCACACTCGATAAGTTTTCTCCCATTGTAGACAATTTTGAGAAGAGACCTTTTCTTCTTTATTCTAAAAAAAGCTTAACCTATTATGGTGAGATTGAGTTTTTGAAAAAGAAGTACAAAAAAGAAGTGGAATCAAATCAAGCTTATCATGGTCGTGGTTTTTTTGGGTTTGATAGTAAATACGTAGGTTCGATTTCATCGAACACATTGGCTAAGGAGATTTTGGAGATGAAGAAAGAGAACGAATTGCATAGTTATCATACTTTTATGTTTCCGTTTATTTATGATAAAGAGACAATAAAAGAATCATGGCTGTATCAAGAGTTTAAAACAGATATTGTTGAAGCATATAATGAAAAGTATTATTTTTATAAACATGTACAAGATGCACTTTATAACAGTAAAGATAGGGAAAAAGAATCTTTTATCTCAAAGTACTTTGAGTATAAAGATAAAAAAGGAACATTTACTATTTCTACTTGTCCTAAAGGAGACTATGAACTTGAATTAGATGGCATATCACTTCGTATCTTTAACACAGGTGTTGCAATTTTAGCTTTTAACTTAAAAAACAATACCTATGCTGAGTTAGAAGATGTTTTAGCTATTAACGATTTTGGACGACGTATTTACCCTCAATTTTTAGGCGAAAACTTTACACGAGAAGCGAAAGAGACGTTCCTTGCAAATAAGATTACACTTTCTTTTGAAGAAAATGAACCCATTCTTGAAAATTTTGAAAATTATAATAAAGAGAGAATAAAAGAAGGTGTAAAGCTTCCTGCTTATATAGACAATTTAATTGGTGAAAGTTTTGAGAATATTCAATATGTTATTGACGATAGGATGTTTGTTATCTCTCAGTATCATAACGATGAATTGGTAGAGAAAATGAAAGTTTATGATGAGCTTAAAAATCAATACGCTTATGAAGAAAATTCTGAATGGTATCAGTATCTTTTTATTGATGGGAATGGTAAAAACTGTCAAAGTAAACACATGACAAAAAAGCTTATTGCTGATTCTACTTATGACAGATGGGTAGAGTGGGGAACACTATTTGGAATTAGTCGTTACTCTTTTGTAGTTTTAACAGGTAGTTGGTATGGAGAAAACCGACTGCTTCCTCATACTAAAACCATGTACTTCCAAATGTTTTCACTACTTCTTGCTTATAGAGCAACCATTATTAAATTTGCAGATGATATACAAAATGTAACTCAAGGTATACCTGACAATATTTCTATGGGTACGAGTAAGCTTTACAAAAATTATCTTGACTTTTTAAATCAACTCTATTTTAAAGAAGTTACTGCACAAGATCAAGGGATTGAACTGTATGAACAAGCAGTAAAAATAATGAAAATAGAGGTCTTTTTAAAAGATTTGGATAATGAAATAAGTGAACTCCATGAATATGTGGAGATGATAGAAGAGAAAGAACGGAATCAACGTTTAGAAAAAATTTCTGAACTAGGGGCTATTGTGTTACCTCCTACTTTATTAGCAGGGATTTATGGAACAAATATTCTTGATTTCAGTCAAACAGAAACTGCCATGACGATAGGACTTGTATCTATGCTTCTTGTGTCAGGACTAGGTTTAGGAATTTTAAAAGTGAAAAAAACGATAGGAAAGATATTGTTGGCAACTAGCATTGTTGCTGTTATGGGAGGCTCTGTATGGTTGATAGGAAAAAAAGATAATACATTAAAGATTGAAAAGATAGAGAAAATTAAAATAGAGGAGAAAAAATGAGTAAATTCAAAATAGAATTTAGCCTAAAGCAACACACCCCTCTCATTCACTTTCAGAGTGACCAAAGTGGTGCAACGCTAAGGGCTACCGAGTTGAAACCTAAGTTTGATAGGTTTTTGTTAGAACAGGTAGAGGGAATCCCGTTTGTTAAAAATGCAAATGGGTCTAAATCTTTGGATTATAAGGTGAAGATAATTAGTGGACAAGGAACAAAAGGTCTACCTAATAAATCTTTGTATTTTGCGAACAATCCAATAAAAGAAGATGAAGATAAAATTAAAACTATAATGAATACAAATATTAAAATAGAGTTTTTTTCATATAAAAGTGAAATTATTGATGCTATAAAAAAATATTTTGATGAGTTTATGTTTATAACAAATTTTGGAACAAGACAGTCGAAAGGATTTGGTTCATTTTTACGAAGTCGTATTACCGATGATGAAATAAAAAAAATAATCAAAAAACAGAGTAATAAAGTTTTTTTACTTGGAACATATAGAGATGCCGAATATGATAAAGCATTATCTTCAATAGATATATTTTATAAAAAAATAAAAATGGGAATAAATAAACCTTATTATAAGTCATTAATATTTAGATATATGTGTTCAAATAAAAAAGTTGGTTGGGAAAAGAAATTTATAAAAAATAATTTTCCAGAAGTGATACATGGAGAGCATTCTCCTTTAGTTTGTACCAAACCTGATGATAGAGAATTTAACTATATCCGAGCAGTATTAGGTTTGGCAGAACATAATGAGTTTCGACCTAATGGGGGTAAAAAACAGGTGAAAATCAAAAGTCTTGATGGTATAGATAGATTTAAATCTCCACTTACTTTTAAAATTCTTAATGGAAAGATATATATTTTACACGATAATAGTTATAAGAAAATTTTGGATAAAGAGTTCAGTTTTTCATTAAATAGAGTATCGAAGACAATAAAAACACCTAAAGAGTTTGATATGTATCAGTTTTTAAAATTTGTAGAAAAACAAGAAAATTTAATAAGTGAGGTAAACTAATGACCTACCTAGCCCTAACCATAGGACCAATCTATAAAACCCTAAAAGATGCTAAAAAAACACGTGAGCTTTGGGGTGGTAGTTATATTTTTTCTTATGTGATGAAACAGATTATTGAACAGTTTCAAGAGCGTGAGTTTGTTGTGCCATATATTAAAGATAAAAGCATTTTTGAGTCTGGCAAAGAGATAGGACTTTTTCATGACCGATTCATCTTTGAATCCCAAGAGGGAGACAGAGAGAAGCTTGAAACTAGAGTTGATGAGGTCTTGCATTATCTGTCAGAAGATACCAAAGTAGACTATAACTTTTTGAAGAGCTATTTTCAGATTAACATCGTAGAAAAAGAGCTAAAAGAGGGAGAAAACCCTATTTTGGAGATGACTCCTTACCTTGATACAGCAGAACTTTTTTCTGATGTGCCTCAATACCAAGAGAACAAACTGACCAAGATGCTTAAAGGAAATAACAGCTTTTTAGCACAAGAGGCGTTTGGAGAGAAAAAATCTTTTCCATCGTTACCTGAGATTGCTATGAGTGATATATCTGAGGTCAATGTGAAAGCACTACTTCATGATGATGAACTTGAAGTCTATGAGAACAGTGAACTAAAGCCACATCTTAAACCTTATCATAAGTACTATGCCATTGTTCATGCAGATGGTGACAGCATGGGAAAAGTGGTAGAGAAGTTAAAGGGTAGAGAGGCATTTCAAGAGTTCTCTAAAAAGCTCTTTGAGTATGGTCAAACTTCGCATGGTCTCATAAAAGCTTTTGGTGGAGAGACCATCTTTGCAGGGGGAGATGACTTGCTTTTCTTTGCTCCTGTAGTGAGTGGGAACAAAAGCATTTTTGAGCTTTGTGATGAGATAAGCAGAGGCTTTAACGAGGAGTTCAAAGGAACAGAAGCGACACTTTCGTTTGGTGTCTCTATTCAGTACTATAAGTTTCCTTTGTATGAAGCATTGGAAAATAGTCGTAATCTCTTAGATACTGATGCAAAAGAAAGTAAAAAAGAGAAAGAAGATAGAAAGAAAAACAACATTGCATTTTGTGTAACCAAACACAGTGGACAGACTTTTAAAGCGATTATTCATAAAAAGGGAGAGCTGTATGAGAACTTCAAACTCTTTAGTTCAAACCTACAAGGTGGAGATGACATTGACAACTTTTTACACTCTATTCATCATAAGATAGAGAGCAATAAGCCACTACTTAAAGAGATAGCACAAAATGAAGAGCAGTTACAAAACTTTTTTGATAACTATTTTAATGAAACGGTTCATGATGAGTATAGAGATTTCTTTACACAATTGGTATCATTTATAAGTCATTCTTATATCGTCATAGATAAAGAAGAAAAAGCTTATTTAGAAAAACATAATAAAGAGATGCCAAAAAAGATGAAACAAAACCCACTCGACAAAGTTTATGCAACGCTTCGGTTTATTAAGTTTGTTCAAGGAGATAAGTAATGAGATACCTAGTAACACTAAAACCCCTAGAGCCATTTATGTTTGGTGGAGACCAGACTTTTGGAGCATTGGGTGACAAAGAGGCAGGAAGCTACTTGGTTAAGAGTCGGCAGTTTCCTCAACAGACAGCCCTTTTAGGGATGGTTAAACGAGAACTCATGACCCAAGCAGGAGTCTTGACCCGTAAACGAAAAGGGGAGTGGGTAGACAAAGGTAAGAAAGTTGATGCCATTACCCTTGTGGGGTATGAGAAGTTTAATATGTTAGCAGATGAAGAGCAAGACATAGGAGCTATTAACACGCTGAGTCCTCTTTTCTTAATGCACAATAATCAACGCTACATTAAGAAAGTAAACAGTGACTCTTTCCCTTATGTCGATGGAAAACTAGATGGTTACGACCCTAAAAAAGATATTTATGATAACTTTGTTTCACTTGATGGAGCAGATAAAAAGTCTTCTGATAATTTCTTTCAAGCTGTAGAGCAGACAGGAAATAAAAAAGGTGGAGAAGAGAATTCACTGTTTAAAAAAACCTCTTATCTACTCAAAGATAACGCAATGTTTGCTTTTTATCTTGATGTCGATGTAGAGCTTAAAGACTCTATTGTTTCTCTAGGGGCTGATGGTTCAAAGTTTAAGATGCAGGTTGCACCAAGTGATAAGCAGTTGGACTACCAAGACAAACAAGGCTACTTGACCCTTTTAGGTGACAGTTACCTTACTTTGCCTATTAAAGAGCATTGTGACTTTGCCATAACAAGTGAAATAAGCCATCGAAATTTGACGAATAAAAAGCACGTTAGCAGAGCAAGTAAGTTTGAGAAGAGTCAAACGCTTTATCTCTATGAAAAAGGGTCTGTTTTTATAAACCCATCAAAAGAGCTAATAGCACAACTTGACAATAAAAACTTACAACAAATCGGATACAACATATATACTAAGGGAGAGAAATAATGAAAAGAGATTTATATACCATTACAACACTAAGCAATTTACACGTAGGAAGTGGAGACATTAACTTTGACATCATCGACAATCAAGTACAAAGAGATGCCATTACCACGCTACCAACCATTCACAGTTCTAGTCTAAAGGGTGCATTTAGAGAAGCATCAGGTGAAGGGAACTATACCAACTATGTTTTTGGACCTGACAACAGTAGTAACGACAGCCACCAAACAGGAGCTTTTCATTTTTTTGAAGCTTCATTGTTAGCTAGACCTGTGCGAAGTAACAAAAAGCCTTACTTTATGGCAACATCGGTAGGAGTTGTCGAGACTTTTTTAAGCTTTTTAGAAGACTTTGAAATAGAGATAGATGCAGAGGTAAAATCGGCACTTGAAGCACTAAGTAAAGTAACCGTTCAAGAGGAAAAACCTGTTATTTTTGAAAAGCTTGAAGGGGTAATTTTAGAAGACACAAAAGACACAGGAGCAACAGTAAATAGTTTAGATGTTTCAGCTTTGGAAGAATTTTTAGGTAAAAACTTGGCTCTCTTTTCTGATAAAGATTTTAAAGAGTTAACCTTACCTGTGTTGGCAAGAAACTACTTAGAAGAGGGAGTGAGTAAAAACCTATGGTACGAAGAGGTTGTTCCTAAGAAGTCTAAGTTTTATTTTGCCATTGCCAAGCCAATAAACCTTGATGAAGCAGACAAACAAGATAAACTTAATGCCTTTGAAAAGCGTTTTGACAACAGCAGTCATGTGCAGTTTGGGGGAAACAAATCTATAGGATATGGTTACTCAAAAGTAGAGAAGGTGTCAGTATGAGTAAAAAAAATGTAGAAGCATATATTCCAAAAGCATTAGAGGTTTTATTAACCCATTATCCTAAAAAAGTAATTCCATCTGCTTATAATGGATATATCTCATCTTTTGGGGCAAGTATTATGCAAAGTGGATTGTTGCCTACTTTGGCTCTTTTTGAGAATGAGAATAATCAAGATAAAACTAAAGAGGATAAAAGTGTTTTGACTAAAAATATTCTAAAGGTTTTGGATTCTGACTATCCTGATAACTCTTTGCTAAGATATGTTATTCACTATAATGGGAATAGAGAACTTTTAAAACAAAATATTATAGATATATCTATTGCTTTAAAACTTACTATTCGTACTTTTAAATTAGAAAAAGGTGAAAAAAATGAGTAGTGCAAATTTAGGATGGCTCTTTTATAAAGGTTATTACCGTAATTTAACAAATGATGATTATCTGTTTATGCTCTTATCTAAAGATGAAAAAAAAAGAAGAGAGAATGAAGCAAAAACTTTAGACGATAAAATTGATAAAAATGTTTTTAATGTTATAAATCAAACTGTAACACTAGATGATGACGAGATGCTAGGAAATACTCATTTTAAAGCGACCACAACCTATCCAGGGCTTATTTTAGGCTCAGGTAATGCTCATGAGCTACCCGATGTTAAAGGTCAAGCGATTTTAGGCTTTAGCTTTGACTATACGAGTGGTTTACCTGTTATTGCAGGGTCATCAGTCAAAGGGGTGTTACGCAGTGCATTTAAGCATCCTGAGTACATTCAAGAGCTTTTAGAGAGTGATGTGGATGTCGAAGCTTTAGAAACAGAAATTTTTGATAATGGTGATATTTTCTTTGATGCTGTGGTAGTAGCAAGTGCAAATGCCAATATATTGGGTGATGATTATATTACACCTCATGGTGATGCTTTGAAAAATCCTATTCCTTTACGTTTTATAAAAGTTTTGCCAAATGTTTCATTTCGATTTGATTTTGAGTTAAGAGATGGAATATTAATCAAAGAAGAAAAAACCATACTTTTTGCTGAAATACTATCTGACTTAGGTATTGGAGCCAAAACAAATGTAGGTTATGGAAAATTTACTTCTGATTTGGTTTCAAAAGCTAAATTAGCAATTGAAAGTCAAAAAAAGGATGAGCTAAAAAAAGAGCAAGAGAGAGAAGAGAACGAGAGAGCTGAAAATGAGGCTAAATCTTTGGCTTCACTTGATTCAAATATAGAGAAGATAAAAGTTCAGATTAAAGGTTTTAGTAAAAAAGAGACAAAAGATATTTATGATGTTCTTATAACTTATGAGCTTGATGATACGGAGAAAAAAGAGTTAATAGCTCTTTTAAAAATACAAATTGGAGAAAAGCCTAAACCTAAAAATAAAGCACCTATTAAATGGGCAATTAAAATTTATGAATTGCTAGGTGAATAGTTTTTTATGCTAAAAACCCCCTACCAAACCATCTTCTCAAAGTCATCCCTAGAGGTGGCTTTAGGTCTTATAAAGTCTAAAGGTTCAGGCTTGGACAAAGAGGCTCTTTTAGCCTTTAAAAAAGATGCCAAGAAAAACATAGATGAGCTTCACTCTGAACTGATGGGTGGGGCTTATGCTCCTCAGCCTATTAAGAAGATAGCCATTCCTAAAAACAAAACAGAGTTTCGACCTATTGCACTAGCTTCGGTACGTGACAAGGTGGTGCAACGTGCCTTGGTCAATGCCATAGAGCCGTATTTTGACAAGAACATGAGCAACAAGAGTTATGGTTATAGGCGTGATAAAAGTCCGTTGAAAGCCATTGGGCGTTGTACAGACTTTATAAACCGTGGGCATTTTTGGGTTTACAAAACTGACATAGAAAACTACTTTGAGACCATTAACCATGACAGACTCTTGAACATTTTAGATGGGCAGATAGAGGACAAAAAGTTGGTTCGGCTTATTTCGCTTTACCTGCAAAATGGTGGTTTTAAAAACTCTAACTACATAGAACACAACGAGGGTGTTCACCAAGGGGACATACTCTCGCCACTGCTTAGTAACATCTACCTCAATGAGATGGACAGGTTTTTAGAGCGTAAAGGGGTGGAGTTTGTTCGTTATGCTGATGATTTTATCTTGTTTTTTAAGAAGAAGAAAAATATAGACAAAACGGTCAATGAGCTAAAAGATTTTTTAAAAACCTTGTCCTTAAAAGTAGGTTCTGACAAGAGTTACCGAGCCAATATTTTTGAGCGTGGTTTTACTTTTTTGGGTGTCTACTTTAAAGACAAACATACAGCCATAGACAATAAAAA
>Ga0256844_10000370_pt1 | contig 17221 bp, 17 predicted proteins | sample MusselsmetaG_FD_189100 | JGI IMG/M metagenome (GOLD analysis project Ga0256844, IMG submission 189100) | Mussel associated microbial communities from hydrothermal vent at the East Pacific Rise, Pacific Ocean - Mussels | ecosystem: Host-associated > Mollusca > Shell > Unclassified ... | reverse complement strand
ACTACGATCTAATACCTCGTTTTTTTGTTGAAAAAGATGATGTAATAAATCTGATTCTCTAGTCGTTAATTCAATTTTTTCTTCATTTAAAAAGAGTCGTTGCTTTTTAGAATTAAATGTAAAATTACCAATTTGAACATCGTTGGATTTCTGAATTTCCTTTCTTTGCAACAGCGCTTTAATACGAACGATTAACTCTTCCATTGAAAAAGGTTTTTTTAAATAATCATTTCCTCCTATTTCAAATCCTTTTACAACATCGCTGGTTTGTGATTTTGCGGTTAAGAAAATAATCGGAATTTGAGTATTATTTTTTCTTATTTCTTTTGCTAAAGTAAAGCCGTCTTTTAATGGCATCATTACATCCAATACTAAAATATCGGGGTTTTCTGTCTTATATTTTTCATAAGCTTCTACTCCATTTTCACAATGAACAATATCAAATCCTCTAGTTTCTAGGCTTTCTTTAATTATTTTACCTAAACTAAGTTCATCTTCGGCTAGTAATATTTTTATACGCATTTGTAAAGAATCTTTTAAAACTCAAATGTAGTTAAAACAAAGGGTTTTACTAAAATTTTAACAGAACTTTAAATAAGTATAATGACATAAAATTATACCACACGATATAATTTTTCATAAAGCAATTGCTTTAAAGAAGTATAGTTTTTAACCATTTCTAAATCGGAATGTCGAGATTTAATATCGGTATCTACAGCATCATCTACATTCATTAAATTTGTTTTAATCGCATTAATTTTTTCTTCAATCAATACACGGCGCATATTATAAACGGCATCCATAACCAGTTTTGAAAGTGTTTTTTCTTTGGTTTTTACCATAATATGCTTACTCTCCCAATCACTCAAAAGATAGCGTTCATCATTCATTAATAAATCGCTAACCGTCATACTAATATTCGGATTTTCATGATTTATTAAATGCTCAATAGAAACTCGTTCTCCTTGATTTAATTGCGGAATAATCTCTGCATAAATGGTTTTAAAAGTTTCATTGGTAAATTCAATTTCATCATCTTGCAAGTGTAAAAATATTTCTTTAGAAACCGTATTTGAAAATGCTTTTTTTACAATTTTAAATTCTCCTTTTTCATTTTCTTCTTCTACAAAATCTATGAATTCGGTTTCTTTATTTCCGTAAATTAATAAAATCTCAATTAAATGCTTTTCCAAAATATTTAATTGGTTAATTTCTACAAACTCAACCTTTTTTTCTTCTTTTTTAACTACTTGAAAACTTTCTTCTCTATTTATTTTATTACTCTCATCTCTTTTATTTTTAGCGATAATTTGCGCTAATCCTCCAAATAATACTTTCTCAGAAATATTTAAAATATACGCACATTCTTTCACGTACATCTCATGTTGTACCTGATTTGGAATTTTAGCAATACTTTGCATTATTTCATTAATTAATTGAGACTTTTTTTTAGGATCTCTATCTATTTCTTTAGATAATAACGAAACTTTAAATTGTATAAAATCCTGTGCATTATCCTTTAAATATATTTTTAATTCTTCGGTAGAAACCGATTTTGCAAAACTATCGGGATCTTCACCATCGGGAAAAGCAACAACTTTTACATTCATTCCTTGTTCCAATATCAAATCAATTCCTCTAATGGAAGCTCTTATACCAGCAGCATCTCCATCAAAAAGAACGGTAATATTATTGGTTAAACGACTCACTAATCTTATTTGATCTGATGTTAAAGCTGTTCCCGAAGAAGCAACCGTATTATGAACACCACTTTGGTCAAATGATATAACATCGGTGTAACCTTCTACCAAATAACAATTATCTTCCTTTGCTATGGCTTGTTTAGCGTGATAAATACCATATAAAATTTTACTTTTATGGTAAATTTCACTTTCGGGTGAATTAAGATATTTAGCTGCTTTTTTATCGGTTTTTAAAATTCGTCCTCCAAATCCTAAAACACGACCACTCATAGAATGAATAGGAAATAAAACACGTCCTTTAAAACGATCGAATACTTTTATTGGTTTATCACCAGTAGCCTCTTTTACAATTGTCAACCCTGTTTGTGCTAAAAAATCTAAATTGTATTTTTTCTTAATTGCCTCATCCGTAAAAGCGGACCATTCATCGAGTGCATAACCCAATTCGAATTTTTTAATCGTTTCATTGGTAAATCCTCTTTCTTTAAAATAAGAGAGTCCAATCGCTTTTCCTTTGGGATGATTTAATAAAATATCATGAAAGTATTTACTTGCATATTCCGATACCAAATACATACTTTCCCTAGCCGATTGTGCTTGTTTTTGCTCATCGGTTTGCTCGGTTTCCTCAATTTCTATATTGTATTTTTTGGCTAAATACCGAATGGCTTCTGGGTAAGAATAATGCTCGTGTTCCATTAAAAACGAAATCACGTTTCCTCCTTTTCCTGTGCTAAAATCTTTCCAAATTTGTTTTACAGGCGACACCATAAACGATGGTGATTTTTCATCGACAAACGGACTTAAACCTTTAAAATTACTACCCGCTTTTTTTAAATGTACAAACTCACCAATCACCTCTTCTACACGAGCGGTTTCGAATACTTGGTCTATGGTAGTACGATTTATCATTCTGGGTTAATGTGTTATTTTACAAAGATACACGGCGTTTTTTTAACTGCAAGAAAATGCAAAAGCGTTTATTATAGAATTGCACAATATCATATCAAAAAAAATCAATAGATTTATATTTATTTACCTGCTTTCTTGCCTATTTTCTCTATTAAGAAACCGCCTTCAGTTTTTTAATCGTTTTTTTGGTCAATTTATTTTCGGCATATTTTTTAGTAACGTGTAATTCTTTTACATCACTTCCTGGTAATTCATACATAGCATCGGTAAGAATGGCTTCACAAAGTGAACGTAAACCACGAGCTCCCAATTTATATTCTACTGCTTTTCCTACCATAAATTGCAATGCTTTTTCATCAAATTTTAAAGCAACACCATCCATCTCGAATAGACGTGTGTATTGTTTTATCAACGAATTTTTTGGTTCGGTTAAAATAGAACGTAAGGTTTTTGCATCTAGTGGATGCATATACGTAAGTACTGGTAAACGACCTACTATTTCGGGTATCAACCCAAAATCACGAATATCTTTTGGAATTACATATTGCAATAAATTTTTGGTATCTACTTTATCATCCGATAAGGAAGCTGAATAACCAACCGCTTGCATATTTAATCGTTTCCCAATGATACGCTCAATTCCATCAAAAGCACCACCAGCAATAAATAATATATTTTGTGTGTTTACTTGAGTAAATTTTTGGTCGGGATGTTTTCTTCCTCCTTTTGGTGGAACATTAACAATTGTTCCTTCTAATAATTTTAATAAAGCTTGTTGTACACCTTCACCAGAAACATCTCTTGTAATTGACGGATTGGCAGATTTACGAGCAATTTTATCAATTTCATCAATAAAAACAATCCCTTTTTCGGCTTTTTTTACATCATAATCTGCTGCTTGTAAAAGTCGTGTTAAAATCGTTTCTACATCTTCTCCTACATAACCTGCTTCTGTTAATACTGTTGCATCAACAATAGCAAAAGGAACATTAAGCATACGCGCAATGGTTTTTACAACCAATGTTTTACCTGTTCCTGTTTCACCAACCATTATAATGTTCGATTTCTCTATCTCGATCTCTTCTTCATTTTCCTTTGTTGGTGGTTGTAATAATCGCTTGTAATGATTATAAACAGCAACCGACATTACTCTTTTGGTTTGCTCTTGCCCAATAACATATTCATCTAAAAAAGCTTTGATATCTTTTGGAATTCGCAATACCAACTCAGCAGATAAACCTGTTGTTTCAGCCTGATTTCCGATCACTTCTTCCAAAACAATTCCGTGTGCTTGCTCAATACAACGATCACAAATGTGCGCATCTAAACCAGCAATTAATAAATTGGTTTCCGATTTTTTTCGTGCACAAAACGAGCATTCTAATGTTTCTTCTTTCTTTGACATAGAATATTAATTTTTAGTCTTTGGTCTTTTCTACCAGTTAATTATTTACGAATCAACACTTCATCAATCATACCATAAGTTTTTGCTTCATCGGCTTTCATCCAATAATCACGATCACTATCTTCGGCTACTTTATCAAAAGACTGCCCTGAATGTTTTGAAATAATATGATACAATTCATCTTTTAATTTTAATATTTCACGAGCTGTAATTGCAATATCACTTGCTTGTCCTTGTGCTCCACCAAGAGGTTGATGTATCATAATACGAGAATGTGGCAACGCAGAACGTTTTCCTTTTTGACCTGCAGTCATTAAAACAGCTGCCATAGAAGCTGCCATTCCTGTACAAATTGTATTAATTTCTGGTTTTATAAACTGCATAGTATCATAAATTCCTAAACCTGCATAAACGCCTCCACCAGGTGAATTAATATAGATAGATATATCTTTATTTGCATCAACACTTTCTAAAAATAACAATTGTGCTTGAATTATATTTGCTACATAATCATCTACGGCTGTACCTAAAAATATAATTCTATCCATCATTAAACGAGAAAACACATCCATTTGTGTCATGTTCATTTGACGCTCTTCAATAATGTAAGGCGTTACACTACTTACAATTTTATCGAAATGCATACTACTAATTCCTTGATGTTTGGTTGCATATTTTCTAAACTCTTTTCCGTAATTCATGGGTCTATTTTTAATTATTAATGAGTCTGTAAATATACTACAAATTACCAAACTAAAGTAACCTTTTTTTTTAGCCAAAAACACAGTGAAAATTAAATTATAAAGTATCCTATCGAAAACGATTTCGTAAAAAATTTAGTACAACTGAAAAACAATACTTAATTTTGTCTAAAATATTTATTGAAGTGATAAAAAAGCATACTTTAAAAGCAGAGATTGATCACGATTATTTTTTAATCGCGATAAAAAGTGTTTTAGAAGATTATAGACTAGCCTATTACCTTAATAAAAAATTTAATTTACAGTTTAAAAAGGAAGATTTTAGTTTAAATTTTAATCATAGAGCTGGCAATTTTTCTGTGTTTGGGTTTAAAAGCCCAATTACCAACAGTTATTGGTCGCTTATTCTCAACCAACAAACTGTTGAGCAAAAAGTAAGTGAACAAACCGTAAGTTTATTCGAAGAAATTACAAATACGTACATTTTAATTCCCGAAGAAAAAAAAGTAGATTATTTTTTAAAAATAGAACATCAATATTCACCCGAAGAAAAAGAAGATTTTATAAAAAGTATCAACACAATACATCGTGTAATTACCTCTTATGAAGTTAATCCTAATGATTTAAAATCGAAAGATTTATTAATATTTTAATTATGAACAAAAAAACAAAAATAGTCGCAACGCTTGGTCCTGCTTGTGATAGTATAGAAATGTTAGAGAAATTAAGTATTGCTGGAGTAAATGTATTCCGTATTAATTTTTCTCACGCTAATTACGAAAATGTAACTAAAACAGTTAAAAATATTCGTGAGATGAATGCTCGATTGGGTCATAATATAGCAATTTTGGCAGATTTGCAAGGTCCAAAATTACGTGTTGGAGATATGGGTGATGGTTATGCATTAAAAGCAGGCGATACTTTTACATTTACAACTGTAAAGTGTGAAGGAAGTGCAGAAAAAGCATATATGACTTATAAAAAATTTCCAAAGGATGTAAAAGTTGGGGAAAAAATCTTGGTAGATGATGGGAAATTAAGCTTTGAAGTAATCGAATCGAATCTAGTTGATGAAGTAAAAACTAAAGTTTTGGTTGATGGAATTATTCGTTCTAAAAAAGGAGTGAATTTACCAAATACCAACGTATCTCAACCAGCACTTACCAAAAAAGATATAAAAGATGCTATTTTTGCAATTTCTCTAGAAGTAGATTGGATTGCACTTTCTTTTGTAAGAACTGCAGCCGATTTAAAGAAATTGAAAAAATTAATTAAAAAACATTCCGATTGTAAAATTCCGGTAATTGCCAAGATTGAAAAACCCGAAGCAATTAAAAACATTAATGAAATCGTCCAAAGTTGTGATGGTTTAATGGTTGCCCGTGGAGATCTAGGAGTAGAATTACCGATGGAAGAAGTTCCATTATTACAAAAAATGTTGGTTGAAAAAGCCAAATCTGCTCGTATTCCTGTAATTATTGCTACACAAATGATGGAAACAATGATTGAAAACACAGTGCCAACAAGAGCAGAAGTAAATGACGTTGCCAATTCAATTATGGATGGTGCAGATGCGGTAATGTTATCTGGTGAAACTTCTGTTGGAAAATATCCTATAGCAGTAATTAATCAAATGCGAAAAATTATTGAAAAAGTAGAAGATTCACCACGTATTACGGTACCACAAAAAGCACCTTATATACGCACCAAAAGATATATGACAAAATCTATTTGTTATCACGCTGCTCTTATGGCAAATGATGTGGAAGCCAAAGCGATACAAACATTAACAAATAGTGGTTATACAGCGTTCCAAATTTCTGCTTGGAGACCCAATGCAAACATCTTAGCCTATACATCGAACAAAAGAATTTTATCTCGCCTTAATTTACTTTGGGGTGTAAAAGCTTTTTATTATGATAAAATGGAATCTACCGACCAAACGATTAAGGATTTAGAGGAAATTGCAAAAAAAGAAGGTTATGTAGTAGAAAATGATATGGTAATTACGTTGTCTTCTATGCCTGTTTTTGAAAAAGGAATGGTAAATACACTACGTTTAACAGAAATTAAATAACAAAGATAAATACTACCAACTGAAGACTGCCGACTGAAGACTGAAAACTACTTTCGTCCAAAATCTGCAGGGATTTCTCCCCAAGCCTTTGTTTCCCATTTTAAAATGATTCGTTGGCTAATCATTTCGGGGTTTTTATGTAACCAAACTAGTGCTCTATCAACCAATTCAAAAACTTTTTTATTTTCGGTAGTTTGTTTTATCGTTGTTTTTATTTTTTTTCGCCAAACCCAACTAATAGCTGTTCTACTATCAGAATATAAGGGTAAATTTAATTTATTTTTTTTAAGATAAGCCAAGCCATGAACTAATGCCAAAAATTCCATTAAATTATTACTTCCACCTTTAAAAGGACCTTGTACAAATAACTTTGTTTTGGTATCGGTAAAAACACCTTGATATTCTGCTATTCCTTTATTATTACATGCACCATCTACCGAAATGCTTTTTGTTATGGGTTGTCCAATTTTTTTTAATTCTTCCTTAGATAAGGTAGACTCAACGATCGTTTTCCCAATATAATCTTCATAATTACCTTTAAAAGCTTTTTCGGCTAATTCTTGAGTTAAAAATGATTTGTACTTTGCTCCTACAAATCCTTTTATTTGTTTTTGACAAATAGCCCAAGAAGTATAAATTCCTCTTTTATTTCCTTCCCAAACAACATAAAATTTTTTCTTTTTGGACATATCTATTTAATTAACTTTATTTTTTGCTACTACTAATTCAATCACTTTAGGAAAATATTCCATTTCTAAGTCATGAATTTTTTCGGCGACATCATTTACGGTATCATTTTCTTCAATTTTAAACGCTTTTTGAAAAATAATTGCGCCTTCATCGTAGTTTTTGTTCACATAATGGATGGTAATTCCGCTTTTTTTCTCCTTATTTTTAATAATTGCTTCATGAATATGCCTTCCATACATTCCTTTTCCACCATATTTTGGCAATAAAGCAGGATGAATATTTATAATTTTATCAGTAAAATTATTGATAATTTTTTGAGGAATTTTCCATAAAAACCCTGCTAATATAATATAATCTGCATTAGATTTTAATAAATTTAGCACCTTGTCTGTTGTAAGGAAATCATTTTTATTAAATACTAATGATTTAATATTCAGTTTATTACATCTTTCAATTACTTTGGCATTCTTATTGTTAGTAAGCACTTGTACAACTTTAATTGTTTCACTATATTGAAAAAACCTGATGATGTTCTCGGCATTAGACCCAGAACCAGAAGCAAAAATTATAATACGTTTCATTATAAAAGCATTTTATGAGTTTACAAAAAAAAGAATTATTATTAACAAATTTGAGAATTAAAAAGATTTTTATTAATTTAGTGCTCATTAAAAACGAGGTGGTAACTGTAGATTTAAATTAATTGTTTATTTTTGCCCCGTATTAAAATTTAAAATTAAAAAAAATATGTCAGACATTACATCAAGAGTAAAGGCTATTATCGTTAAAAACTTAGAAGTTGACGAGAACGAAGTAACATTAGAAGCAAACTTTACAAACGATTTAGGAGCAGATTCATTAGATACTGTAGAATTAATTATGGAGTTCGAAAAAGAATTCGACATTCAAATTCCAGACGATCAAGCTGAAAATATAGCAACTGTTGGTCAAGCGATCACTTATATTGAAGGAGCTAAATAGTAATTATATTACTTTTGAATCCAAATTATGGGTTCTTTAAATTACGAGAGTTACTTTATTTTATATCGTTAATTCTCGTAATTTTTTATTTAAACATACTAACACTATTTTTTACGGAATAATAATTTAATTATTAAATAAATGGGATTAAGACGAGTAGTTGTAACAGGTTTAGGTGCATTGACACCAATTGGAAATAATATTGAAGAATATTGGAATGCATTAATAAATGGAGTTAGCGGTGCTGCACCAGTAACACATTTTGATGCTTCAAAATCTAAAACTCGTTTTGCTTGCGAAGTAAAAAACTTTGAAGTAACCGATTTCATGAGCCGTAAAGCTGCAAGACGCATGGATAAATTTACAATTTATGCAATGGTTGCTGCAGATGAAGCTATATTGGATTCTAAATTGGATTTAGAAAAAGAAGATTTAGATCGTATAGGTGTTATTTGGGGTGCAGGAATTGGTGGAATCGAAACTTTTCAAGAAGAAGTTATATACTACGCAAGTGGTGATGGAACACCAAAATTTAATCCATTCTTTATTCCAAAAATGATTGCAGATATTGCTCCAGGGCAAATATCTATAAAACACGGTCTTAGAGGTCCAAATTTTGCAACTGTTTCTGCTTGTGCATCATCAGCAAATTCAATCATTGATGCTTTTAATTATATCCGTTTGGATATGGCAGATGTTTTTGTAACTGGTGGTTCTGAAGCGGCTGTTACTGTTGCAGGTATGGGTGGATTTAATTCTATGCATGCACTTTCTACTAGAAATGATGATCCTAAAACAGCATCGAGACCTTTTGATAAAGATCGCGATGGATTTGTATTGGGTGAAGGCGCTGGCGCACTAATCTTAGAAGAATACGAACACGCAAAAGCTCGTGGAGCAACCATATATGCTGAATTACTTGGTGGTGGTTTATCTGCCGATGCACATCATATTACAGCACCACATCCCGAAGGTTTAGGCGCACTTGCAGTAATGAAAAACTGTTTAAAAGATGCCAAACTGAAACCCGAAGATGTAGATGCAATAAATATGCACGGAACCTCAACAGGTTTGGGTGATATTGCAGAATCCAAAGCAATTGGTAAAGTTTTTGGGGAGCACGCATATACTATTAATATCAATTCAACAAAATCGATGACTGGGCATTTATTAGGTGCTGCAGGTGCAATTGAAGCCATTGCTTCTATCCTATCTATAAAATATGGAATTGTGCCACCAACAATTAATCATTTTACCGATGATGAAGATATCGATTCTAAACTAAACTTCACCTTCAATAAAGCTCAAAAACGCGATGTAAAAGTTGCTATGAGTAATACCTTTGGATTTGGTGGACATAATGCTTGTGTACTTTTCAAAAAAATAGAAGACTAATACTTTTACTATGTTATTTTTTAAAAAATTAAAAAAATCGATTCCTTCTGAAAAGAATATCGATTTTTTGAACTTTTTAAAAACTATTTTGGGATATAAACCCAAAAATTTACATTATTACTCAAAAGCATTTACACATAGTTCTGCCAAAAAAAAGTTTGATGGCAAAGCTTTTAATTATGAACGATTAGAATTTTTGGGAGATGCATTTATTGATTCTATTGTTGCCGCTTTTTTATATGAAGAAGCTCCTTTAAAAGATGAAGGCTATCTTACTCAAATGCGTTCTAAAATTGTAAGTAGAACCAATTTAAATAAAATTGGAAAGGATTTAGGTTTATTAAAATATGTTACTAGTAAAATATCCGAACAAAAATTTGGAGATAATATTTATGGTAATATTTATGAAGCAATTGTTGGCGCTGTATATTTGGATAAAGGATACATTGCATGTGAAAAATTTGTTATCCAAACACTCATTACACCTTATGTAGACATTGAGCACTTAGAAGGAAAGATTACAAGTTATAAAAGTGTCCTTATTGAATGGTGTCAAAAATATAAAAAAGAAATTAAATTTGATATTTCTGAAGAAAAAGCAAAAGAAAAAGTTAAACATTTTTCGGTTAAACTTTATATTAATGAAAAATTAATTTCTAAAGGTCGCTCTACTTCCAAAAAGAAAGCTGAAGAAATTGCAGCAAAACGTGCTTACTATTCTCTACAAAGCCGTATCGAAAATAATTCGTAATTTTATGACTTATGAAAAGTCAGCAAAATAAATTTAAATTACCCAATAATATACATTACTTAAATTGTGCATTTATGTCTCCTTTTTTAAAAGAAGTAGAACAAATTGGTCACGAAGCTCTTAGTCAAAAATGCTTGCCTTTTCAGATTACAGGTGATGATTTTTTTAATAACACCAAAAAATTAAAACAGCTCTTTGCAAAACTAGTCGCAATTGAAGATTATAATAATATCGCTATCATTCCGTCGGTTTCTTACGGAATTGCCAATGTTACTAATAATATTACTCTAGAAAAAGAAGAAGAAATTATTATTGTAGGAGAACAATTTCCTAGTAATGTATATTCGTGGCAACGATTGGCAGATAAATACGATGCAAAAATCACTATAATTTCTCCTAAAGAGGATTTTATAGACCGAGGTGAAAATTGGAATTTAGCCATCCTAAACGCCATTAATGATAAAACCAAAGTCGTTGCTATACCACAAGTTCATTGGAGTGATGGAACCTTGTTTGATTTAATAGCAATTCGAAAAAAAACAAAAGAACATCAAGCTTTATTAATCATTGACGGAACACAAAGTATTGGTGCTTTTCCTTTTTCGGTTAAAGAAATTCAACCAGATGCACTAATTTGTGCTAGTTACAAATGGCTTCTTGGACCATATTCTATTGGAGTTGCTTATTATTCTGATGCCTTTTGCCAAGGTATTCCTATTGAGGAAAACTGGATAAATCGTAAAAATAGCGAAGATTTTGCTGGCTTAGTAAATTACGAACCCAATTACCAGCCCAAAGCAGGTCGTTTTAATGTTGGTGAAATGAGTAACTTTGCTTTAACACCAATGCTTATAAAATCTATAGAACAACTCTTGATTTGGGATCCAAAAAATATCCAAAAATATTGTGAAGACATTTCAAAAGATGCCATTATCGAATTGCAGGATTTAGGATGTTTTATTGAAAAACCATCCTATAGAGGCGCTCATTTATTTGGAATTTATTTACCAAAACATATCAATTTAGAAGAATTAAAAAAAATATTTGCCAATAATAATGTTTTTGTTTCATTTAGAGGAAATGCCATTAGAGTTGCGCCACATGTATATAATACCAAAGATGATTTTGATAAATTGGTTGCCTGTTTTAAAAAATTAAGTTGATTTTTTTAGCACGTAACATTTCTCTCTTTCCAATTGGTCCAGGCAAACGTTCTACGGTAAAACCAACTGCTTGCATAGCTCTTCGTACAGACCCTTTGGCAGAATAGGTTACTAGAATTCCGTTTTCTTGTAAAGCATCATACATTTTTTTAAAGATGGCTTCGGTCCATAATTCGGGTTGTACCGCTGCGCCAAAAGCATCAAAATAAATAAGGTTGAATTTGTTTTTATCCTTAATATCTTTAAAGAATTTTTGTTGCTTGGTAAGCGTAAAATTAGGTTGAATAATTATTTTCTCTTCCCAATTAGCAGTATGGATTTTAGAAAAAATAGTAGCAACATTTTCTTTCTTTAATTGAGCTACAAAATTCATTTTTTCTGATTCATTTACAGAAACAGGATAAGCTTCTACACCATAATAATCAACAATTAGCTTTCTTTTTGTACTTTCTAAAAAAGTAATAAAACAGTTTAAACCCGTACCCAAACCTATTTCTAAAATAGCCACTTCAGATTCATCTACAAATTCATCCAAACCTTGTTTTATAAAAACATGATAAGCTTCTTGAATTGCTCCGTTTTTGGAATGATATTGCTCATTCAATTCGGGTAAATGAATACTTGTAGAGCCATCGGCAGTTATAAATACTTCTCTTTTCATGATGTAAGTTTAACAAAAAAGTTAGACAAATATAAGGTAAAAAACATCGGTTAATAAGTATCTACGAAAACGTTTTTTTAAACCTTACTTTAGCCGTATTTTCGCAGTACGTAAAATCCTGTTTTTAACTTGTTGAAATTAAGTGTCTCAATTAAAATAAGGGTTTAATTTAATAACGAAGATTATGGAAACTGATATTATGACAAGTATTGAAATACAAAAAATTAAAAAATCAAATTTAGATAAATCAACTTTAAACGGTCGTAAATTTGGTTCTACTTTTACCGATCATATGTTTATTTGTACTTTTAAAGATGGCAAATGGCAAGACGCAAAAATAACACCTTATCAACCTTTACAATTACAGCCTTCTGCAAGAGTTTTCCATTACGGACAAGCTGTTTTTGAAGGAATGAAAGCCTATAAAGATGAGGCTGACCAAGTTTGGTTATTTAGACCCGATGAAAATCAAAAAAGAATAAACAAGTCGGCTAAACGCTTATCTATGCCCGAGTTTCCAGCAGATTTATTTATGGAAGGTTTAACTACTTTAATGGAAATTGAAAGAGAATGGATTCCCAATGCCGATGGAAATTCATTATACATAAGACCATTTATGATTGCTACAGGTAACGGTATTTTTGCTGCACCATCAGATGAATATACATTTATGATTATTTGTTCTCCTTCTGGAAAATATTATTCTAAAGACGTACAAGTTGTTATTGCAGAAAAGTATAGTAGAGCTGCAAATGGTGGTGTTGGTGCTGCAAAAGCAGCAGGTAATTATGCTGCGCAATTTTATCCAACGCAACTAGCTATAGATGCTGGTTACGATCAGATTGTTTGGACCGATTCTACTCGAAAATATTTAGAAGAAGCAGGAACTATGAATATCTTTTTTAGAATAGAAGATAAATTAATTACTGCACCAATTAGTAGAAGAATCCTAGATGGCGTTACTCGTAAAAGTATTATTGCAATTGCACGAAAACAAGGAATTACTGTTGAAGAAAGACGTATAAAAGTAAAAGAAATTAAAAAAGCAGTAAAAAATGGGACTTTAAAAGAAATGTTTGGAGCAGGAACAGCTGCGGTAATCGTACCAATTTCACATTTTTCTCACAAAGATAAAGATTATGAAATAGCAAAAATTGAAAATAGATATTCCGAAATGTTTAAAAAGCAATTAACCGATATTCAATACAATAGAGCTGAAGATTCTTTTGGATGGCGAGTTAAAGTGTAGTTTTAAACTACTTCTTCTTAGAAATTTTATACAACATTTCTGTTTTTAACCAATGGTCGCCTTCAAAATAAGGATGCTCAAAGATACCTTCTTTATGCATACCTATCTTTTGCATTACTTTTTCCGATTTACTGTTTTTTAATGGGGTAATCGAAACGATTTCATTTAGGTTTAACTCATCAAAACCATATTTTAAGCAGCACTTTGCTCCTTCTGTAGCATAACCTTTTCCCCAACTTGCTCTTTTTAAGCGCCAACCAATTTCTACACAAGGTGTAAAATACGCTTCAAAACTGGTGTTAATCATTCCTATAAAACCAATAAACTCACTATTTTCAAGAATATCTACCGCATAAAAAGTGAAATTATTTTCATTGTAATGTTTTATTAATCGGTCAATTAAACCGTTACTTTCCTTAGTACTTAATGTGCTTGGGAAGTATTCCATTACGTCTTTATCTTTACACATAGCAGCAAAAGGTTTCTTATCGGATGGTATCCAATTTCTAAAACCAAGTCGTTGAGATGTAAATAAATAATCCATTAATACCGTATTTTTTTTCGATTTGTTTTTTTAAGTGCATTCTTCGCTTTTCGCTCCAATCGTTTTCGGTTTGCTTGCTTACTTATTTTTGTTGCTTTTCTTATTTTACGAACCTTTAAAGCATGTAAAATGGTCGTGAGAAACTTATCAATAACAATTTCTTTATTTTTATGCTGGCTTCTGCTTTCTTCACAAGTAATGATAAGCTCACTATTTTTGTTCAGTTTATTTTTTAATTTATCGAGGATTAGCGTTTTTTCATCATCCGATAAAAAATGGGACTTTATAATATTAAAGCGCAATACAATTTTAGAGGAAACCTTATTGGCATGTTGTCCTCCAGATCCGCCACTTCGTACAGCAGTAAACGTAAGTTCTTTAATGATGTCTTTGTCCATTATTACAAAAGTAAGGTTTAAGATTTAGTTTCTCTTATCATATTCTTAAAAATCACAATTAAAATTCCCGCTCTAAAAAGCATCCAAACAGTAAAAGCGATCCAAATGGCATAGAGTTTTAGATGAAAATAATCAGCGATAAGCAGTGCTGGAACAAAACCAATAAAAGTGGCTATAATTAGTGTATTCCGTAAGGTTACTGCTTTTGCCAAACCTTTAAAAACACCATCGTAAACAAAAGCTACTGCATTAATTGGTTGCATTAAAATCACAATCCAAAAAATACTATAGAACGTAGTTAATACCAATGGTTCCTCAGAGAAAATCCGTCCGATAGGATAATAAAGCGCAAACGAGATTAAACCCAACAAAACAGCAATTATACTCGTATATTTTACCAAATCCTTACTTAATTGATACATTTTTGGATAATTTTTTTCACCCAATAATTTTCCCGAAACAATATTCCCAACACTTGCATAACCATCCATAAAAAAGGAAAAGAACAACCAAATCTGAAAAGCAATGGTTTGCGCTGCAATATAATTTGCACCATAACTTGTGGCGTAGGAATTGGCAAGATATAGCGCGTAATTTAAGGCTAAAGCTCTTACAAATAAGTTTAGGCTTAATGCTAATAATCGTTTAATTTCCTTATTAAATTTAATCGTAAAACGAAGGTTAAAAGGTGTCTTTTTAAGGAATAATACCAACGCCAACACGGCCATAACCATTTGGGCAATTACACTGGCAATTGCAGCACCTTCAATGTGCATTGGTGCTATAAAATCTTCGATTCCGTAAACCAAAACAAGATCTAAAATCACATTCAATACAGCACCAATAATACTAATGACCATAGGATAAAACGTATTCTGCAAGCCTGTAAAAACACCAAATACCGAAAATGTAAACAAAGTAAAAGGCAAACCAATTGCTCTAATTTTATAATACGAAACCGCATAATCTAATATTAAACCATCGGCATTGTACCAATTAAAAATGATGCTGATAAAGTTTACTGTAACAAAATAAATAACAATACTTAACAGTACATTTATAACAATTATTTGTGCTGGTAAAGAAGTAATTTCTTCCAATTTTTTTGCGCCTAAATATTGAGCTACAATCGCCGATATTACTGAGCGTGTTTGTGCCAAAATCCAAAATAAAGCCGATATAAATGAACCTGCAATACCAACGGCAGCCAATGCCTCTATAGAATTGAATTCTAAATTCCCAACAATAGCCGTATCGGTTATGGAAAGTAAGGGTTCAACAATACCCGCAATAATTGCGGGTACGGCTAATTTATTAATTTCCCTAAAACTTATTTTATGCTTCATTTTGTAATGCGAAAGTAACTTAAATTAATTGGCTTTAAAATATCTTAAAGCGCTATTTCTTAATAGCCTAAAGTTTAATAACAAAATAATTTTGTATATTTAACCATGAAATTGCTACGATTCATACCTGCAACATTAACTTTTTGCATGATTTTTGGTATTCTGTTTGGTTTTTATTTTCCGCCAAATATAACGCTCTTAATTACTACTTTGGTAATTACGTTGCTTGTTTTAACAACCACATATTTCATTGCAAATAAATCGTTTAAAAAAACTTATTTTTTTAATATTACAGCTTATTTTTTGTTTTTCCTTATCGGAATGGCAAACATTTCTTTTCAGCACAAATTGATACATAAAAATCATTATTCGCATCATATAAAAGAGAACAATACCGCTATTTTAACGATCGAAAAGCAATTAAAATCGAACATTTATTATCAAAAATACGAAACACGTATTTCACAAATAAACAACACAAGTGTAAACGGGAAAATTCTTTTAAATATACGGATTGACAGTACGAATAAAAGCATCAATATAGATGATGAAATTTTAATAAACACACGTTTTAAAACGATAAATGAGCCACTAAACTTATATCAATTTAATTATAGAGCGTATTTAGAAAAACAACAAATTTATCATCAAGTATCGGTATCGAATTCCGAAATCTACGCGATCTCTAAAAGGGATTTTTCGTTAAACGGAATTGCTTCGCGATTTAGAAAAAAGATTAATGTAGCATTACATCATTATCATTTTAAAAAAAACAAATTATCCATTATAAACGCTTTGTTATTAGGTCAACGAAATGAAGTATCCAAAGAATTATTGCAACAATATGCTGGTGCAGGAGCAATGCATATTTTGGCAGTTTCGGGATTGCATATTGGGATATTACTATTACTACTAAATCTTCTTTTAAAACCCATAGAGCGACTTAAAAACGGCAAAACTATCAAACTTATTTTAGTGATTTTCTTATTGTGGCTATATGCAATTATTGCAGGTTTATCACCATCAATAATTAGAGCAGTTTCAATGTTTACTGCAATTGCCATAGGATTACTATCCAACAAAAAAACAAACACACTACATAATTTATTTATCTCTCTGTTTTTTTTACTACTCATAAATCCACTATATATTTTTAGCGTAGGATTTCAATTGAGTTATTTAGCTGTGATTTCTATTGTTTATTTTTATCCGTTATTCATTCGGTTTTACAATCCAAAAAACAGT
>Ga0256844_10000369_pt1 | contig 17251 bp, 13 predicted proteins | sample MusselsmetaG_FD_189100 | JGI IMG/M metagenome (GOLD analysis project Ga0256844, IMG submission 189100) | Mussel associated microbial communities from hydrothermal vent at the East Pacific Rise, Pacific Ocean - Mussels | ecosystem: Host-associated > Mollusca > Shell > Unclassified ... | reverse complement strand
ACGATACTTTACTAGCAGAAGGATTTATTGGTGATGAAATTGATAAAGGTACAATGATAGAACACCGTAGAAAGTTAGACGGCACTATGAGTTATACTATTACAACATATCCTGAAAATGCTAAAAGCAAAAAAGATAAGATTGTAATTAAAGATTTAAATTTTGAAGAAATGGTTAAAAAAGTTAAAGAATTAAAAAAATAATTATGGGAGGATGTTTCACAAAAATTTTATTTGTAGTAATTATAGGGATGTTATTTACCTTTGGTATAAGAGCATATAATAAACGTACTCTTAATTTACCCGATGGTACAACTAGTATAAATCATAAGAAAAATAATGTGTTTTATGAAAAAAAACAGACAACTATCTCTCTTGTCTTTTATTCTTTTAATAGGAACAATTGTATTTGCAATAATAGAGATACCTCAATTTAAACCTGATGAAGAATTAACAGGCAATAATGCTTGGGGAGCTATGGCACAAGGGTTTATTAAAGTTGGAATTTTTATAGGCATATCTTATAGTCTAATAACTCTTGCTTTAATTTGGTTTAGCAAGCGATTTCGGACTATTATTTATATTTTAAATACAATACTTGTACTAACAGCATCTTGGTTTCTTTTTCTTTACATTGTTGAGTGTTGAAAATATAAGAAAAATAAACTCAATACTTTAAATATCAACCTTTCTATATAAGAGTATTGTATAAATAGGTAAAGCAAAAAAGCCTAAGTAAAAACTCAGGCTTAAGGTTGTTGCGTATAAAAGGTTAAAACTTACAAACCTATTACCAATGTTGCCGTAAATTTATTATGGGTAATGTTTATCTCTGCAGGGTTTACAATATTTTGATTGTTGTTGTCCTTGATGTTTATAAATTCATTAGGTTCTGTATTTTTTGTGTTTTGATAAGCCAAATCTAACTTAACATTTCTGCTAAATTTAAAACCTAAGCCTAAAGAATAGCCTTTAAGATGATCTGTGTCAAGTGCATTTATGAAAGGGCTTTCTTCAAAGAAGTATCCACCTCTTAAACTAAAATTATCAATGCGCCATTCTGTACCTAATTTTAAACTAGAAGTGTTTTTTAAATTGTTTGAAAAAAATGTATTTTCTGAAGTGAAATTAGTTTCAAAATCTGCACTAGTATTTAATGTAACACCTGTATAATTTTTATACGTATAGTCAACACTAAACAAGCCTTCTTTACCAAATACATAGGCAAAACTTCCTGTTAATTTACTTGGAGTGCTTAAGTTGTAGTCATTAATTTCTTTAACCTGGTCAGATTTAAAAATTTCATTATTATTGCTTACTTTAATTTCGATATCTTCTAAATAATCATCTGTTAAGCTATACCATGTAGGAGACTGATAAGAAGCGCCTAAGCGAATTTCTTGTGTAGGTTTTGCTATAAAACCAATATTAATTCCGATACCATCCCCATAGGTATATAGTTTTTGTAATACAGACGCATCTAATTCATTAATATTAGCGGCATCATTATTAGATTCTTCAAACAAAGAATTGTGTAAGTACTCTATACTATGTGTTACGATTGAAAAGCCTACATACAAATTGTTGTTGTATTGAGCAGCTAATGAGAGGGTAAGTTTGTTATTTTCTCCTGTAGTCACATTTCCTAGATATTGACCAACCACATTTGGATACGTTATATTATTTAAATAAGGGTCATTCATAAAATCTGCCTCTCCACTGTTTCCGTTAATGGTATAATTGTTTTCGTAATCATTAGCTAAAGTATAGTTAATGCCTAAAGCAACTTTTCGCCAGTTTGAACGTGTATTTCCATCAAAGACTAATACACCACCAGCTTGAGACATATTAAAATATCCGTTAGCGCTTTTTGTATTTGTGCCATAGAAGGAGGTGTTGATGTCAGTATTTCTAAGTCCGAAAGTTATTACAGCCTGAGAGTTATTAAAGACAGCTAGTCCTGCAGGGTTAATATCTCCAGCAGATAAATCTCCACCTAGAGCACCAAAGGCGCCACCCATGGCATTAAATCTAGCTGTACCATTATTTTTCTCTTGGGAATGTAATAAGGCTGCGTTACTTTTGCTTATTATTTGAGCGTTAATTGCTAAGGAAGATAGTAATAATCCTCCTAATAAAAATATAATTTTTCTCATCAGTTTTTGTTTATTTTTTAATATCCTATGTGTACTATAAGTAGGCTAGTTAACTATGTGTTTACATCGAATTAATGCCTTCTTGAAGAACTGCCTCTTGAAGAACTTCTTGAACTAGAAGATCTAGACGGAGAAGAGCTTCTTGTTGCACTTCTAGATGGTGAAGATGATCGAGAAGGTGTATAGCTTCTTGTTGCGCTTCTGCTAGAAGATGAACTTCTTCTTGTCGTATTATTGTGAGAAGGTCTTCTTGTAGAAGATGTAGATCTTCTTACAGTTTGCGGACTTGTTCTTCTTACCGAGTTAGATCGTCTTGTGCTAGAATTTGTTCTTGGTGTTTTATAGTTTGAACTTTGTCTTCTAATAGAACTACTCCTTCTTACGCCGTTTGAACGAGGTGTAGACACTCCTGATCTTCTTACTCCGTTTGAACGAGGTGTAGATACTCCTGATCTTCTTACGCCGTTTGAACGAGGTGTAGTTGAACCTCTTCTAATGTTAGAATTTGTTCTTGAGTTTGTAGAACTTCTTCTTATTCCGTTTGTACGCGGAGCGTTTGTAGAACTTCTACGAATACTTGAATTTCTAATATTTGAATCTGATCTTGAATTTGTAGTGCTTCTTCTGTTTGACGTGCTACGTCTGATAGATGAATTTCTAAGATTACTAGATCTTCTTGAAGCTGTTGCGTTTCTTTTGTTATCTCTGTTAAAGCTATAGCTTCTGTCATTTACTACAGACGATCTTCTGCTGTAAGCACCTCTATTTCCTAATCTACTTGTGTTGTAGGTATATCTTCCTCTATTATTGTATCCGTAGTTACTGTATCCATAGTTATTGTATCCATAATAAGGATTTCTATGTCTGTAATAATAAGGGTTGTAATAACCTCCATATCCATAGTATGAAGGGTAGTAGCTACCGTAATATTCTCCGCCATAATAATCGCCATAATAACTTGGGCAGTAATATCCGCCAAAGCCCCACCAAGAACGGTAAGGATTGTAATATCCGTAAGAATAAGGTCTGTAACCTACGCCTCCATAAACATTAACGGTAACGTTGTCTGTGTATTCCCAAGGAGAATTTCCGTCGGTATAGCTTGCGCCTTCGATAGATTCGTTATCACCATAACCATAAGAGTCAACATCTGTAAAGACGTCATCTTCTGTTATATCATCATATTTATCAACTTCCTTACTGAAATAATCTTGATATTTATTTGTGTTGGAATTTGTTTTTCTAGGCGCTTCATTTGTAGCGACTTCTCTTCGAGGTTGATCAGAAGTGTAAATACCATCATCATCTTGCGTTGTACTTTGGTAAGTTCCACAAGAAGTTAAACCTAAAAGAAGTAATCCAATTAGGGATAAATATGAGGTTTTAGTGCTGAAGTAATTTTTTATTTTCATCTTGGGTAAATTTAATTGTTCTAAATTACAAAATATAATTAGTTTTGCACTATAAATATTTTGTGTTAAACATATCACAATAGTTGTGCCAAAAACATACATATGAGTAAAAAATTAACAAAAAGAGCTGAAGATTATTCTAAATGGTATAATGAATTGGTTGTAAAAGCTGATTTAGCAGAAAATTCTGGAGTAAGAGGAATGATGGTTATCAAGCCCTATGGCTTTGCCATCTGGGAGAAAATGCAAGCAGAGTTGGATAGGATGTTTAAAGAAACAGGACATCAAAATGCATACTTCCCCTTATTGATACCAAAATCATACTTTAGTAAAGAGGCAAGCCATGTAGATGGTTTTGCCAAAGAATGTGCTGTAGTTACACATTATCGATTGAAAAATGATGAAAATGGTAAGATAGTGGTTGATGAAAAAGCAAAACTTGAAGAAGAATTGATTGTGAGACCAACTTCTGAAACCATTATTTGGGATACCTATAAGAAATGGATAGAATCGTATAGAGATTTGCCCTTATTAATTAATCAATGGGCTAATGTAGTGCGTTGGGAAATGCGTACACGTTTGTTTTTAAGAACCTCAGAGTTTTTATGGCAAGAGGGGCATACAGCTCATGCAACTAAAAACGAAGCTATAGCTGAAGCTGAGCAAATGCAAAATGTATATGCTGATTTTGCAGAACATTTTATGGCAATGCCTGTTGTTAAAGGTACAAAAACAGATTCAGAACGTTTTGCAGGAGCTTTAGATACATATACTATTGAAGCATTGATGCAAGATGGTAAAGCACTACAAGCGGGAACATCACATTTTTTAGGGCAAAATTTTGCCAAAGCATTTGATGTGAAATTTGCAACTAAAGAAGGGAAAAAGGAGTATGTCTGGGCAACTTCATGGGGCGTTTCTACCCGATTAATGGGGGCATTGATTATGACGCATTCTGATGATTTCGGATTGGTATTACCACCAAAATTAGCACCTATACAAGTGGTAATTGTTCCAATTTATAAAGGGGATGAGCAGTTGGAAATGATTTCGGAAAAGGTAAATCCTATTATTAAAACATTACGAAAAAAAGGAATCTCGGTAAAATTTGATAATAGAGATACGCATAAGCCAGGTTGGAAATTTGCAGAATACGAACTTAAAGGTGTACCATTGAGAGTGGCTATTGGTCCGCGTGACATTGAAAACGGAACTGTTGAACTTGCACGTAGAGATACATTGTCTAAAGAAATTGTGCAACAAGATGTATTGGTAGAAGTTATTGAAAACGTATTACTAGAAATTCAAGATGACTTATTTTCAAAAGCATTAAAATTTAGAGAAGAAAGAATCACTAAAGTGACTACTTTTGATGAATTTAAAGATGTTTTAGAAAATAAAGGAGGATTTATTTCTGCACATTGGGACGGAACTGATGAGACTGAAAATAAAATAAAAGAGCTTACAAAAGCAACTATACGTTGCATTCCTTTGGATGATTTGGTAGAGGAAGGTACTTGTATTTTTTCAGGAAAACCATCTCAAAGAAGAGTACTTTTTGCAAAAGCATATTAATTTTTTTAAAAACACTTGCAGAGTTAAAAAAATGTTTTATTTTTGCACTCGCTTTAACAGATAAAATGTAAAGTATGGTCCGTTCGTCTAGGGGTTAGGACGCCAGGTTTTCATCCTGGTAACAGGGGTTCGATTCCCCTACGGACTACAAGAGTATTGTTTATTTTGAAGATTTGTTTAGTGGGTCTTCCATGAACAGATAAACAAATAAACAAATAAACGAATAAACAAAAATACAATGGCAAATCATAAGTCGGCATTAAAGAGAATTAGAAGTAACGAAGCAAAACGTTTAAGAAATAAATTGCAACATACTACTGCAAGGAATGCAATTAAAAGATTACGTGCTGTAGAGAAGAAAAAAGATGCAGAGAAAGAATTGCCTAAAATTGTAGCAATGCTTGATAAATTAGCAAAGAATAATATTATTCATAAGAATAAAGCTGGTAATTTAAAATCTAAATTAACAAAATTTGTAGCCACACTTTAAGTGCTGGTTTTGTTAAAAGAACAAAAGACTGTCTGTAAAGACGGTCTTTTTTTGTGCTATTCTTTTTGAAGAACCAATAGTAAAATAAGAGTAATTGAATGCAGCTTATTAGTCTATAGAGTCTTTTTTATATTCAATCAACCCTTCTTCATTTTTATACTTAGGATCATATCCAACAAAAATATTGCTGTAAATTAATCTAGAAAATCGTAATGTTAGTGGCGAAAAAATAAATAGGGCTAAAATAATACCAATAAAGATCTGTATAAAGCTTAAGTTAAATTGATATAATACAATAAAAGTAGCAATTGAAATCGCAACAGCTATGGCATAAGATACATACATAGCTCCATAAAAAAAAGAAGGTTCTATTTCATATTTGAATCCGCAATGTGAACAGTTTTTGTTCATTTTCATCATATTTTTTAGATGTAGCGGATTGTTATCCATAAAAAAATCACCCTCATTACATTTGGGACACTTATTTTTAAAAATACTGTATAAGAAAGTTCCTTTGTTGAACATTTTTTATCTTAAAAATTAGATTAGCTTTGCCAAAAATAAAAAATTAGATTAGAATATATGCTAAATGCACATAATATAACAGTTTCATTTGCTGGAGAAGATTTGTTTGCTGGGATCACTTTTAAGTTAGATGCAGGGAATAGAGTAGGGTTAGTTGGTAAAAATGGAGCAGGAAAATCGACCTTGTTAAAAATTATTTCGAAGGAACAAGAATATGATAAAGGTACGCTTGCTTTAGAAAAGGATATTAAAATTGGGTTTTTAAAACAAGATATTGATTTTGTTTCTGGACGAACGGTATTAGAAGAGGTTTATGAAGCTTTTATAGAGATTAAAATAATTGAGAAAAAATTAGAAGATGTAAATACAGCACTTGCAGAACGTACAGATTATGAGAGCGAATCATACAATCAGCTAATTATTGATTTGACTGATTTGACACATCATTATGAAGTGATAGGTGGTTATAATTATCAAGGTGAAGCAGAAAAAATTCTTCAAGGTTTAGGTTTTACACGCGAAAATTTTGACCAACTTACCGATACTTTTTCGGGTGGTTGGCGTATGCGCATTGAATTGGCAAAGCTTTTATTACAAAATAATGATATTTTACTGCTTGATGAGCCTACCAATCACTTAGATATTGAGTCTATTATTTGGTTTGAAGAGTTTTTGAAAAAGTATGCAGGGGCTATAATGTTGGTGTCGCATGATAAAATGTTTCTAGATAATGTAACCAATAGAACTATTGAAATCTCATTAGGTAAAATATACGATTATAAGTACCCGTATTCTAAATACTTGGTTCAGCGTAAAGAATTAAAAGAAAAGCAATTACAGGCATTTAAAAATCAGGAAAAAGAGATTAAGCATACGGAGCAATTGATAGAGAAATTTCGTGCGAAGGCAAATAAAGCTTCTATGGCACAATCGCTTATTAAAAAATTAAAAAGAGTAGAGCGTATTGAGATTGATGCAGATGATAATGCAGTAATGAAATTGCGTTTTCCGATATCAATTCAGCCAGGGAAGGTTGTTGTAGAAGCGAATAATATCGCTAAGCATTATGGCGAAAATCAAGTACTCAATAATGTAGATTTATTAATTGAACGAGGGAGTAAGATTGCTTTTGTAGGGCAAAATGGACAAGGAAAAACAACACTAGCTAAAATCATTGTAGATGAGATATCCTATCAAGGTCATTTAAAGCTAGGCCATAATGTACAAATAGGATATTTTGCTCAAAATCAGTCTGAATACTTAGACGGTAACAAGACCGTACTAGAGACCATGGAAGATGCTTCTACAGATAGCAATAGAATGAAGGTTAGAGATATGCTAGGCTCATTCTTGTTTGGAGGTGATGATGTAGATAAAAAAGTAAAAGTATTGTCTGGGGGAGAGCGCAATAGGTTGGCATTATGTAAAATGTTATTATCTCCTTTTAATGTATTGGTTTTAGATGAACCTACCAATCACTTAGATATTGCATCAAAAAATGTATTAAAGAAAGCCTTAATAACTTTTGAAGGGACTATGATTGTGGTTTCACATGATCGTGATTTTTTACAGGGCTTGACTAAAACGGTATACGAATTTAAAGACAGTCGTATTCGAGAGTATTTAGGCGATATTGATTATTATTTAGAAGAACATAATTTAGAGAGTTTTAGAGAGGTAGAAAAGCGGACTGTTGCTGTAGTATCTAAAGATGATACGGAAAAAGATGTAGCTAAAGATTCTTGGAAACAAAAGAAAGATATTAAAAAACTCCAAAATAAATTAAGTACCATTGAAGCTAAAATATCAAATTTAGAAAAAGAGATTAAAGGGATTGATATTGATTTGACGGATGCTGATAAGTATGAAAAATTAACAACTAACCCCGACTTCTTTAAAAACTACCAATCTAAAAAGGATAGTTTAGATGTTCTAATGAAAGAATGGGAAAACCTTCAAGTGTTGTTAGAGGTATAATTAAATCGAATAAAAAAACTTTTTTTATTGGATTTATACTTTAAAAAAAAAAAGTACGTTACCCTATAGCATTTAATTCCCATTCCGTAGGATATTCATGTAAGTTCACCCGAAATTACTTTCCTGCGGAATGTTTTAAATGATAACTTAAAAAAGTAAGAGGTACTTTAATATCTATAAATTACAGCATTAATATTCATACCAGCACCAACAGAGGCAAACATAATAATATCGCCTTTATGTAGTTGATGGTTTTGAATTTTGTTTTGAAGTACAAGGTCTAACAGTGTAGGTATAGTAGCTACAGAGCTATTGCCTAAATTTCTAATACTCATAGGCATAATGTCTTTTGGTGTAGGGATGCTGTAGAGTTGATAAAACCGATCGATAATGGCTTCATCCATTTTTTCATTGGCTTGATGTATAAATATTTTTTTAAGGTTCTTAATATCAATACCACTTTTATCTAGTGCCGATTTCATGGCTGTAGGAACATTATTTAATGCAAATTCATATATTTTACGACCATACATCTTTATATACTTTATATTTTGGTCAGCTTCGGGTTTGTTAGATTTTCCAAAAAATAAGTAATGAGCTTCATCATAAGTGTGTGTGGCTGTAGCATGGCTTAAAATGCCAGTAGTGGTGCTTTCTTGCGCTTCTAAAATACAAGCACCAGCACCATCAGAATAAATCATGGCGTCTCTATCATGCTCATCAACAACTCTAGACAGGGTTTCAGAACCAATTACTAAGCATTTTTTTGCCATTCCTGCTTTGATAAAAGTATCTGCTTGAATCAAGCCTTCAATCCATCCTGGACAACCAAAAATAATGTCATAAGCGACACAGCTGGAGTTTTTTATTCTTAAATCATGTTTTACCCTTGAAGCTAAGCTTGGAATAAAATCACTTTGCACTTCTCCTTTCTTTACATTTCCAAAATTTTGTGCTAAAATGATGTAATCTAATTCTTCAGGGTCAATACCAGCAGCAGCAATAGCTTTTTGAGCGGCAAGGGTTGCGAGGTCAGACGAATCCATGTTGTCTGGAGCGTAACGACGTTCTTCAATTCCAGTTATGGCTTTAAATTTGTCAATGATGATAGGATTTGGAGTGTCAATCTTTCTATTTTTATCAGTGTAAAAATGCGCATTAAAAAAAGCACTATTTTTTTTTGTAATTGAAGGAATATAACTGCCAACACCTGTAATAACTGAACTCATTTTGTGTATAAAAAAATTAAGAAAGCTAAGTTAAGCATTTTAAAGATAATATCATGTTTATACTTTGTGCTTTAAAGAAAAGGAAGTGATTTTTAAATATTTGATAATATGAAGTTCTTTTTCTAAGAATTCATCATCTTTATTTGCATTATGGTAGCTATGGATAAGGCTCTTGTTTTTGCCATTTCTGCTTTTTCACCTTTAAAATTTTCATCAATAGCGCTATTAAAATGCGCTAGCCATCTGTCAAAATGTTCTTTCTTAAAAGGAATGGTTTGATTGAGTACTAAATGTGGATACATGGCGTTTCGTTGATAATCTGTAGCACTGAAAAGGATTCCATTCCAAAAATCGGTAATGGTATTTAAATGTTGCTCTAAGTGATTTTTTTGAAGAATTTCAATAAAAAAATGCTTTACCAGCTTATCATCTAATAGTTTTACATAGAATTCGTCAATAATTAAATAGATGTCATTTCTGTTTTGTATATCGTTTTTCATAGTTGTATTTGTTTTGAATAGTAGGCTTATTTATAGAAACGATTTGTCAAAACCTAAAGGTAATAAGTCTTTTAAGGAGTTAGATTTTAGTATAGCTCCAGTTTCTCCCATAAAGATAATTTCTATAGCTTGGTTTTGCTTTGTTTCATATTCAGCAATAGCTTGCCTACATGCTCCACATGGAGCAACGGGTTGTGTAACTTTTTTATGCGATGAGCTTGCAGAGATTGCAATTTTTTTAATAATACTATCAGGGTATGTAGCGCCTACACTATAGATAGCAACACGTTCTGCACACATGCCTGAAGGGTAAGCCGCATTTTCTTGGTTATTTCCTGTAACAATTTTAGTGTTGTCAAGTAATATTGCTGCGCCTACACTAAAGTTTGAGTAGGGTGCATATGCTTTTTTTCTTGTGCTTACGGCAATGTCCATCAGTTCTTGGTCTTGTGCTTCTAATTCAGAAGTATTATCATATTGTGTGAACGTTGTTATTAATTTGATTTTTTTCATCTTAGATTGAATTAAACCTGAATGCTTTTATTTTAATGATGCGCAAAAAAAAACAATCATTTGCTAATGTAGTAAAATGATTGTTTGCAATTAGATTGTGTATATAAAACTTTAAAAATCTTCATAAATATCTCCAAAATCAAGCGATAATGAAAATCGTAATGTATTGTCTAATGGGTTGTTAATAGCTGATGAGTTTATCAGATATGAAAAATCTATGGTGCTATTTTTAAATTTAAAACCAGCCCCTAATGTGAAATACTTACGTGCACCTTTTAAATCATGCTCGTTAAAATATCCTGCTCTTATGGCAAGAGTATGGTCGTACATGTATTCTGTACCTACTGCCCAAGTAAATTCTTTTAGTTCTTCACTAAAACCACCGGGTGCATCTCCAAAAGATTGAAACATACCGCTTATAAAGCCAACATTATCATCTTTTCCTTCAAGAATTTCGTCTCTATCCCCATCGCCATCTAGATCTTTTCTATCTCTAATAGGAGGTGTTGGTACAAGTAATTTATTAAATTCAACATTTGCGGTTATAGTATTCATATCATCTAAAATAAAATCAAAACCACCACCTAAACGTAAGTTTGTTGGGATAAAACTATCTTCACCGCCATCATATAGACTTACTTTTGGACCAATATTAGAAATATTAAATCCACCACGATATCTACCATTAAACTCGCCAAAGTTTTTTTCGTCAGACTGAAAATATCCAGAAACATCTACAGAAACGGTATTGACCTTTTTAATTGGCGAATCGTCTACGCGTATAGCAATATCAGAATGGATATAGCGCATACCAACGCCCATAGAGAAATTCTCACTTAATTTTAAGGCATAAGCTCCGCTTATGGCCATTTCATAAGGTTTTTCAATGCCCGTTGAAATTAAATCTCCACTTGGGTCAAACTCACCATTATTGGTGTCAATTTTACCATAAGAGAAATATTTTAAATTAACTCCCCATGCACTTTTTTCGTCAAGTCTATTGGTGAGCATTAAGTTACTTACAAAAACATCGTTAGTAATATTTCGTAACCATGGTACATAATTGATACCTACATTGAATTGGTGACTTGCAAAAGCCAATTTTGCTGGGTTGTAAAAAATAGAGTTTGCATCTGGTGAAGTTGCAACTCCAATATCTCCCATAGCACCACCTCTTGAATCTGGAACAATCATTAAGAACGGTGTTGATGTTGTAACTGGGCTGTATTCAACTTGAGCTTTTAGCGTAGGAAAGCCCAATAAAACCAATGCTAGAATTAAAAAGGATTTGTTCATTTATAAATGTTTAATTATGATTTGATTGTTATTGTAAAATAACTAGTTTTTCAATTTTTTGTGCTGTAGTGTTTGATATTGTAGATTTAACATTGAGTTTGTAGATATATACTCCTTTTCCTATTTTGTTACCAAAATCATCCAAACCATCCCAAGAGATTGAACGCGATAAATTTTCAGATTGTACTAACTGATTAATGGTTTTAATTAATTTTCCAGAAACAGTATATATATTTATCTGAACCTCAAGGAGTTCGTTAGGTTTGTTATGGTTAAACCAAAATTCGGTATAATTTACAAACGGATTAGGGTAGTTAAGTACATTACTCAATACCAAATCACCATTATCTACTACATTAAAACTTAACGTTGCTTCTGATAGATTATTGTATGTGTCCCAGCATTTAAATTGTAAGGTATGTTGCCCTACTTTTAAATTTCGAAAAGGGAACTTAACTTCTCCTTTGGTAAAGTTATCTATTTCGGTTTGGTAAAAATCATTTAAAATAAATGGATTGGCTTGATCGCCGTCTAGAATTGCAATAATATCATGGTCTACCGCTGTAATTGAGGTGTTTATTCCAGATTCATCTTCAAGTATAGCGAGAAATTTTGGAGATTCGCTGGTGTTGCCCCCATCAACAAAAGAATTATCATCCATAAATAATTTTATGCTAGGCCCTACGGTATCTTCGGGAGCATTTTTATTGATACCTCCAATAATAATTTCTTGATTTCCTCCAGACTTATCAATTTCTTGATTGTCTGCATAAAAGCTTATTTTAGCATTTCCATAGGCTATTCGTATATCTTTTGGGGCGATAAATTCAAAGCTGAAAGTGCCATTTTTAATAGATGCTTGCCCTCTAAATATTTTACTCTCTATAGCATCAAACGAGAGTGTTTTTCCGAAATTATTATTATCTAGAGTGATTTTCTCTATAGATTTATCGTAAATAGTTGTAGATAATGTGCCATTAAAATTGGAAAGTATTCTATTGGTTTTATCAGTAATAACACCTTCTAATTTTATTTTAGAGAGTGCTTTTATAGTGTCCTTGCTTTGAGTAATAGCAACACCATTCATTTTGGTAAGTCTAATATTTGGTTTGGGTTGTGCCAATTTCATAGCAGGGTCTCCTAAATAAAATATAAATAGACGTTGACTTGTATTTGGAGCCGAAGGATCGTTTTTAGTTTGCATTAATGCTTCTGCTATTGTGGGATTTTTATCGTTATCGTGAAATATTTTTTTTGTTAAAATTTCATTAAAACGTTGACCTGTAGTAATAAATACTTCTCGTGTGGTTGTAATTAAACTTGTAGTGCCTCCATTCTTATTTAAAAAAACAAGTTCACCTGCAGTAATTCTTCCTGGATTGTCAAACCTTGAAAACTCACAAGTTACCGTAATCATTAATGGTAGCGTGTTGGGGTTGTTCCAGCTTTGAATTTGAGGAACTTCTAAAATACGTTCTCCAGCCCAACCATCTTCTCCTCCGTGTCCGAAATAATTAATAAGTAAGGTGCCAGACTCTATAGCATTGTCAATGGCTGTATTTACATCAGGATAGCGTTCGCCACCAGCAGAAGTCTCTTGTACATATGCATCCGCATAAATCTTTGTTATATTTAAAATAGGTTTTCTTTTTTTGATAGTATCTGCAATGCGTTCTACAGTTTGTTGTAGTATAAATTCACTGGCAACATCAGGGTCATCGGCAACTAATGTTATTCTATTTCGCCAATCTCCTAGAGATGAAGTTGCATAATAATTTAAGGTTTTATCTACAGTTGTCTGCGCTTCGTATAGTGTTTTTATAGGGAATCTGCCTGTGGCAACATCTTGTAGGTCGCTATTTTTTAATTCTCCATCATCATCATCCATCATTCCATAATAATCATCTGTTACGAAAGATCGTGCTAAATCAAAACTTTCAAAAGATTGAAATGCAGGTACAATATTGGTATTGTCTTTAATACGATCTTTAAAATCATAGGAGGAGTCTCCAAACAGGCAGAGGTATTTAATTTGAGTCTCTGCGCTTGAGCTATTCACATATAAATGCCTTGTAAAATCACGAATAGCTGTTAGATCTGGGGATCCTGAGCTGAATTCATTGTAAATTTCTTCAATATCTATCACCTTAACTGTAAGGTTAGAATTTTTTCTATGGTAAGTGGCTAGTCGTTCAGCTTCTGGAATTAAAAAATTGGGAGATACAATAATATAATCAATATCATGTAAGCTGTGTAAATTTTGATTTGCTATTTTACCTTTAGAAATAATTTCAGGAGAGAAATAATCAGCTTCATTTAAAACAATAAATTCTTCTACTAAGCCTCCATTTGATTTGAATGTAAAATTATTTCCAGAAGATTGATTGTTAATTATTTTCGGATTAATAATGTCTGTTACGTTCCATAATTGAAAAATATTGTTTTTATTTTCAATAATATATTCAACATTGGTGGTGGGGGCTAATTGTGAAATGGAAAAATTTCGAAAAGAAAATTGATTTTGATTGGCACTTAGTTTTTTTTCACCGATTAACTCTACATAGTCAAGGTGAGCTATAGCAGAAGGGTTTCCATTATTAGCATAGCTTAACTCTACTTGGATAAGGCTTGAGTTTGTTAGTGTGCTTTTTAGCGCTTCATTTGTTCTTGCCAGTGTTAAGCTATGTGAAGATGAAATAGCAGAAAAATATAATGAAGTTAAATACTGCCCATTTATATTGATACTTAATTCGGATGGTGTAGAAGAAATAGCAACACCTCTAGTCCTTATATAGATCTCTTTAGAAGTATCTAAGTTTTCAAAATTAAAAAGTATTGATTTTGTATGATTTACTTTAAAATTATGCCCAAACCATTGCTGGCCATTTGCAAAACGATTGGTTTTGTCAATTTCATAGACTAAGTAATCATTAAATGTAGTAATTTGTTGACTGGCAGAAGTTGTTATTTCTGGAGCTGTAGTAATTCGTTTTCCTTGACTGCTATTATCTATGGTTAAAAAATAATACGCTTTATCACTATAAATATTATTTTGATGTCTAGTTAATTCAGGTTGTGTAGGGTTGGTTATCCATGAATGCGCACCTTTACCATAAAACAAAATATAGTCATTAGCATCAAAATGATCATCGCTTTCTCCATGAACATAAATGGCATTTTCTTGAAGGCCATCATGTCTAAATTTACTATTTAGCATGGGTAGTAGTTGCCCTCCATTACCAAATATCTTAATGTTTTTAGGATTTATAACGTCAGTATTCACACCTAGGTCTTGTAAGAATTTCCTGTCAATTTTGAATACTCCAGTAGTATCTATAGAAAACTTATACCAATCTCCTTCCGCCAATACAGCGTTTTTAACTGTAGATGTAGTGCTGTTCTTTTTCACACCTTGTGCAAAGGTTAGTGTGTATATAAACAGGAATATTAATGTGAATTTATTTTGTAACATATTTTTAAAAAGTGCAAGTTAAGGATAGTTATTTTAAAATTTATAAGGTTACATATAATAAAGAAAAAAATCAAGCGTTATACAAGCAGCAATCGGCATATTTATGCCTGAAAAACACTTATACTCTATTAAACTATTAATTAAGACGATTAAATATGAAAATGTATATTGGAAACAAAATTTTGTTGGCTGTACTAGTAGCTGCAACCCTAGTAGGTTGTGGTAAGAAATCTAGAACGCATTCAACATTAACAGGTTGGAAATTTAATGACCCAACCTTTGGAGGTTTTACGGCAAACACAAAGTATGCAGGTCAACCAACCCCTCCAGGAATGGTTCTTATTGAAGGTGGTACTTTTACTATGGGAGCGGTTCAAGATGATGTGATGTTTGATTGGAATACCACACCAACAAAACAACAAATACGTTCATTTTTTATGGATGAAGCTGAGGTTACTAATATAGAATACTTGTTTTATTTACAATATTTAGAAAAAGTATATCCACCAGCAGATGATACATATAGAAAAATTTATCAAGCGGCATTACCAGATACTCTAGTATGGAGAGACGCTTTAGGTTTTAATGAGTTATTGACAGAGTCATACTTACGTCATCCTTCTTATAGTGACTATCCTGTTGTAGGAGTATCTTGGTTACAAGCAAGTGATTACTGTAACTGGAGAACAGATCGAGTTAACGAACGAATTTTAATGGAAAAAGGAGTTTTAAAATCTTTATTCGATATGGATTCTGTTCAAGTAGAAGGTAAAAATCGTTTTGATACAGGTACGTATTTGGCAAACCCAAACTTATTGTTTGATGGTAATGAGTCAATTTATGGTAAAGGCTTGGAAGATCTTTCTCAAAAGAGATCAAAAAAAGATAAAAAGAAAGATAGAAAGAAAGATAAATCTGATGATACTGTAGCAGAAGAAGATGGAGGTAAAAAATCTAGAAAAGATAAAAAAACTCAAGGCTTTACAGGAAGGCATGTAAAAACATCTGATGGTATACTAGCGCAACGTTTTAGATTGCCAACAGAAGCTGAATGGGAATATGCTGCAAAAGCAGAAATAGAAAATAGAGAGTATAATACAATACGAGGTAGAAAAAAATATACTTGGAATGGTAGATATACTAGAAATAATTCAAGAAAGAGTTCAGGTCAGTTATTGGCAAACTTCAAACAAGGTAAAGGTGATTATAGTGGTTTAGCAGGATGGAGTAATGATGGTGCAGATATCACAATTGGTGTTAAATCGTATGACCCTAATGCATTTGGTTTGTATGATATGTCTGGTAATGTTGCAGAATGGGTTGCAGATGTTTATAGACCTATTATAGATAATGAGGCAAATGACTTTAATTATTTTAGAGGTAATGTATTTAAAAAAGCTTTAATTGATGAAGACGGTAAAGTAGTTGTAGTAGATTATAATAGCGTAGAATTTGATACCTTAGATAATGGAAAGATTGTTCCAAAAGATTTACCAGGAAGTATTAAGTATGTGCCTATTACAAAGCATGATGCTTTTATGAGACCAAATTATGAAAAATCTGACAATAGAGATTTAAGAGATGGTGATTTAGCTTCAACAAAATATTATTCTCAAGATGAGGAAGATGAGGATGAAGATGCTAAGCCAAGAATGTATAATTCTCCAAAAACACCTAGACAAATTGGAGAAAGTGGTTTGATTATACAACAGTATGATACAAAAACTAGAAATACATTAATCAGTAATGAGTCTAGAGTTTATAAAGGTGGTTCTTGGAAAGATAGAGAGTATTGGTTAGATCCAGCACAGCGTAGATATTTGCCACAATATATGGCTACAAATAGTATAGGCTTTAGATGTGCGACAGATAAGTTAGGCGCCATGCAACAAAAGCGAAGACGTAAATCTCCTCAAGGAGGACGACGATAATAGTATAATTAAAATAAAATTAAAAAAACTCAATACATCCGTATTGAGTTTTTTTAATTTTATATTTACGGTATGGAAATTCAAGAGTTGTATAAATATTATAAGCAGTCGTATCGTGTTTCTACAGATACAAGAAAGATTAGTGGGGGTAGTTTGTTTTTTGCTTTAAAAGGTGA
>Ga0256844_10000368_pt1 | contig 17258 bp, 20 predicted proteins | sample MusselsmetaG_FD_189100 | JGI IMG/M metagenome (GOLD analysis project Ga0256844, IMG submission 189100) | Mussel associated microbial communities from hydrothermal vent at the East Pacific Rise, Pacific Ocean - Mussels | ecosystem: Host-associated > Mollusca > Shell > Unclassified ... | reverse complement strand
CAATACGAGCATGCCCGTAGGGATGATCATCATCGGGTGATTGCTTACCCTGTCGGGCAGCAAAGACCACCAGAGCATCACTGAGCAAATCAGAAAAAGAGTGGACTCCATCAACGATTAAGGCATGAGAGTGACCGATACTACCAATAATAATTTTAAACACAGCCAGTATCAGATTAACTATTGCACCAATAATAGTCACTCTAGTAGTGATCTTATAACGCTCATCCATACAGTTTTTTTCTTCTGACATCATAAAAATTAAGTTAAGTTAAAATTAAATTACTAACAGCTAATAATAGCCGAAAAATAAAAAGGCCGCTATTAATAGCGGCCTTTTACCCTAAATGGGAAAACAGAAAATTTTACTTGATAAACAACATTTCCTGATATTTAGGCAGAGGCCATAGTTCATCAGCAACTTCTGTCTCAAGCAGATCAGCATGACTACGGACTTCTTCCATCAAGCTGAGAATATCATTAGCAAAATACTGCATATGCTCATCGATTGAGGCAAAATTTTCTTTAGCCGCTGCATCGGTTAGCTTGTGCACACCCGCCATCATACCATTAACCGCATCAGCAACCACTTTTGCCGTACGATTATCCATTTCCACACCCATTTCACTCATACCCGCGCTGGCCATAGACAGATCAGATAAATAGCGAACTGCTGCTGGATAGATAATAGTCTTGGCCATATCAATCACCAGCTTGGCTTCAACTTCCAGAGACAGAATATACTGCTCAGCATAAACTTCATAACGACTAGCCAGTTCAATCGCAGATAAAACACCTGTACTTTCAAACAACTCTTTCACTGAGTCTTCCTGCAGTGCGGGTAGAGCATCCGCTGTTGTAGGAATGTTTTTCAGACCACGTACTTCTACTGCCTCCTTATGCCATTCACTGGAATAGCCGTCACCACCAAATACTGCATTACCATGTTCATTCATTAATTCCTGCAGTACACTGGCCACCGCTTTAGTTTGATCGCCTTCTTTTAGTGCAACTTCCAGTTTTTCCGCAATCCAGTTTAAGGAATCGGCTAACATGGTATTCATGGCCACCAAAGGACCAGAAACAGATTGTGCCGAACCAACCGCACGGAATTCAAAGCGGTTACCGGTAAAAGCAAAGGGAGAAGTACGGTTTCGATCACCGGGATCACGTTCAAAGTTAAGTATTTGTGACAGCCCCAGATCCATTTCACCACCGCCAACACTGCTTAATAACTTGCCGTCTTTAATATCCTGGAAAACCTGCTCTAACTGGTCACCCAGATAAACAGATAAAATCGCAGGCGGTGCTTCATTAGCACCCAGACGGTGATCATTACCGGCAGAAGCAATAACAGAACGTAATAATGGGCCGAATTTATGTACACCACGAATAACGGCACCACAGAATAATAGAAAATTCAGGTTATCATGAGGGGTCTGACCTGGATCCAGTAAATTACCCTGAGTGGCATTGCCCACTGACCAGTTGACGTGTTTACCTGAACCATTAATACCAGCAAATGGCTTCTCATGTAACAAACAAACAAAACCATGTGTCTTAGCTGTGGATCTAAGAATAGTCATTAATAATTGCTGATGATCCGCTGCCACATTGGCGGCTTCAAAGTAAGGCGCAATCTCAAATTGCCCTGGTGCAACTTCATTATGATGTGTTTTAGCCGGAATGCCTAAGCGATATAGCTGATCTTCAACATCCTGCATATATACCTGAACGCGTGCCGAGATGGCACCAAAGTAATGGTCATCAAATTCCTGACCCTTGGCCGATGGTGCACCAAATAATGTGCGTCCAGTTAATAACAAATCTGGACGGCTATTAGCAAAATTAGAATCGACCAGGAAATATTCCTGCTCAGCACCACAACTGGAGTTTAATGGCGCAATTTCAGCTTCACCCATTAAGGATAAAACCCGGTTACCGGCTTTATTCATAGCGTCATTAGAACGTAATAGTGGAATTTTTTTATCCAGCGCTTCACCCGTCCAGGACATAAAAACACTTGGAATCATTAATGTTGAACCATTATCAGTATGCATGACATAAACCGGACTGGTGGGATCCCAGGCGGTATAACCACGTGCGGCATTGGTCATACGGATACTGCCATTAGGAAATGATGAACCGTCCGGCTCACCCTTAATCAGTAAACTGCCGGTAAATTCAGTAATTGCATGACCATCAGAATTAGTAATAATGAAACCATCATGCTTTTCTGCTGTCGCATTGGTTAATGGGTAAAATATATGAGAGTAAAACTTAACGCCCTTTGCAACCGCCCATTCTTTCATCGCTGCAGCAACAATATCTGCTGTCGCAGAATCCAGTGCTTCACCCGTCTGTACAGTCTTTCTAATGGCTTTGAATGCATTCTTAGATAATGAGTCTTCCATTTTTGCCAGACTAAAGACATCACATGCCCAGATCTCATTCAGCGGAGCAGTTTTGTCCATTACACTGGGTTCACGATTAGTGATTTGATAAATTGATTGCAGGCGTGATTCATTTCCACTCATGTTTATTTTCCTTGACTGTAAATTACTAGATTAATTATGACTAAAATAAAGCTATCTGATGTATTTATTTGGCTTAACTAAAGTCTATTCTTAAAACTTTGATTGGAAAACACTAGCAAAAATTATACCACTGCTTATAGATACGACTAGTTACGCCACTAAATCTTGATGGTCATAGATAGTAACACAAATAAAGGTGATTTTTTATGATAATAATCAGTTTCTATGCACTGTAATTGTGCATAGAAAAACCCATGCAACAAAATTGCATGGGTTGATCAATAAAAAAGGGAATTAGTGAAATTATTTTGCTATTGCTTGTGGCGCAGGTACTGCTGTCTGAGGAGCAGAAGCTGGCATAACCTGAGGCTGTGGATAATAGCCATATCCGGACTGATTAGCATAATTATTATAACCATTAAAACGATTATTCATATTATTATAACCATTATAATTGCCATCACCATTGGCATAGGCTGAACCACGGGTATTGGCCTTACCACGACCGCGACCACGCGCTTTGATAGTAATTTCAAAATCACCATCCATGTCACTATCCATGTTAGCATCACCCCAACCATTACCATAGGCATTACCATTGGCATTATTATTCATATTATTAGTGCCATAACCATTCCAGTTGGTATTTGAATTACTATCATCACCCCACCAGGCATTGGCCGTTATAGAAACCATAGAAGTGGCAATTGCAGCAGCAACTATTAATTTTTTCATCCTGATACTCTCCAGTATTTAATGTATTTTTATATGTGTTTTATTTTAATTGGAATGTGTTTGTCTTGTTGATTATCATTATTTTTTGTTCAACATGGACAAAGTATATTAGCTTTCATTAATATTAGCAATAGCCTATATTACTTTTTTTCTAATTTATGCAGATTATTTGTACTTTAGTGACCCGGGTTACCAACAGCCTGTTATGCGCAGACTTTAATGGTAATAATAATTTCATAATCCCGCTCTTCAATACTCTCTATTACATGACCATTGATTCGGCACCAACTGGGAATATCCATTTTTGCACCTGGATCGGTACTGGTGACAACTAGTCGAGCACCTGCCGATAAAGTAGCAATTGCATCCTGAGTACGAATCACCGGCAGGGGACACAATAAGCGACGAGCATCTAAATATTGCGTGTTGTTATTCTTATCATTCATATCAGCCACTCCTTATTAATCATTTCTGCTGCTATGGGGACCACCTGATATTCCTGCTCAAGACCATCAATCTGACGAATCGTTAAAGTGACTTGGGGTGCATTTTTCCCCTGGCTATATCGAGCCACTAAAGCCAGAGTCTGCTCACGCTCCTGTGATGATTTAAATTCACCGTCAACCAGGCATAATGCCCCCGGATGACTGCTTGGGAAGATAGTCATAAACTGATTTTTATAACCCTGCATAAAATTATTTTCACCTTCCTCACGGCCTATAATCACCTTTAAATGGGGTGCCAGACGAAAATGCCGCCCCATTTTAAGCATAATAATATCATCAAGATCATATTCACGGCTAGCCCGATTCGCCCACATATCCTGCAATTTAACCGCATAGTTTTCATCCGTTAACATACAGCAACCACCTGCCGGCTGGGCATAATCTTCAAAGCCATATTGCTCAGCCAGTGCCATTTGTGGTTTGCGTGTGCGACCACTAAAATCATATAATTTGTCCCTGTCCAGCCAACCCTCACGTTCAGGCAGAGTGGCTGGCAGTTGCCGGGCACTCAACGGTCTGACCAGCAAATCATTACTGCCGGATTCTTTAGCCACTACCGGCATCGTTTCACGACGCTGTGACATGGGCCGCTGGCCTACTACTTCACCAGTAATAATAAAGTCAAAATCATGTTGCTGAATCCATTGTAGGGCTTTTTTAACCATAAAAGTTTTACAATCCAGACAGGGATTCACATTTTTACCATAACCATGCACAGGATTGAGCAAGATGTCTTTATACTCTTCAACCACATCAATAATATGCAGCTTAATCCCCAGTTGCTCTGCCACCCAGAGGGCATTGTTACGCTTTTGCTTATCTTGGTGCTTTTTACGTACCGCATGGGTATGACCTTCCACACAGAAACCAGTAAAGAAATTAATACCCTCAACATGAATGCCCTGTTGCTGAATCACCCTGACTGCCAGCATCGAGTCCAGACCTCCGGAAATTAAGGCGATGGCTTTACGTTGTTTTTCATCTTGCGATTTCATAAGTGAACTCGTATATTTGGTTTTTTGACAAAGAAATAACTCGCTATTATAGCAAAAAAAAAGGCTAACACTATGTATTGAATAAACTCTAAGGGCAGGAACAAACACCAGGGGATGCCGGCCAAACAATAGTTCAGCCGGTCTTTTTTAATTAATTTGCCTGAGTTGCAAAATCAGAAAACTTATTTAACGCACCGGTCATCTTTTTAATAATAGCGGCCTGATCATTTATGTCATGACGTTTAGCAATATATGCAGGCGCATTATATGCCAGCCAGACCTTGCCATCTTTATCCTGCCAGGCCATTGCTTTAAGAGGCAAATCAATAGCAGCTGTTGGCTGACTCGTCATAAGATGAGTACCCAGTTTAGGATTGCCAAAAATAAGTACTTCAGTTGCCTGCATCGACAGGCCCACTTTTTTAGCTCCCTGAGTATGATTAATGCGGGCAAAAACAGTAATACCTTTTTTCTTGATAATACTAGAGAATCTATCCAGTGTCTGCGCCACACTAAAAACGCTGGGTTTTATTACTAAGCCATTATCGGCATAACTAATGCTCAATAAAGACATTAGTAGCACGAGCACCGTAGTTTGTAATAGTTTCATTTTTCTATCCTTGTTTGTTTTTAAATAAGAGGCAATTGTTTTTCTTGTTTAAGCTATAGACCCTCAAAGATGCTAAAATCTTTCAAAATAGCGGCTTAAAATACACATGTTAGCCTATGTTTAAGGTATAATCGGCAGTTATTTTATGAAAATTCAAACTTTTTTCCAAACTTTAGAACTTTAACCGAAAATTAATACCATGCCAGATAAAACGACTGCATCCAGTCAGGTGGATGTTGCTACTTTCCAGGGCTTGATCCTGGCGCTACAAAACTATTGGGCACAACAAGGCTGTGTCTTACTACAACCTTATGATATGGAAATGGGTGCCGGCACATTTCACCCCGCCACATTTTTACGCTCTATCGGACCAGAGCCCTGGAGTGCTGCCTATGTGCAGCCCTGCCGACGTCCTACCGATGGCCGCTATGGTGAAAATCCCAATCGCCTGCAACATTATTATCAGTTTCAGGTGGTCATCAAACCATCACCACTGGAAATTCAGGCACTTTATCTGGGCTCATTGAAAATGCTCGGACTGGATCCCTTAGTACACGATATTCGCTTTGTTGAAGATAATTGGGAATCCCCAACACTAGGTGCCTGGGGGCTGGGCTGGGAGGTCTGGCTTAATGGTATGGAAGTCACACAGTTTACCTACTTTCAACAGGTTGGTGGTCTGGAATGTAAACCCGTCACCGGTGAAATTACCTATGGTCTAGAACGCATTGCCATGTATCTTCAAGGGGTGGAAAGTATTTATGATCTGGTCTGGACAGATGGTCCACTGGGCAAAGTCACCTATGGTGATGTCTTTCACCAGAATGAAGTAGAAATGTCCGCTTATAACTTTGAACAAGCACCGGTAGAGGGCTTATTTGAACAGTTTAACCACCTGGAAAGCGAAAGCAAACGCCTGATTGAAGAAAACCTGCCACTACCCGCATATGAAATGATGGTCAAGGCCTCACATGCATTCAATCTGCTGGATGCCCGTCATGCTATTTCCGTTACTGAACGGGCACGTTTTATCGGCCGGGTACGGAGTTTGGCCAAGGCAGTTGCTCAGGCTTATTATGATCGTCGAGAAGCACTTGGCTTTCCTATGGTCCGATAAACTACAAAATTATCCTCATTAGCCATTAGTATTGGTCATTATCAGATTAAAGAATACAAAAGAGTCAGAACCGTGTCAGACAAAAAAGATTTATTAATAGAATTAGGTACCGAAGAACTGCCGCCCAAAGCCTTAAAAGGCCTGGCCCAGGCATTACATAAAAATATGGCTCAGGGTTTTAGCGATGCCAATCTGGCTTATGCCAGTATTAAATACTATGCCACACCACGACGCCTGGCCTTATTAGTCAGCCAATTAGCGACCAGGCAGGCTGATAAATCAATTGAGCGTCGCGGCCCGGCTTTACAGGCAGCATTTGATGATGAAGGCTGCCCCACTAAAGCGGCTCAGGGCTTTGCCCGTTCCTGTCAGGTTGAAGTAGAACAGCTGAGCAAACTGGAAACAGACAAGGGTGCCTGGCTGGTCTATACGGTACAGGAGAAAGGCAAGCCCGCAGCCGATCTGATTGCCACTATTTTTCAAAATGCTCTGGATAAATTACCAATTCCCAGGCGTATGCACTGGGGTGATTTAGATGCCCTGTTTGTCCGTCCGGTTCACTGGGCGGTTATCCTTTTGGGTGAGCAAGTTATTCACGCTAATATCCTCAGTGTCACCAGCAGCAACCAAACCTATGGCCACCGGTTTCATGCTCCTGAAGCTATCCGCCTGTCTGTGCCTGCAGACTACGAAAGCACATTACAACAAGCCATGGTGATTGCTGACTTTGATAAACGTCAGCAGCTCATTCATCAGCAAATTATTGCCGTAGCTGAACAACTGGGTGGTCAGGCAGTCATTGATCCATTACTGCTGGATGAAGTAACCAGCATGGTTGAATGGCCTAAAGCCATTGTCGGTGAATTTGAACAGCATTTTCTTGATGTCCCAGCTGAAGCACTGATTTCTGCCATGAAAAAACACCAGAAATATTTTCACCTAATCGATGATAAACAACAATTAATGCCTTACTTTATCACCATTAGCAATATAGACAGCAGTGCTCCTGAACAAATTAAAAAAGGCAATGAACGAGTCATCCGCCCACGTTTATCCGATGCCAATTTTTTCTGGTCCCAGGATAAGAAGATTCCCCTGGAACAGCATTTAGAACGTCTTAAAACTGTTGTTTTTCAAAATAAGCTGGGCAGTGTCTATGACAAAACTATGCGAGTCACTGAACTGGCAGGCATTGTTGCTGATGAAATGGGCAGTGACCACAGCCTGGCCAGTCGTGCTGCCTATTTGGCCAAATGTGATCTAATGACCGAAATGGTCAATGAATTTCCGGATCTACAAGGAATTATGGGCCGTTATTATGCCCACCATGATGGCGAACATGATGCTGTAGCAATTGCACTGGATGAACAATATATGCCGCGTTTTTCTGGTGATAAGACCCCGGCTTCAGCTACCGGCCAGGCCTTATCTATTGCCGAGCGCATCGATACTCTTATGGGTATTTTTGCTCTGGGACAAATACCCACAGGAGATAAAGATCCCTTTGCTCTGCGACGTGCCGCCCTGGGTTTGCTGCGTACCATCATTGAACACAAGCTGGAATTAAATATTCCCCGGCTATTAAGTAAATCTGCTAATCTTTTCCCTGAGGATAGCAATGCCCGACAAGCCTGTGAACCTGTCTATCAGTTTATGCTTGATCGACTTAAGGGTTATTTTTCTGAGCAGGGGATCAGTCCAGATGTTTTTGACTCCGTTGTTGCCCTGACACCGGCAGAGCCTTATGACTTAGCCTGTCGTATTGATGCGGTACAACAGTTTAAACAATTAGCCGCTGCAACTCCTCTTGCAGCAGCCAATAAACGTATCGCCAATATCCTGAAAAAACTCAATGGCAATATCCCCACAGAAATTGACAATAGTCTTTTTATCGAAGATGCTGAAAAGCAGCTGGCAGAACAACTTGAACATGTTACTCAGCGCATTGCCCCCTTATTAGTTCAATCTCACTATACAGAAGCCCTAACGGATTTGTCCACGCTGAAAGATGTGGTTGACCAGTTTTTTGATGATGTTATGGTTATGGCTGATGATGAAGCACTAAAGAACAATCGAATTGCCTTATTGGGGCAACTCCAGAGTCAGTTCATGCAAGTTGCTGACTTATCATTATTGCAATAGTAAGCCTTAAAAAACAGCTATGAACAAATTAATTATTCTTGACCGGGATGGTGTAATTAATCAGGATTCAGATAATTTTATTAAGTCTGTTGATCAGTTCAGACCAATTCCCGGTAGTCTGAATGCTATAGCCCGCTTGTACCAGGCGGGCTATAGGATCATGGTTGCTACAAACCAATCAGGTATTTTCAGAGGACTATTTAGTCTCAATGAACTCACTGCAATGCACACCAAATTACAGCATTTGCTAAGTCCGCTAAATGCCCGAATCGAACATTTTTATTTCTGTCCTCACGGCCCCGATGAACAATGCGACTGCCGCAAACCAAAGCCCGGCATGTTCAAACAAATAGCCCGGGACTTCTTCAGTCTTTCTGATGACAACAGTATCAGGCAAAAGCTGGCAAATGTTTATACTGTAGGTGATTCACTGCGCGATCTGCAGGCGGGCAGGGCAGCAGGTTGTAAAATAGCCCTGGTTAAAACCGGCAAGGGTTTGCGCACCCTAAAACAAATCAATCAAAATCATTTAAATGAATATTCACAGCTGCCTATTTATACTGATTTAGCTGATTTCACCGATCATTTACTGAACCAATCTAACTCATAATAACAACTGGATAATACTATGGATCGAATTCGTTCAACACTCTATTTGATGTTTATGTGGTTAACCATCCCAATTGCCACCAGCATTTTTTTAATTGCTTATCCTGTCCCTTATAAATATCGGTCTAAACTAATTTCCAGCTGGTCACGTATTACCTTACATGTACTAAGTTTTATCTGTGGTTTAAAATTTGAAATCAGCGGTCAGGAAAACATTCCACAAAAACCCTGCATTATTTTTTGTAAACACCAGTCCACCTGGGAAACTATGGCCCTGCAATTACTGTTTACTCCCCAGGTATGGATATTAAAACGTGAATTATTGCTCATTCCCTTCTTTGGCTGGACACTGGCATCAATGAAGTCAATCGCCATTGACCGAGGCAATGGCAAACGCGCTTTAAAACAGGTTGTCAAACAGGGTACACAACGTCTCAAAGAAGGTAATTGGGTGGTGATTTTTCCTGAGGGCACACGCACCCGACCGGGTGACAAGGCGAATTATAAAGTGGGTGGTGCCATGCTGGCAAAAAAATCCGGCTATGATATTTTACCCATCGCCCATAATGCCGGTGAGTTCTGGCCAAAAGGTCAGTACGTTAAAAAATCAGGCACCATAAAAATGGTCATTGGACCAATCATAAAAAGTAGTGAACTATCCACAAAGGAAATCAGTCAGGCAGCAGAGCAGTGGATAGAAACAAAACTAAGCGAAATCTATGAGCATCAATATAGCCACTAGCTTTATCTTGTAATACTCTCATCTATTTGCCAAACCCTTATAAATAAAAGACTAAAAGCCATAGCTATTGTGTTTTATAAGGACGATGAAAAATATGTTTTCTTATTTTGACACCATAAATCAACTCAAAAATTATGGAGGTAACGATAAAAGCGATAAAGATAAAAATTGCCTGTGGATTATTTGAGAAGGTATAGCTCAATAAGGTTATTAAAGCCAAAGCACTCACCAGGCAGGCAGAAAAAATAATTTGTTTTCGAGCCTGAATCTTTTTATGTAGTTTATAAGCAGCAACATTAACAATAAAAAATATTAATAGAAAACTGGCACTGCCGATAATTGCAATAGCGGTCAAATCAATTGTATTGGCAATAATTAAACTTAACAATGCCGTTAATATCACATCTGCTGTAGGAATATTGCGCTTTTCATAAGCCAGTACTTCTGGCAATTCACCTTCCTTAGCTAAAATAAATCCCAGGCGGGAATTACCGTATATCGTGGCATTAATAGCAGAAAATGTAGCCAGCAAGGCTGCAATAGCGACGATCGTAAAACCACTTTTACCCAAAGCAGGTTCAGCAGCCACAGCCAAAGCATAATCCTTGGCGGCTAATAGCTGCTCTTCTGCTACCGTACCCACAGTAATAATAGCAATAAGCACATATAAAATAATCACCAGTACTACCGATCCATAAAAAGCTTTCGCCAGGTTAACTTGCGGATTTTTTATATCTTCCGCGGCATTGGCAATTAATTCAAACCCCTCATAAGCAACAAAGATTACCATACCAGACACTAATATCGAAAATGAACTCGACCATTGTTCCATAGATAACTTTTCAACATCTACATAAGATGCACTGCTGGCTATGATCACTATTAATAGTATCACTTTCACCAGCACAATAATTGTTTCTGACTTACTGACAAAAGAAGTACTGATATAATTTATCACTGCCGGTAGCAATATTGCCAGACAGATAAAGAAATGCTTAATCCAGGGAGCATTTATATCAGAAAAAAAAGTTTGCGCATATGAAGAAAAAGCCACCGCATACAAAGAAATGGTGATCAGATAGCTTAGCCATAGCATTAAATTAACCGTTCCTGATAGTAAATTATGGCCAAAAGCCTGATCGATGAATTTAACCGTTCCTCCACGACTTTGAAAAGTAACCGAAAGCTTTGCATAAGAGTATGACGTTAATAGTGCAACAATCCCGGCCATCATAAAAGCAATTGCTGTTGCCCCATGAGCCAGTGACACAGCTTCACCTAAAACAGCGAAAATACCACCACCAACCATACCACCAATACCGATTGAAATAGCGCCAAAAAGACCAATAGTCCTGTTTTCTCCAGTCACAGAGTCATCCCTTATTATCAACAATCATTTATCTATGAGCATTTTTTAATTACATAAACCCAAATATACTGCCATTACACATTATTTACATCACCGATACATTTGAAATCGGTTATTTTATTAGTTCAAGATTGAGTAAAAAACGCTCTACTGCTTCTTATATAGATTGCAGATATAAATTATACCGTTTCTTTGATTCCACTCAGATTTACCACCATATTTATATCAATTGATTTAATCAAGCCAATACCAACCGCGCATTATATTTTTCATTGAGCATTATAAATGAAGAAAAATTTGATCGGAATTATACTGCATCATTTGGATATCTTTTACTAGTTAAACTTATACATTCTTTTTTAGACAAACAAAAGAGCTTATTCATTCTATGGTAGTTCAAATAGCTAAATCTGCTCAAAATGAGTATTGAGATGTTCTTTATATGCTTGTTCAATCCAGCCTGTATCACCGGCAATAACATTCCCTGCATGAAAAGTTGGGATCTGGTTGCGTATACTGAGATAGCTATTGGTCATTATTAGTGGCTGCATAATGTCATCAATATGCGCTGCATCTTTCAGCACAAAACCCTTGCCAAGATCACTGCTTTTCATATTTGATGTGGTGACAATCATAAAATTATCAGCCGGAACTTGTCCTCCCTCTCCATAGTCATCAGTGATAATAAATGTCTTTTCATAAAGAAGTACTTCGCCTAGCCATTTCACCATCGGGGCTGGCATATTAAACCACATCATCGGTGTGATATAAATAATGGTTTCCGCCCATAATAACTTTGCTAATTCTCTATCCACATTCCAGGTATCTTTTGTAACATCAGAAATTTTTACTTTATGTCCCTTTTCGGTCAGATTTTTTTCCGTCAGGTAGGCAAGGAAGCTATTTAACTGTCCCTTGGCATCAAAGATTGAGTATCCTGCTGTGACCAGTAATGTGTTCATGATTTCTCCGTTGTGCCTATCAATATATGGTTTATTTCCAGCTTTATATTATTTGTAGCTATTTATTCGTGTCTGAAAGCTATATTAATACTTGTTTATTATTTTTATAATTGCTTAAATAGTGAAATGATTATTCATAAATACTAAACAGTATGAGCAAAATTGATGATATGTTCCTGTTTGTTCAGGTAGTTAAGGCTGGTGGTCTGGCTGCAGCTGGGCGACAAATTGGCTTATCGCCGGCAAGCATGACCATGCGTATCAATGCTATCGAGCAGAATTACAACACACGGCTTTTACACCGCACCACACGCAAGGTTTCTTTAACCGATGCAGGTCAGAAATTTTATCAGGCATGTTTACGGGTGCTGACAGAAGTTGAAAATGCTGAAATGCTTTTGCAAAATGACAAAAAAAATCTTGTTGGACAGTTACGCATTACAGCTCCTTCCGATTTTGGAAGACAATACGTTGCGCCCGCTTTGACAGAATTTGTTTTGCAACATCCTGCCATCACTCCATATTTACACCTCAGTGATGGCGTCATAAATCTAGTTGAACATGGCTACGATCTAGGCATTCGATATGGAAATCTACCTGATAGTAATTTGATAGTTCGTCGCCTTGCAGATAATCATCGTGTATTGGTTGCTTCACCTGCTTATCTTGAACGACTCGGCATACCAAAACAACCAAAAGATTTACAACTGCATCGTTGTCTGGTGATGGAACGTCTTGGTGAACCATTAAATGAATGGCAGTTTTATTTTGCTGAAGAGCCGCAAATAATTAAAGTTAGTCAAGCTCTTATGAGTAATGATGGTGCGATTATCCGTTACTGGGCTTTGGCGGGTGCCGGTATCGCATACAAATCGATCTGGGATGTTAAGGATGATCTTTCAAGTGGAAAGTTGGTAACTGTACTGGATGATTTTGTGCTTGGTTTTCAACATAGCGACAACAAAATTACCGGACTACAACTAATCTATCCAAGCCGCCAATATTTGCCAAGACAAGTAGCTGGGTTTATCGAATTTTTCAAATACTATTTGACATAACTAATGAGTAGAAAAAATAGTGTATTACCTGTTTGAACGCCTTGCAGGAATATCGCTGTCTGGCATTCTCTGTTTTAACACTACAGGCTGTTTATGCCTGTATTTCCTAAATTATCCTTGTTTTTCAGTCAATATTAAAATATTTCTGGAGTTTTTTATGACTTTTTATCTTCAAATTATGGGTGGCATGTAATTGGGTAATTGTGGGTAATTGTTCTCTCTGGTAATTGCTCTCTTATTAAGTTAAATCTCGGGCTTGTCCAACCCAGGATAATATTGTGGTTCCTTCCTCACACAATCTATCCTTGTTCATTAGCAATTAATTTATGCAATATTTACTATGATTGAGTGTAAAAAGGCACTGCCTTTTGGTGTTAAAAGCCAAATAAAAATAACAAAATTTAACATTACAGTAACCCAGAATACAAATCTAAAAGATTGTTTTTTCGATTTATGACGTAGTTTTTGCTGTGCTATCAAAGCTCCTGGCCAACCGCCAACCAATGATAATAAATGTAACGTGCTTTCTGGTGTTCTCCAGTCTCCATTTTGAGCTGCTGATTTGTCAACAGAGTACATAACAAATGTAAGTAAGCTAACAATAAAATAAAAAGCTAAAACAAAAATTGGGAGCTTTGTAGTTAGTATTGATAAAACTAAAATTATAGAAAATACAAAAAAAATAATGATTGATGCAATGCCACTATTATTTTTTGATTTTTTATTCAGTTTATCAGCAAATCTTGTTGCATTTTTTGCACATGTTCTGCCATTCTTATCTTTTGATATTTCATAAGAAACAATTTGATTAAGTGCTGGTCGAATATTTCTCTTTTTAAAAGCTTTAACATGAATAAAAATCTGTTTTCCACCACCGATAGGTGTTATAAAACCAAATCCTTTATCATCATTCCACGTTGTTATTTTCCCTTTTTGTTGCACAGCACACTCTTATCTTTTATTTGCTAACGTCCATGTCTGATCTTGAAATTCTAACTGCATCTAAAATATCTTGTGTTGTTGCCTGAGTTTTTATTCCTGGAACATCAAAAGGTGATTTATCTTCTTTCTTTTTTGATATTAATGAAAAAACAGCACCATCTTTTCTACGAATTTCTATCTCTTCAGTTTGAGCAAGTAATAGTAACTTTGAAAGGTTTTGACGTGCTTCAGAATATGTGAAAACTTTCATTTTTTACTCCAACATCTCAATATTAAGCTCACTTGCAACCTGCTTCATGTGTTTATCAAAAGTGAACAGGGGATATTTCAGTGATTTTGTACAATGCAAAAAATAGGCATCATAGGCATAAATATTGAATTTAATTGCCAATTTAAGTGCTTTTTGAACATCAACTGCAACGAGGCGAACTGGAATAGAACAAGTTTTTTGCTCTGCTTGCAATGCTTCTTCGGGTGTGAGTTGTTTTCGTTTAACCATAGCTGACAACGCATTACCGACTTCATAGGGCAATATTTCTGGTGAAATAAGATTAATTCCTGATGTAATCTGAATAATATGCTCTTTTTCTGGTTCATCTAAAGCTACTGCTAAGAAAATGTTTGTATCTGCTACAATATTCATACAGACAATTGTACAACTACCCATGCTTTTTTTCAATGATATTGTGGTGGGAAGAAGGAAGAAGGAAGAAGGAAGATAGTACAGGACAGCCACAATTTAAGTCCATTGATATTATTAATGGGCAAATTGTCTTTCACATGGGATACCATCATAATCCCCATCCATTTTTGTATTTGGACAGTTATCTAAGAAAAATTTTGCTTCTTCATATGAGCCCATCTGACTACAATGCTCTCGGCCATCACATTCATATTGTTCAACATAAACATCAACTTTTTCAGATTTTTTTTCTTCATATGCAACTGGTAACAATTCATTATGTGTCTTCGTGCTTTTTATGTAAAAGCCCCATACACTTATGACTAATATAACAATAATTATTTTATTCAATTTAGAAACTCACTTTTTAAAGAGTTTAATCATAGTCAGTTATTAAAGTTGCATTATTATACCATTCGGTAATTTTCCCTACTTCATCAGCTAATAATGATATTACAGGACAGCTAAAATTTAATTCCAGTATAAAGTAAATAGCTACTTCGGATGCCCTCTTATTGAAATGACAAGATGGACAATTTATTTTTTTTATTGATATGTAATCCAATTCAAATTTTTGTTATGTGTGAACATACTATTGATCACATTTTATAGACTCAGCTAACTCCCAAGCTTTTGATCTTAACTTACTTAACTCTTCATTTTTTTCAGTATAGTCTTTAGTGAATTCAACTTTTGCATTGTTTATTAGTTGGCAAATAACTAGGTCATTAAATGATCCCATGCCTCCATATGCATTCAAAAGCAATTCAATACCTGAGAAATCAGAGCCTTCAATTCTTGACTTTGATTTAGAAAGCCACTTAGACCAATGGTTTTCATCATCACTCTCTAGAAGTGATATTAAACTTTCAAGTACAACAATAAGTTCTTTTGTCTTAGCACCCATGATTTTTTTATGTCATGTAAAGAGTTTAGAATAATATTACAGGACAGCCAAAATTAAATTTCAGTGTAAATTAAATAGCTACTTCGGATGCCCACTTATTGAGATATCGAGATGGACAATTTAATTTTTTTAATTGATGGGTATCCTAGATCACTCGAGGGGTCGGACTTAAACTTATCGTTATGCCGCTTTTTCGTTATTTATATCCCACCCAGGAAAGACAAGAACTGCAGGGTGACATTTTAATGCCCTTGCCAGCACTTTAGCCCTTTCTACACCTAAATTAATTTTGTCATGCTCTATTGCAGACAAAGTAGACTGGGGAATACCGGTTATTGCAGCCAGCTCATTTTGGCTTAGTTCCTGTAATTCACGCATTATGCGCACTGATTCACCTATTGATACATCGACTCTTTTCTTAGATTGCTTATAGTCTTTCATATTACTTTCTCCTGTAATCATGAGCAATAACCTTGACTACTTTTACATACAGTTCTTCATTCTCTATTTTATAGATAACACGATATTGGATATTTAGACGAGATGAGCGGTATCCCTTCCACTCTCCTTTTAGAGGCTCATCATTAAAGCCTTTTATTTGTTTTAGCCCTGCTGGGCCTGATATTGCAACTATATCCTTCCATTTTTCATATCTTTTAATAATATCAGTAGGTAATGAATTTAGTTGTTTTATTGCTGTTTTATGTTCGTATATTATCCACATATCAAATATAGTATATATACCATATTTGATATGTCAACTTTTTTGGGCATGACGCTTTGTTTATGCTTAAATTATCCTTATTTTTCAGTTAATATAAAAATTTATCTGGAAAGTTTTATGTTTTTTTATCTTCAAATTATGGGTGGCAAGTATTTCATTAGCAAGTATTTCATTATAAATTGGGAATCAAATTATGGGTGTCCTAGATCACTTTTATCCTGTCACAATGGTATGGTCACCTTTCGATATCAGAACAGTAAAACCAGAAAGTATCTGACAAAAACACTCCCCGCAGTAAAATTCTTATGGCGGGTCTGTCAGCATATTCTTCCCAGAGGCTTTAGGCGTGCAAGAGATTATGGATTCCTTCATCATAATAGTAAGCAGTTAATTCTACTCATACAGTTTCTTTGCAAAATAAATACAGGGACATGGATTGCGAAAATAAAGAAACGAGTATCTATGCTCTGTTCTTGCTGTGGTGCACCAATGGTAATTATTAAGACTCAAATTCCAGCCAATTTTTATCCTGATGGCAGTCCGCCTGCCTGGAGAAAAATAAAATGACTGTCTGAATATCAATCACAGTGTCTTTAAAAAAGGACTTTAATGACCAGGGCA
>Ga0256844_10000367_pt1 | contig 17283 bp, 28 predicted proteins | sample MusselsmetaG_FD_189100 | JGI IMG/M metagenome (GOLD analysis project Ga0256844, IMG submission 189100) | Mussel associated microbial communities from hydrothermal vent at the East Pacific Rise, Pacific Ocean - Mussels | ecosystem: Host-associated > Mollusca > Shell > Unclassified ... | reverse complement strand
ATGGGCGACTGCAACTTACCAAGATAGTCCGTTTCCTTTTAACGCAATTGATGCATTATCAGGACAGTATTTAATTGGTGTAGATGCGGGTGGTAACTATAACGGATGGAAATGGTTCGATGATATCACAAGACAAATGGTTCGTGATGGGGCAAACGAAGAATACGATGTATCAGGAAACTTACTGAGTGTTTATGCATCTATCGTAGGACTGGGTTCGGTAAATACCGGAGCACAATTGTACTACCAAAGAACAGTAACAAGTGCACCAACCGATTTTACATTTGATGACCAATGTAATGAGATGATTCAAGTTTTCGGTGATGCAACTCACGGTAACTTTGATGAAAGAACTTATTTCAAAACCTTTGTTAGAGAACAAGGAAAGAAATATAAAGATTCAGTATTAGCAGATACAGGTAAGTTAGCAACCGGTGCATATATTGTAAACATGCTACTATCAAACGAGAACGATTTAAAGATTTCAGACCTTGATGCTGAAATGGCAAACGCTCCTTATGATAATATTGATGTTGAATATTTCGCAAGTGATCAACAACGTGATATTGGTGGTGTTGATTATAACTTTGATGTAATCGTAGAGGGTAACAACGCAACACTTGAACAAATCTATACTAAGTTACAATATTTACTTAGACAAAATACAGATATCGATGAAGGTGCAGGAACAGTTATTGGACAAACTGCCGATTTATTGGCTGGATTTGTTGGTAATACATTAGAAACAACTTCGGGTGTATTTATTGATAACATTCAAGGTTCAGATTCAAACAGAATTAAGTTCAAGGATACTGGAGATGTATTTAGAGAAAACCCATTTGAAAGTTCAGGAGACTTAAACTTCAATAGTGTAATGGTAGGTGCTGGTTCAAGTTACCGACTAATGTACACCGTTGTTTCAGGTCCTGATAATGATTATGGTGAGTCCGGAGCAGTAACAGTAAATGATACATCTGGAACTCCGATTACAGGAACAATTTCAAGTGGAACAATTGCATTTACATTTGATTATGATAACGATGCAGTTGGTGGACCGGCTGGAAATGATAAAGCAGTAACACTAATTGGAATTAGACCTAACAGTTCTAAATTCGCAGTTGCAACTGGTACTCTAACTAAATCAAAAGTAATTAGTTTATCATTAGTTGCGGAACAAGATAGAGCGTATCTATAAGATAATATGGCAATAGTTTTCGACCCAATAGAAAAAGTAATACAATTAGACACATTTGCAGTTTCAGAAAAAGAACTCTGGACTGCATTTGTTGACTGGTCTGTATTATCAGATAATTTAAAGTACGGTGCTGGAATGACCCAATTAGGGGGATTCGAGCCAATCGCACTTTATATTTATTTGGAACTTGGATGGAAGATTCGACCTAAAGAAGCTGATGGTATCACAACCATATCAGGAAATGTATTGGTTCAAGGGGGTGGATCCCCCATTGTTCCAACCATAGGAAATTGGCAAACGTTGGTAAATATGGAGACCCCAGTAAAGGCAACAACAATTGAAGTAAATACTGGTTCGGGAGTAACCGAACAAGATAAATTGGATATTGCGGATAGAGTTTGGGATGAATCTATTTCAGAACATCTTTCAAATGATTCTACCGGTCTTACACTAAATAAGGTTACATCAATAAGTTCAAGTTTAGATGACATGACAACAAGTCTTGAAATCTCGGATGAAAAGATACGAGAGATATGGGAACTTCACGGATTAGATATAAATAAACCGTTAACAGTTACTCAATCAAAACGTTTATTCGGTTCAGTTGATCAAAAAATTCAAACAACAGGATCTGGTTCAACACAAGAAACAAAGATTACAAGAAATTAAATGAGTTTAATAGACCCATATCAAATAGCGACTATGGGTCAAAACTCCCGTAATACTTTTACTTTAGCGAGTAACGGTATTTTAGTAGATGTTTTTATTGATATCATAATTCCTCCAGTTGAAATACCTTCAAGTGGTATTATACCTGGTCAAGAATCACCACCAAAAGGTGAGAGTGATAGATGTAAAAAACGAATCACGGTAGTAACTACAGTCAATGGAAAAGAATACACCGAGAGTATTGAGGTGGAAACTTGTATTGAATTATCCGCAAAAAACGTGGAAGTAGATATCAATCAAAATTCAGAAATTCCAACAATCAATATCTCAGTAATACTTCCAAAAAAATAAATCAAAATAAATTTGGTAGATTGAAAAATTTATCGTATATTAGTCTTTACAAAAATAAATTACTATGAATCCCGAAACTCGGCGGGCTAAATCCGAACAACTAAATTTTTAATTATGAAAAAAATCTTATTATTTTTAATGAGTGTCTTTATGACCGCAACTATGTTTGCACAAACTGAGTGGAACAGATTATCCGTAACTGGTGAATATGGTCTCCATACAGTAACAGAAGAAACTTCCAATCTAATGGATGATTTCTCAAACCAAGTCCAAGTGGACGGGAATTATTACGGACTGAAAGTTCGGTACAATTTTAATCCTATTTTCGGACTATCAGCAGTCGGTGGATATAGTGATTATAAATTTGATAAAGTAGATGAATTGGATTATGGATTTTCACATCCATATGTAACAGATTTCAATTACTGGAGAGCAGGAGTTGATATGAACGTCAACCTTATCCAATTATTCCAATTACAGAATAACGTTTTCACCTTTATAACTCACGGTGGTGTCGGACATTCTTGGATGGAATATAATAATGAATACGATAAAAATGCATGGAATCTTGACTTCGGTGGAACTGCACTATTTAAGATTACACGTTGGATGGCACTCGAACTCGATGCCACAACCATACGAAATTTCAATGAGAACATTCCAGAGGGTAATTACGCAGAGGGTAGAAAATTCTTCACCACTAATTATTCAGCAGGTCTGACATTCTATCTTGGTAAAAAAGATAAACACGCAGATTGGATAATTCCGGTAAAATCAGTACCAGTTGTAAATAACTATATTACAAATACATCACCAGTCGTTACTGAAACTATTAAACAAGTTGAAATTGTAAAGTACGGTGAGTATCAAAGTGAGTATGTATTCTTTGATTATAATAAATATGATATCAATCGTTCTTCTTTAAACGCACTTTACAAAGTTGCAAAAGAATTGGATTCACATCCTGATTATACACTTACTGTTAAATCATATGCATCACCAACGAATAGTTCCGATGAATTTAACTTAGTACTTTCTCAGAAACGAGCGAGTGTTGTTCTTGATAAACTTAGAGCAATCGGAGTACCGAGAGAAAAAATCAAACTTGAATCATTCGGTAAAGATATGAAAGTTGAAAACGAAAAAACTGTTTTCGATATGGCTCAAAGAGTTGAGTTGATTATCAACAGATAAAAAAATACAAATAGAGAATAAAAACCACTACAAATTGTAGTGGTTTTTTTTGTGTCTAAACTTTAACAAAACTTTAACATTTCAAATTTGGTAAAACCAATAATCCAACGTATATTTACTATGTAATAAAAAGAGAAGATATTATGAAAGATTTTAGAATGAATGAAAATAAATTGAATGAATTAATTGAAGCCCTTGATACTGAAACCAGTTATAATGGTTTTGATAGTATTTATCCAAAACCTAACTGTAAGTTATTAGGAGTTGGAAAAACTAAGTGTACCGTGAGGAATTTAGTGACTGGAAAATTGGTTCAAGTACCAACATATATAATGTGGAACACCTTATTTTATTAAAATAAATTTGGTAGTCTCAAAAATAATTCGTATATTTACAATGTAATTAAGAGATAAGATATGACACTAAACGAAATAAAAAATCAGAAAACTTTAATTGGACACATCGTTACAACTTTGAGTCCAACTATTGATGAACTTGTTTCTAAACAACTTACTTGGTTAGAAAAAGAAACTAAAAGACCGGCATCAAAATTCGATAAAGAATATTTTGAATTATTCGTGATTTGGGATTTAGTAAAATCAATTGAAAAATATACAGAACCAACCGATACTTTGGTTGAACTTTCATCAAGTACTTCAAATAAAGGAAATCTTGAAATCTTTTCAAAAATTAAAAGAGATGGAATTGAGTATTCTTTATATACCGAAGTTATTTACGCTGGTGGTTATAACATTCAAAAACTTCATTACAGATATTTAACAAAATCAAAGTTACCAAAAACTTGGAACGATGAAAACGTTAAAAGAATCCACGAGGAAATGAAAAAATTGAGTAAAGTTCAGAGGTTGGAAGAAGAAATCATTAGATATGAAAAACTTATCCACCAAACGAACCTTGATATTATATCAAAGACTAATTTGACTGATGAAGAAAAGTTCAAGTATCAGAAAAGAAGTCCTATGTACTATGAGTATCCAACTTATGAGGAATTAAGTGATTACGGTAAAGAGTATCACGGTTCTCCTGAAAAATATAAAGAAGTTGTTGAGGGAGATTATTATCACCAAATCAAAGAATTTGATAAATTACTTTTAGTAGAAAGATATAGAGTGATTGAGTTACAAAAACCAATTGATAGATTGAGAAAAAGAATTAAATTGTTAAAATAATGATACGAATTCCATTACAATTTTTAGAAGCCCATTCCAATAGTATTAAAAGATTCGGTTCTTTATCCAGAACCAATAAAAGAAAGTTACTTTGGAAAGACAGAACACATGGTTACATTGACCAAATATGGAATATAAGACAATATTGTACAAGAAAAGAAATGTACAACCATTTAGAAAACCACTTGGGTTCAAGTTCCCACGTAACATTTATGACTATTACAAAAATGAAAAAAGTAATCCTTTGGGCGATAGATATTTTAAACGAGGGTAAAAAATTAGATGATAGTTTTAACATCAACAACCAATGGGAAATTATTCCCATTCCAAATTTCGTAAAATGAAAAATTATAAATTCGTAAAATTAGAAGATGAAAAACTCCATATGAAACATGGATGGATTTTAGAAGCAACTGATATTTCAACGATACTTGAACACACCGACAAATATATGAGTACGGTAATCGAAAAAGGAATTCAAGATTATTTCAGAAATCAAAAGTACCACCCAAATACAGATTGGAGAGGTATGATTGAATCAATGGCGAAAATTCAAGAATCAACACCATTGTCAGCATCGATTCTCTTAGAAAATAAAGTTCTACAAGGAAAAATCAAAACGTTCTTAAAGTTCGGTGTGATTTATTTAAGGGAAAACGGTTCGTATATGACCACGTATGATGGATTAAGTGAAACTGATGTGATATTTCAAGGAGATAAAATGATATATCCAAATTATACTAAAGATGATATCAAAGTTAGACAATGGGATAAGGGTGTTCATTATTACGCAACCATTGGAAATTTCAATGTAACACAAAACGGAGTACCAAAATGGAGTACATATGATAAAGCATATGAAGTAGCTCTTAAATATTTAAAAGAAAAATTTTAAAATTATGGCAATTATAGACAAAAAACCAGAAGGAAAAATCACAATTGATTTAACAGGACCACAAGGAAACGCATATTGGTTAATCGCGTATTCAACCAAACTCGGTAAACAATTGGAATTAGATACCGATAAAATCCACGAGGAAATGACAAGTGGGGATTATGAAAACCTGATAGAAGTATTTGACAAATATTTCGGAAATGTAGTAGATTTAGAACGTTAAAAAATAAAAATTATGTTATATAAAATTATTTCAGCATTCACATCGGATGAATTAGAAAGAAAAGTTCAATCAAAACTAAACGAGGGGTGGCATTTACACGGAATGATGACAAGTGTTGTATTTGAAAAGGAAGTAAAATTTTATCAATCAGTTACTAAAACATATTAAAGATGGACGCACAAGAAGCAAGACAAATTGCAGATACTGCAAACACGAATAAAAATGATAAACAGTATAAACAAATCAAAGATAAAATAACCGATGCATCTACACAAGGGTTATACGAATCTACATATTATAACACTATATTACCCCTTGTATCACAGCAGTTAAAAGAAGAAGGATTTAAAATAAAATCATTATCTGCTGGAATAAATGAAATTGATTGGATTATTTCTTGGTAGTCTCGATTTTTTTTCGTATATTTACATTGTTAATGAGTGAGAGTTTAACCCTAAAAATTAAAGTATGAGTAAAAGAACATTTTTTCAGAACATTGAAACAGTATTAGAAAGAGAATTCAATCCAAACGAAACCTTACAATGGGTAAAATCAAATCAACCAGTTTATTGGTCTTGGGGAGTTTCAAAACTTTTCCAATTCGAGAATAAAAGTTTGTTCATCAAAGTGAATGGATTCAAACACAAAGGGTGGGTTCTTATCACACTTGGTTGGGATGACACATATACTGTAAGATATTTGAATGGACAGTATAACGAGGTTGACAAACAGACTGGTGTGTATTGTGATGTGTTACAAGAAACCATTGATAATAGAATCGAGAAACAAGAAAATTATTCTTTCTAACATGAGATTTAATACAAATCCATATAAATCACCTACCGAAGTTAAATTCGAGTATGATAAGAACGGTACGATTACAAAACTGGATTCACCCAAAATGAATCCAGTATTTAACAAACCCATAAAATTAAAGAAATGAAAATATCAGAAATCACGTATGATGACGAAACCGAAATCTACACCGTGACAAGAGTTCCAAAATGGTGGATTGAATCCTTATTTGGATTACGTTCAAAAATCAGAACATATAAAAAAATCAATGAAAATTATAGATTCTTTGATAGTACGGTGTATGTAGATAGTAGTGGAGAAATATTAGGACCAATGCATTATATAACCGAGGCTCTTGATAATTGGAACAGAAGATTTTAAACAATGAAAGAACTTATTCACATAGAAGAAATTTTAACCGAGGCAAGTGCATACGGTCAAAGAGAACGAGTAAAAGAATACTCAAAAGTATTAAATCAGGCATTTAATAACATTACTGATTTAGATTCATATTTAATAGCATACGATATGATTATCACAAACGATTTAGAACTTAATTAAACCACAAATGGAAAATTCATTTACAAAATTTGTAGAATTAGTGAAAGCTGGTAAGATAGATCCAGACAAGAAAATTAAAAAACCTTGTATCACAAAACAAAAATTCATTGATGAAATTAATAAATACCAAAAAGGAAATGAGAGATATTAAATTATTATTAGTAGGAATGATTCTAATCACTTTATCATTCAGTTGTTCAGACCAAGGAGTTCTAACTTCGGAAAATAGTGTGGATAAAGAAGTTGCCTCAAAAAATTACAAAACAATTACAATTGAGGGTTGCCAATACATTGTATATGACACCTCAGCAGGATATTCCGGTTACGGTTATATGGCTCACAAAGGAAATTGTAGTAACCCAATTCATAAACATAATAAATAAAAAAAAATGAAAAATTTAAAGAGAGTTTTAGCAGTATTAGTATTAGTATTATTATTTACAAGTTGTGCAGATGTATCAACCTGTGTTACCGAAACACCTGAATATGGGTTTTGGTCGGGTATTTGGCACGGGTTTTCCATCGGATTCTCATTCATCGGAAGTTTGTTTAGTGATGATATCGCAATTTATGCAGTTGACAACACGGGTGGATGGTACGATTTAGGTTTTTGGTTTGGACTTGGTGGGTTATCTACCATATTTAAAAGACTTTAAAAAAAATGAAAATAAATCAACTTTTGTTTGGTATTCTCAATATTTATTCTTATATTAGTACTGTTATTAAGAGAGAGTATTAATATTAACATTTAAAAAACCTAAAAAATGTACAAATTATTTATCAAGTATTTTTCCGGAAAAGACACCGAGACTCAATTATCTGAAAAACAATTAAGAATCATCTTGAAAAAGGGTTCTAAAAGACCAGTAAGATGGGCGAAAGTAACCACTCCAAGTGGAACAACAAAAGATGTTACAAACATCTTGATGAAGTAAAAAACATTTTTGTTGTGAGGATATGTGAGGATGTTAAATCCGTCACTACCATATGAACGTGTTTAGAGATTGTCTACCCTGACCATATCTTCACAACAAAAACTTTAGTATTAAAAAAACTACCGAGTATCACGGTTGAACTTGTATCACCGTATGAAGAAGTGGTAACTATAATTAGACAGGAAAAGGGAACGACAAATACAGTTCTCGGCTGACCTACATAGACTGAACAGCAAGTTAATAAAGTTTTTCATAGCAAGTTGGAGTTTCTTTATTAACGATTTTTTAAAAAAGTAATATGTATATTAAATGAAGTTTGTATCTTCGGTAGAAAGTTGGATTCTAAACCCGACAAACGTGGGTTCGATACCCTCTACAAACACTAACAAGTTATAAATAAAACAAAACAATTATGAAAAATTCAGACGTTATTGCAGGTTAGATTAATCCGAAACTTAGGATAATCACAAGACGGGATTTAAAACTCCCTTACCAATCAGTACAATCAGGACACGCCGCAATTCAGTTCCAACACGAACATAGAAGAATCGCAAAACGATGGTACAAAAAATCAAATTACTTAATATTCTTAACTGTTGAAAACGAAGAAGAATTAATTTTACTGGCAGAACATAGTAAATCTGAAAAAATCAGAGTATCTATGTTTAGAGAACCCGATCTAAATAATGAGGTTACGGCAATCGCATTAGAACCGAGTACGGTATCAGATAAATTGACAAGTAAATTAAAATTATTAAAATGAAAATTAGAAATATATACTTGGCATTGAAAGAACAAGGGCCACTCTCACGAGCTTGGCACAATTTCATCGTTACTGGAAATGCGTGGGGAATGTTTCATAAAAATTCTCACGAAAGATTTGATACCGGAAAACCAAAAGTGATGTACAATCGTAAAACATCAGCAGAAAAAGCGGCAACCAGTATGAAAAAGAAATACGATAAGCATTTTAGTGTTTATAAATGTGTTTATTGTGATGGATACCATATCGGTAAGAACCGAGATAATAAATAAGTTATGGAATCAGTATATGAGAAATTGGTAAAGTATTTTGAAAGTAATTCAAATGAACAAATCCAACAAGATTGGAAAGAATTTGAAAAATGGGATACTGGAAATAGATTGACCATAGATGAATTTATGGAAATGACTGAATTGAAAAAGAATGTAAGTAACATCGTAAAAGAATTAAATAAAAAAAAGTAATGGAAATGTCAAGAGCAATAAATATACATTACGAAAAACGATTATTGGATTCAGCTAAAAAATATTTTGGTGAAACACCAATAGAACAGATTCGTGAAGAATGGGAATTATATAAAAAAGACACTTCCCTACCAACACCACGAATTCCAACATTAGAAAATTTTATATTTAACCAAGTAAATAACAGTATGAAAGATACATAGAGAACACGAGAACCACCATAATAGTATTTTTAGAATATCGGTAAGAATTAAAAAAAAATACAAATTATTAAAAATATTATTATGACAAATTTAGATACAATTTATGACAACGTGATGAAAAGTCAAAACTCCGTAAAGGAATTAACTCACAACTTTAGAACAACAATTACTGAAATCAATAATTCCTTTGATGAAGATGTAAAATCAATTTACATAGATGGTAAGTTACAACTGAAAGACACTATCAATTTCAGAGTGAATGATATGGTTTCAATTTCAAATCCATTTAGTAAAGTTCCAAAGGCAAGTATAAACTCAAACCTTAATAAATCTCAAAGAAAGTTAATCGCCAAACGTTTACATTACGTGAACAAAAAGATGACTAACCGAAACATCAATTTATTATTCAATACTTTGAAAAAGTTCCTTGTGATTGAGGGTTCAGTAAAAATCAAAAACGTTAATTGGGAAAAGGAAAAAAGAATCCAACAAAAAAGAAAAGTTTGGATAAAATTACGTAACGAAGCAGAAACTGCATTACGTGAGTATAAAAAAGAAAAAGGAAACTTTTACAAATAAAGTTTGGTAGAACGGAATTTATTTCGTATCTTAGTAATCTAATAAAGAGTGAGGATGATCGGAACTTCCTTAACGTACTGGAACCGTAACGGCTTTTTTATTTTTTTTTAATATTTATACTAAACTAATATATAGATTATGAAATTAAAAGGTTTAATTAAAGAAAGTTCTTTTGGAGATTTAAAGGCAAGTGAAAATGATTATATCACATATGAGGATGTTCAGAACTTAAAAGTTGGTAATTGGAAATCAAGTACTGATAATATGAGTGGATCAATCTACTGGTATAATACTAAAGAAAAAGATGGTGAACCATTATACGCAACTCCATCATGGGAAGATCAATTCGGATGGGTGCCATTTGATGATTCAGACGGAAACCATTACGGTGATTTAGATTTCTCAAAAAATCCTAAGAAATTCAAAGGAAACAAAAAATTACAAATCAAGGCTTATTTATCAGCTGTGAAAATCGCTATTAAAAAGTTGGAAATGAATAAAGAACGAGAATTAAATAAATAATTCAAAAAAAAGTTCAAAAAAGTTTGGTAGTTTCAAAAAATTATCGTATATTAGTAATCTAATAGAGAAACAAAGAGTTCTTTTACATATAGAGAGTAATAAAAAGATGTTGAATACATTTAACCCTAACCTATGGGTATCGTAAAATTCGATTAAAAAACACTCTAAATAATATAATAAGATAGGGGTTATTTCCCATACATTCTTCAACACAAGAACACCGTACAATTCGGGAGTATTATATTTATTGTAAAGAACTTAAATTTATAAAGATTGAGGCAGACCCCTAACTGAAAAAAAGAAACAGGAAAAAATGGGTGAAAGAATAGAGGTACGGAATCGGTAACACGACAGACCAGAGTCTATAAAAAAAATTAGTATCGTTGGACACGAGTAAAATAAAGGGTAGACTCCTTTCTAATATTTTTTAAAAAAAAGTACTAAAAAGTTTGGTAGAACCAATTATTTTTCGTATTTTAGTAAAAGTTAAAAAAAAGATAAGAAAATAAGTATTAAAAATATTTTTTGATATACTTATATACATAACACAAAATTAATCATGGAACGAATTTATAACATAGAACAAAGACAACCCGAACATCAAGTGATGTTATGGTCATTGGCGAACTCGTGTGACGGTGGTACAACTGCTGGGAATACGTTTAGTAATGATTATAAAAAAGAAAGAAACCGAGAGGATTTTGATTGGTAAAGAAATTTACTAAATAAAAAAACACAAAACTCGGTTCGTAAAAAAACCGAGTTTTTTTGGTTTATATACGACACGTTCATTAACATTTGGGAATAACAAAATGGTAAAGTACATCATATTCGGTGAAAGTTTGTGGTGGTTGATTTTATTATCAAGTATGGGTTCGAATCCCATTTCCTGAACAAAAATTAAACTTGGGGTTGAAGCTCTACTGGCTGAGTATCTCACTTGCACTGAGAAGGTTGCGGGTTCGAATCCCGTCAGCTCCACCAAGTTTCTTAAAATAATTACCAAAACATTTGGTAGTCTCAGATATATTTTGTATATTTGAGTATTAAGAAACAGTTCATTGACATATTGAAATTGAGTAAAATTAAAAAACAAAAATCCTACCATTCAAATAAACCAAAACTGAATGGTAGGTAAATGGAAGATTAAGCCGAAAGATTCTGGGTAGCGGCAGCGGTCTTGAAAACCGAAGGTTGTAAAAGACGTATGGGTTCGAATCCCTTATCTTCCGCAACAATTTAGAAGTATATCGAAATGTAGAAATATAGTAATGATTCAGTTCATCGGTATTTATGAGTTTGTACCAAAGTCGGTACTGTAATAAGAGCAAAAGAAAAACTCTTTCCATACTTCTTAATATTGAGATATGGTGTAGAGGTAACACACGTGACTTTGACTCACGTATCAGAGGTTCGAGCCCTCTTATCTCAACAATATATTTATGTACGTAAATGGTCTTTGAAATAAGACTAATTTGAGTTTCCGTTGGTCGTCTCAATTAAAATAAAAAAATGGCTGCAGAACGGGTGGTAGAGGAGTCCGGTTTATCTCGCTACATTTGGGATGTAGAGTACGTGAGTTCAAATCTCACTCACCCGACCAAAAAGAGTGGTATAACGAATGGATATTAGTTGCAACTTTTATCAAAGTTAGAATCTCTTACTATTGAATATATCGTTGCAAAGATTCTTTAATAGTTTTCTTATTAGTATAGTGGTTCAGTATCCACACCATTCGGGTGAGGGACACGGGTTCGAATCCCGTATAAGAAACAAAAAGTTCAAATGTTAAAGTTTTGTTAAAATTAATAAAACATTTGGTACTCTCAATTATAAATCGTATTTTAGATGTGTAGTTGATTGATGATGAAGTAGTATCTTTGACATATTGAGTTTGAGTAAAAATTAAAAAACATTGAAAATTATGTAAGGTGAGATATGGACGTTGTCCTGGTCCCGAATCTGAGTCGGGAATTAGTTGACTCTCACAGTATGGTGACTGTACCGGATCACTAATTTTTAATAAAAAAATTCTTTAGTTTATATGAGAGGAATTTCGGTAAACGGAGTAACGAGTTTATAAGGTAAAGAATTTAATATGGTGTTCGTGGACAAGTGGTTAAGTCGTCTGACTGTGAATCAGATCATCGTGGGTTCGATTCCCACCTTACACCCAGAGAATGTGAAACGGAATCACGTAGTAAAGGTCTTTAACCAAGTTGTAAAGTAAATCTTGGAGATTCTTAGACATCTGACAAATTTCCCTGGTGGAGCAGGGATACATTGATACGTAGTACTAATGGTAAAACTTTCGCCTGTTAAGCGACATGATGTAGGTTCGAATCCTACCGTATCAGCAAAATTGGTTGGGAATGAATAATCGATACGACAATATTGAGTTTCATTTTATACCGAACTATTAATTCCTATTTTGTCGAATAGTGATGTATAGTTTTTCTCATTGGTGAAACTGGTAGACATAGATGGCGTAAAAGCTGTTATTCTGTATAGAGTGTATAGGTTCGAGTCCTATATGAGAAACGAAAATATCAAAAAAAACTCCATCAATCAAAGTTTTTCTTCCTGTGTTGAAAGTCCTGGTATATAGTTTTAACGATTGATGAATTACCTTCGTAGCTCCAACGGTAGAGCAACTGGCTTTTAACCAGTGGGTTGTCGGTTCGAATCCGACCGGGGGTACTAAAAAACTTTAAATAAGTAAAAGGAATGATACGAGTCTCAAAACTCGAAAAGAGTCCGGATTTGTTTAAATCAATACAAGTTTCTTCAAAGTGTACATTATGAAGATTTATAATTGATATTCGCCTCCATAGCTCAGTTGGCCAGAGCATCTCACTTGTAATGAGAATGTCGTGGGTTCGAATCCCTCTGGAGGCTCAATGTTTGGAACAGATGTTATATAGAACACGTGATAACTATGTAATGTGGAGATTAAAAAATTCTGTTCCCGTATAAGTAATAATATAATATGTGAATCTAAGTAGTGTGTTATTTGTTACTGAAAACGTAAATCTCAACGTTAAATCATATGGTGTTTATCACTTTCACCAAAACAAAGTGAAACTGCGGATGTAGCTCAACTGGTAGAGTATCAGACTTCCAATCTGAATGTTGTGGGTTCGACCCCCATCATCCGCTCGAATGTTCAATTTTTTATATATTTTAATTGAAGGAAGAAACCAAAATATATATTCACTCGCATAGCTCATTTGGTAGAGCAACGCTCTGATACGGCGTAGGTGGTAGGTTCAAATCCTACTGTGAGTACAACATTTGGTGTAGAAGTGTTAATGGTAACATCCCTGGCAAAGAGGCTGGGAGATTGTGGGTTCGATTCCTGTGTACACCATATTTGCAGGTATAACTCAGTTGGTTCAGAGTGCAATCCTTACACGGTTGAAGTCGTAGGTTCGAATCCTACTACCTGTACTAAATAAAACTCCTAAGACTTTAGATGAAGTTTTCCTATGTGGTTAGCATAGTTTTAAATCACTCTAAAGCACACGGCTCTATGTGCTCGGCTGGCGTACGGGATTTAGACTGTCACTCTACAAAAACGAGGGTTCGAATCCCTCTGGAGCCGCAATTAAGTTATTACTATAATCTAAGTATGAAGTAAATATTGTACGGTTGAGCATTTGGTTGGCTCGCCAGTCTGTAAAACTGGTCCGAAAGGCTTGTGGGTTCGACTCCCACCCGTACAACAATTATGCTCCCGTAGTTCAAATGGAAGAACACGATTTTTCTAAATTCGCGGTTGTGGGTTCGATTCCCATCGGGAGTTCTATTATTAACAAACCTAAAAAAAGATTATGCATAACGATTTAAAAGTTAAGTACGCCGATAACCGTAGACGTGGATTATTCGCAGGAAAGACAAAACGTGTGATTTGGAAATCAAGAAGTAGAAATATTGCTTAACAAATTACAAAATGTGGTATAAGGTAAGAACCTTATAATACATCATTATAAGGTGGAAACCTTATAGAATGGAACTGTACTCTCTACCTTTGGTTTGGAGTTTGACAAGGTTTTATTCGTTGTACCCGCAAAACAACGAAATACGGTGCAGTAGCTCAGTTGGTAGAGCACCTGACTGAAGATCAGGGTGTCGGGGGTTCAATTCCCTCCTGTACCACAAAAGAGAATAATTTCAAAGAAGTAACTAAGTGTTGGGAGAAGTGTAACAAACTTACGAATTGTGATAACTTTGAAATTAAATGAGTACATCATACGATTGATGGTTACAGATTCCTTATTTAGCGATTCGGATAACTCGTTCTCTTTAACCGGTCTTGTAACTCAACGGTAGAGTACTGGCTTGAAACCCCAGAAGTGTAGGTTCAACTCCTATCAAGACCACGATTCGTGTAGTGGAACTTTCAATTGTAGACGTACAATGATACCACGTTATACCCATCGGTGGTATAAAATTGTTGGTGTGAAATCCAATCACGGAAACGCGGGTATGGTGTTTAATGGTAACATAGAAGCCTTCCAAGTTTAAGATTTCGGTTCGATCCCGAATATCCGCTCAAAATAATTCTAAATGGCATTTTAGAAATAAAAAATGAACATGGTGCCGTCGAATAATGGTTAGTTCGTCAGACTTTCAATCTGGAGACGGGGGTTCGACTCCCCTCGGCACTACAAAATAATTGTGATTTAATTTGGTGGTCTCAATTTAATTTCGTATATTTACTATGTAATAAAAACCGAGATATATGACACCAACTGAAGAAGAAATATTATTTGTAGCAGGGATATCCTTTGATTTAGATTATTTCCAAATTGAGAATATTCAGAAAGCATTTGTTGAACGAGATTTAAGAGACATGAGTTTCGAGGATTTAATCTGGTCTTTAATTGAGGAAGAGGTAAATGAATAATAACAATATGTTGCGGTCGTCTAATGGCTAGGACCTTAGGTTTTCATCCTAAAAATCGGAGTTCGACTCTCCGTCGCAATACTAATCTTAAAATAAAAATTATGTTTAACTTTTTAAAATTCTCACTATTCTAAGTAATAATTAAAAAACTTAGAAAAAATGAGTAGAAGTAGAAAAAAGGTTTCATCTTTTTCAGATTATAGTAGAAGTTCTACTAAGTGGTCAAAAAGACAAGCCAGTAAAAAAGTTCGTAGATTCAAAAAAACAATTGCTGATGGTAATGGATATCGTAAAGTATTTCCTTGTTGGGATATTTTTGATTACAAATCCATTTTTTGGGATCCATTTGATGAATGGTATGAACGAGGATTAAGAAAGTAGAAGTTTTTAGGGTTTTTCTTGAAAAAAAATCCATTATTCTCCAGTAGCTCAGCGGTAGAGCAGGTGACTGTTAATCACCTTGTCGGGGGTTCGAATCCCTCCTGGAGAGCATGAAACAATCAGATAGAGAAATATTAGAAAAATTCATATCAGACCATAAAAAATCTTTGGGTTGGTATGAGAGAACAAAAAGAAAGTTTCGTAATCATTATTTAGGATATAAATTCAGATTTCAAGATTGGTATCGAAAATAATAATGGAGGATTGTCAGAGTGGTAATGTAGCTCCCTGCTAAGGAGTAGATCGGGAAACCGGTCCGTAGGTTCGAATCCTACATTCTCCGCACTATTTAATGGAAGTTAAATAATAACGTGTGAAATTAGTGCGTAATAAATCACACGTTCGGGATATAGCTCAGTTGGTTAGAGCACTCTCGCAGAAGGGAGTTGCCGGTGGTTCGAATCCATCTATCCTAACAAGTATCACCATTATGGTGAAAACTCTGGTTCAACTTAACCTTATAAGTTCTACTTTTGTGAAATGGAAAGTTTAACGGGTAATGCACGAGTTGGTTTAAGTGGCTGGTCTTGGAAACCAGTGTGAACTTCAAGAGGTTGTTCACCGTAGGTTCGAATCCTACTTACCCGACAAAAATTAAGTGAGGCACATCCTTTTAACCAAGCGGATTTGAGTTCCGAGGCTTAATTTTAATAATTCTCGTTGGGTGATTAAGAACGAGATATTCGATAATCAAAGCACAAATATTACGATGTAGCTCAGTTGGTAGATGCGTTTCTCTCATAAGGAAAAGGTCGTGGGTTCGAGTCCCATCATCGTAACCATACTCTCGTGGTGAAATGGTAAACACGCTGGTCTAAGAAATCAGTGCCTTAATCGGTTTGTGGGTTCAACTCCCACCGAGAGTACAATAACAACAATAGTTTGGAAGTAGGGTTCGATTCCCTCATGAGGGGTTTATCCCCTCGTTTATAAGTTAGGTTGGTATGACTTGTTATTATTTTTTGTTCAATATTTTCTTATGTTCAGTACCAATGAACATTCAATTATATTGAACACCATATTTGCATCTGTGGTGAAACGGTAAACACGCTGGGTTTAAGCCTCAGTGATCCGAAGTGATTTTGTGGGTTCGACTCCCACCAGATGTACTATTTTAATCATTGACGTTTATTGAACATTTTTTTGGACGAGGGTTCGATTCCCTCCATCTCCACAAACATTTATTATTACAAATGGGGATGACCGGTTTTGACAGGATTATAGTTGGTAGAAAGAGATTGAGATAATCGATAAATAACAATTATCAATTAGCGGCTTAATCGCCATTGGTGAGAGTGGTTAGACCATTTTCACACAACGTAAATCCCGAAACGTAATTCGGGAACTTGCCTCTGTGGTGTAACGGATAGCACAGTAGTCTTCGAAACTATTAG
>Ga0256844_10000366_pt1 | contig 17350 bp, 20 predicted proteins | sample MusselsmetaG_FD_189100 | JGI IMG/M metagenome (GOLD analysis project Ga0256844, IMG submission 189100) | Mussel associated microbial communities from hydrothermal vent at the East Pacific Rise, Pacific Ocean - Mussels | ecosystem: Host-associated > Mollusca > Shell > Unclassified ... | reverse complement strand
TATCCTTTATACTCTTCTCGGATGAGATACTTTAGTCATAGTGACTAAAGTATCTTTAGGAAAAACTTGCAATATTAAAAAAAATATACTATAATCCAAAAAAATTAGATATTTACTATAAAGGAGACAATGATGGCAACACATCAGTTTCAAACAGAAATAGGTCAGCTTCTCAAGCTGATGACACACTCACTTTACTCCAATAAAGAGATCTTTATCAGGGAGCTTATCTCCAATGCCAGTGATGCATTGGATAAATTTAACTATCTTAGACTGACAGATGAAAAATTTAAAGAGAGTGACTGGAAAGGTGAGATCAATATCAAACTAGATGCGGAGGATAACTCTATTGCATTTAATGATAATGGTATCGGTATGAATAAACAGGATCTTATGGATAACTTGGGTACCATCGCCAAATCAGGTACCAAAGCCTTTATGGAGAGCCTTACCGGTGATGCAGCCAAAGATAACAATCTTATCGGACAGTTCGGGGTAGGGTTCTATTCAGTATTTATGGTAGCTGAACAGGTAGATGTAATCACTAAAAAAGTAGGAGAAGATCAGGCCTATATGTTCTCAACGAATGGTACGGGAGAGTATGAGCTCAAGCCCGTAGTCAAAGATGACCATGGTACGGTGATCTATATCAAACTGAAAGAGGAAGAGAAAGAGTTTCTGGGTAAATGGCATGTAGAGAGCATCGTCAAAAAGTACTCTAACCATATCCCTTATCCTATCTTTCTCAACTATGAGGAGGAGGTGACAGAGGGTGAAGGTGAAGATAAAGTTACCAAGAAAGTGAAAAAAAGAGAGCAGGCGAATGAAGCCACAGCACTCTGGACATTGCCCAAATCTTCGCTCAAAAAAGAGGACTATATTGAGTTTTACAAAACCATTTCACATGGAGATGACGAACCGCTTACGTATCTACATAACAAAGTAGAAGGTGCCAATGAGTACACCACGCTTTTTTATATCCCCAAAACAGCTCCCATGGATATGTACCGTGCAGACTACCAGCCAGGGGTCAAGCTCTATGTCAAACGGGTTTTTATCACTGATGATGAGAAGGAACTTCTGCCTCCATATCTGCGATTTGTCCGTGGTATCATCGATAGTGAAGACCTACCGTTAAATATCTCTAGAGAGATTCTACAAGAGAACAGAATCCTTGCCAATATCAAGCAGGGAGCAGTCAAAAAGATCCTGAGTGCGATCAAAAAGCTTAAGAGAGAGGATCTTGACCATTTTGTAAATCAGTACAATCGTGTCATCAAAGAAGGAATCTATACAGATCAGACGAACAAAGAGATACTTTTGGAGATTGTACGCTACAAAAGCTCTAGTGAAGAGGGATTGATTTCTCTGGATGACTATATCTCCAGAGGAAATAGTGAGAAGAAAGAGATCTACTATATCATCGGTGCAGAGGAGAAAGTACTGAGACACTCTCCGCTACTTGAAGCATATAAGAAGGCAAGCATAGAGGTATTGATTCTTGATGATGAAGAGGTGGATAGTATTGTCACACCTATGATCGGAAGCTATAAGGAATGGGCACTTAAAGATATTACCACGATTGATGCACCTGACTCCAAGACAGAAGAGGAGAAAGAGGAGATCAGTAAAGAGTTCAAATCTCTAACCGACAAGATCAAAGCGGTATTAGGCGAGGAGATCAAAGAGGTGAAGATCTCAACTAGACTTACAGAAAGCCCTTCCTGTGTACTTAAAGATGCTTCCGATCCTATGGCAGGTATGGCAGCAATGTTTGCCCAGATGGGGCAAGAAATGCCGGAGATCCCGCTGATTCTGGAGATAAATCCGGAGCATGAAATGATCAAAAAACTTGATGGCTTGACTGACAAGGGTCTCTTCGAGACAATTTCATGGATACTGCTTGATAGTGCCAAGCTTTCAGAGGGTCTAGAGCCCAAAGACAAAACAGCCTTTTCAAATCGCATCGCTACACTGGCCACCAAAGCACTCTAGTCCTCGGCAGGTTTCTTTACCTGCCCTCTATACCAATTCTCACATTGCATAACAATAGTCTAACAAGCTTTATACTATAATACCTCTCATTTCTATAAAGGTATATTATGAAAAAAGTCACTCTCTTGCTGGCATGTACTGTCCTGATGATGTTAGGGGTTTCCACACTGGATGCAGGAGGAAAATATAGCGTAAAGCCTGATTCCAAAGCAATCGCTGTAGAGAAAACTGAAAAGAGAGTAAAAAACAGAGACGCCAGTCAGTTTAGAGGTACGCATCGTATCCACCGCTTACAAAGGTTTAAACGCAGAAAGAGTATCAGAAGTGGGTTTGTACGTATGCAGCGAAAGCATTTCATTCGCTAATATATCAGTCATAGGACATCTAAAAAATAACCATTGTTATGTTACAATACCTTATCATTCCGACAGATATATATCTGAAGGGTTTATCAAAAAGGTGAAATCATGAAAAAAATGGCAATTATTGTGGCAATGCTACTCTCTATGGGCTTATTCAGTACGACAGCATCAGCAGGATGTGGTACGGAGTATATGAGTGATCCTTGCAGTGTTGACGGGTATGGTATTGTACAGACAGAGAGATATGTACGTGGAAAGCACAACTGGATGCATGATATCCACTATTTTGCTACAAGCAAAAGAGTACTGAAGAAAAGAAAGCGAAGCGTAGTAAAGAGACGTTACAGATATGTAAAAAAATGCCGTTTGGTCAAAGTAAGAAGGTAACTGAATCGAGATGCCCGCTACCTCCCCCCAAAAAAAAGCTACAGTAGTAGCTACCATTGTTGCGACAGCCCTTACGATCCTCAAGCTTGTGATCGGTGTGATGAGTGGTTCTGTTGCTGTTTTAGCCTCAGCGATCGATTCGCTGTTGGATATGGCGATTTCTGTTTTTAATTTCTTTGCGATTAAAAAATCTGAAGAGAACCCCAATGAAGAGTATCAGTACGGAAAAGGAAAGATACAGGCGATCGCAGGCGTGATAGAGGGTACGATCATCACTGTATCAGGGCTCTATATCATCTATAAGGCGTTGGAAAAGCTTATGAAAGGTGAGAGCCTTTCTTTATTGACTCCTTCAATCATTGTCATGTTGATCTCTATCGTGGTCACTTTTTTCCTGGTCAAATATCTGTTGCAGGTTGCTGAAGAGACAGACAATATTGTGATCAAGGCTGATGCTTTGCATTATCAGACAGACCTCTGGAGCAATGCCGCAGTATTGCTCTCTCTTGCGCTTGTCTGGATGACAGGTTTCAGTAGTATTGATGCACTGTTTGGTTTAGGTATCGGACTCTTTATTATCTACTCTGCTTATGAGATTATACAGGATGGCGTAGCGATCTTACTGGATCGTGCGTTGGAAGGAGATACGGTAGCCAGGATTGGTGAGATCATCTCCAACCATCCAGAAGCGACCAGTTATCATTGGCTGAAAACCCGTACAGACGGTACGACAAATTTTGTAGAGTTTCATTTGGTATTGCATCCGGATATGCTCTTGAGAGAAGCACATGATATCACGGATGAGATAGAGGATGAGATCGTCGCATTAGATACGAAAAAAAGATGGCTCATCACCCCTCATTATGACCCTTATGATGACGAAGAGACCAATATCATGGCGCTGCATGGCACAAAGCATGGCTAGGGTCATCTATCTACTTTCTCCCACCCCCAAAGAGGGGGTACAGCATCTTCCCATGATCAGCTTTAAGACCACAGCAGAGAAGATTGATTTCTCATGCTGTGATACCTTGCTATTTAGCTCTAAACAGGCAGTCAAAAGTGCTGAGAAGATTGATCCTACGTGGAAAACATACCCTTGTATTGCTATCGGAGGTGCAACAAAGAAACAGATAGAAGCATTGGGTGGAAAGGTGATCCATTATCCCAAACATTTTTATGCGGATGAACTGGCAGAAGATATCGCTAGGCTTTTTTCTCAGCGTAAACTCCTCTATCTGCGTCCTCAGAAGATCTCTTTTGACAGTAAAGGTTTTCTCGCTACCAAAGGGATCGAACTACAAGAGCAGATCATCTATGAAACGAGCTGTGTCTCTTATGTACAGGAGGCAGCACCTCAGAAAGGGGCGATCATTATTTTTACCTCTCCCTCCTCTATCCACTGCTTCCTTGAAAATTTTACCTGGAAAAAGAGTTACAGCGCAGTAGTTATCGGTAAAGCAACCCAGGTGTATCTCCCTCAAGGAGCTGATTTTGTTGTTGCAAATGAGCCCTTGATCAATGCATGTATCGCAAAAGCGAAAGAACTACAATCATACTAATTCATATCAATCAAGTGTCTAAAAGATTTCATACTTCACTAACCCCAAATTAGCTATAATCATTTTACCTGGATGGTGCGACTACTGTAATAAGGGGTCCAACATTAAATCCTGGGGGACATGTAGCAGATCGGTGTGTGGATGGTTTTGTTTGAGTGCGGGAACGTACGAGAAATTGACCCCTAAAGATCAGCTCTCTCCTCCGTCGTTGGCTTTTAGGGCCGCACGCACACAGAACGCCTATCCGGGGAGTATGCATTAGCAACAATATTTGTACGCATAGGCTTTTGGAAACTGCCATTGACGAACGGGAGTTCGCCTTCAAGTATTTTTCAAAACTCTCTACGCACAACGCTTGTCACTACTGAATGCTCCCATAAGGGGTTCGTTGAATTTTACTTTGGAGAAACAAAGAATGAATATACTGATCATAGGCTCAGGTGGACGTGAATACTCAATAGGGCTTGCACTCAAGCGAGATAAAAATGTGGGTAAACTCTACTTCGCCCCGGGTAATGGTGCGACCGATCAGTTGGGTGAAAATATTGCGATCAGTGATCATACAGCATTGGCTGATTTTGCTGAAGAGCAAGGTATTACATTGACGATTGTCGGCCCTGAAGCACCATTGGTTGATGGAATAGTAGATCTCTTCCAAGAGCGTGGCTTGACGATCTTTGGTCCTACGGCAGGTGCTGCGCAGTTGGAGGGTTCGAAGATTTTTATGAAGAACTTCCTTGCACGACACAATGTCCCTACAGCTAAATATATAGAGACGAACTCTTTGGATGAAGCGACAGCTTTTATCGCTACACTGGATGCTCCTATCGTAGTCAAAGCAGATGGTCTCTGTGGAGGTAAAGGGGTGATCATCGCCCAGAGCCATGATGAGGCCAAAGTGGCAGCGGCAGATATGCTTGCAGGCAGCTCCTTTGGGGATGCGGGTACTTCTATCGTAGTAGAAGAGTTCCTCGATGGCTATGAACTCTCTGTCTTTGCGATCTGTGATGGCAAAGATTATGTAGTGCTTCCTGCCGCACAGGATCATAAGAGGCTGCTCAATGAAGATCAAGGTCCCAACACTGGTGGTATGGGTGCATATGCCCCGACTCCACTGGTCACTGATGAGATCTATACCAAACTGGATGAACGGGTGATCAAGCCGACTCTTAAGGGGATGGAGGAGGAAGGCAATTCTTTTACAGGAGTGCTTTTTATCGGTGTGATGGTGGTCAAAGGCGAACCTATTATTCTGGAGTACAATGTACGTTTTGGTGATCCTGAATGTGAGGAGCTGATGCCACTGCTCAAGTCACCTGCAAGTGAACTTTTCTACAAGGCAGCGATAGGAGACCTTGCAAGTGCCAAGATCACATTTTATGACAAGTATGCAGTCGGAGTGGTGATGGCAAGCAAAGAGTATCCTTATAAGAGTTCCACTCCAGCTGAGATCGTGGTGGATGATATCTATCATGATGATCTGGAAGAGAACAGTCATATCTCTTATGCCGGTGTGAGTCGAGAAGCAGATGGAAAACTCTATGCGACAGGTGGCAGGGTATTGGTGTGTGTGGGGTTGGGCAATTCGATTCGTGAAGCAAGAGATCGTGCCTATATGTTGGTAGGGCAGGTGCATTTTGTAGGGAAACAGTGCCGGACAGATATTGCATATCAGGCTTTAGAAAATGAATGAAATAACACCACTAGAAAATTTGGCACCCAACAGCAAAAGGGTCTGGTCTTTTACCATAGACAGTATTTTGGCAAATCTGATCTATATTACGATTGTGTATGATCAGATCATACTACTCAAAACACCAGAAGAGATCATTAATTTTGCCAAAGAGACCTCTTGGATATTGGCACTGATCAATATCCTCTACCATACTTTTTTCACATGGCAAAATGGTAAAACACTGGGGAAGCATATCATGAAGATCAAAGTAGTGATGATAGAGGATGGTGCACTGCTCTCATTTTCTGCATCACTGCTTAGGGCGTTAGTCAGAGTAGTGGACGAAGCACTGTTCTATATTGGATTTCTCCCTGCATTTTTCTCTCCAACCAGACAGACACTGCATGACAGGGTATCAAGGAGTGTAGTGGTCAATGTTTAAAGTTTTTGTCTCACTTTTTATCCTTCTTACTGCCATTTCGTGGGCTGAAGCAGGGGACAGTGAGGCAAAAAAAGTACGCTTACAGGCTGAACGTATCTCTGGAGATAAAGAGAATCTCTACGCAAATGGACATATCACTCTTCACTATGCAGATACGCTGTTTATGGCAGATTCTGCTCAGTATGACAAAGTGCATAAGCGACTTGTCATCCAAGGTGCTGTACGGATTATTAACCCTGATGGCAGTAGGGTAGAGACAGATAAAGTTACCTTGAATGTGGCACAAGACCGTGTGGTATTTGAGAAGTTTTTTTATGCAGATGAGAAAGATGTCTGGCTCTCTTCCGTCACCGCCCAAAAGCAGAAGGATTGCTACCGTCTGAAACAGGCGATGTTCTCTACCTGTGCAGTGACTAACCCTGATTGGCATTTGGGATTCTCAGAAGCAGATTATAATGCAACAAGTAAATACATTAAACTCAAAGATATCAAGTTCTATGTGGGAGAGACGCCGATATTTTATTTCCCTTATCTTGCCTTCTCTACATCCAGGGAACGAAGTTCTGGCTTGCTGATGCCACGATTTGGGTATAACACCAAAGAGGGATTTATCTACGAACAACCTATATTTTGGGCGATCAGCCCTGGTATGGATATGGAGTTTAACCCGCAGATCAGAACTGACAGAAGTCTTGGACTCTATACCACGTTGCGATTTGCAGACAGTGCCTACTCAGAGGGATTGCTCAGGGTTGGTTATTTTGAAGATGATGAAGCCTATGCCACAAAGTATAACCTCAAAAATAGTAGTCATTATGGTTTGGAGGGGAAGTATGAGAGCAGTGACTTTCTGAAAGAGTATAAGCCTGAAGGATACGAAGATGGGCTCTATGCCAATGTTGTACTTTTTAATGATATTGACTACTTGAACCTCCAAAAAAGTAAGCTAGCACACCTCTCAGATTCTCACCTGAAAGAATCAAGACTTAACTATCTTCTCTACAATGACAGCTATTATGTTGGTCTCAATGCCAAATATTTTTTGGATGCCAACCAGGAGAGTAATAGCAAAACATTGCAAGAATTTCCTTCATTAAGATGGCATAAGTTTAACAGTAGTTTTGGTATCGATCATTTCTCTTATAGCATCGATGCCAAACTAAGCCACTATACGAGACATAAAGGTACTGCATCCAAACAATTAGAGTTTTCTGTTCCTATGGTGTATCAACTTGATTTTTTAGAGGATTATCTCAAGATAGAGCTTAGTGAAGAGGTATATGGTTTTATAGGAGAATTCAGTAAGGGCATTTCAGGTCAAGAGGACTATAGCACATTGATGGCAACCCATAAGCTCAAACTCTATTCTGATATGATCAAGCCCTACCAAAGTGGCTTGCATACAGTAGAGTGGTCTATTGCTTATGAGAAGCAGGACTATCTGGGAGATGGGCTCTTGGAGTATACTGCGCTAGATCCTGTTTTGCGTAAAGACTTTTTATCCCGTAAACCATTTGATGACAGAGTCACGTTGGCATGGAATCAATACTGGCATAGCAATACACTCTCTTTGGAGGCGAAGCAGCGGATCTCTCAAGTTTACTATCCTGACAGGGATGAAGCATGGGGTGACTTGAAACACGAGCTTGAATTTACGTATGGCGAATGGAGTGTGAGCAATCTCTTCAAGTACTCTTTTGCATACGATAATTTCTCTGAAATGTCCAATAAGCTGCTTTATCAAAAAAATCTATTGAGTCTAGAGTTAGAACATTTCTGGAGAAAAGATCTTGAAGCAGGAGCGATATTGACCAATGAGATCGCTTTTGACATGAAATATCAATATAGTAAAGAGGTCAAACTCTTTAGTAGTATGACCTATGACTTAGAACAGAAAGAGAGTAAAAAATGGCGTTCTGGTATCTTGTATGATAAGGGGTGTTGGAGTGTGGAGTTCAGTTATAACCATGATACCAAACCGATATTGGAGAAAGATGGTGGGGGCTCGATCAACAATGACACCTTTTTGGTCAGGCTCAATCTGGTACCATTTGGTGAAAGTGAGATCAGACAGTAGTGGAGATAGCAGAGGAGATACAGCAGGCACTGGATAGACTGGATTTACCTACACTGGTTACCAAATCGGATATCAAGAAGAGATACCGTCAGCTTGCCAGAGTACATCATCCTGACCTCAATCAAAGTGACGGAAACATGGAGAAGATCAACCAAGCCTACGCACTTTTGATGGAGTATATAGAATCATTTCGCTATACTTTTGATACAGATGAGATCGCAAGACAATTCCCTGGAGCAGAACATGCCAAAAAATTCAAACCATAAGTATTTTATCGATAGAGCTGATGCAGCAGAGCAGCTTTATGCAGCAATTCCTACAGAGTTTTTTCAGGATAGAGATGTCCTTATTGTTGCACTGAGTGAAGGGGGTATGGTGATCGCAGATATCCTAGCTCAGAAAATGGGTTGTAGCATGGATATACTTTTAAGTGAATCTATCATGGCACCGAATAATCCTGAACTCTCCATTGCCAAAGTGAGTGAAACACAGGAGATCGTGATACATAAAGTACTGATCAATGCCTTTGGCATTGATGAGGAGTTTGTCTATAAAGAGGCAAAAAGAGTGTATGATGATACGATACTAAGCCACCTCTATCGTTATCGAAAAGGGGGCTCCCTGCAGTCAGTATCGGGTAAAGCGGTGATACTGGTAGATGAGTGTGTGGAGACTGACTTTACGGCTATTGTAGCGATCAAGTCCATGATCGGTAAGGAGGCAAAAAATATCTATATCGCCACACCGATACTGGATGAGGCTTCACATGAGAGCCTGACTCAGATCAGTGATGGTGTATTTTGCCCTCATCAGATACGAGACTATATTTCGATAGAATACTATTATGAAAACTTGGAGAAACCAGTGTTCTCTGAACTAGAAAGGATTTTAAAACATTATGAATGAAAAGAGAGTAGAGATTGATCTGAACAATCTCCAAGAGGAATATATTTTTGATAAGGTAGCCAAACAGGCGAGTGGTGCTGTACTCTATAGACAAGGCAAAGCAGTACTCTTGGCTACAGTGGCCATTGATGAGAAAGCAGTCGAAGAGGATTTTCTTCCTATGACGGTGCAGTATATTGAGAAATCCTATGCAGCTGCCAAGATACCAGGTGGGTTTATCAAACGAGAAACAAAGCCAGGAGATTTTGAGACACTGACATCCCGTATCATTGATCGATCATTGAGACCATTGTTTCCTAAAGGATTTAACTATCCCGTATCGATCGCTGTAACTGTGTTGAGTAGTGACAGTGATGTTGATATGCAGGTAGCAGCACTCCATGCGGCATCAGCAGCACTTTTTGTCTCTGATACACCAGTTTCCCAGACACTTGCAGCAGTAAGGGTAGGGAAGAGAGGAGATGAGTTCACTATCAATCCTTCCAACGGAGAGTTGGCAGAGGGCACACTGGATCTTTTTGTGGTAGGTTCAGGTGAAGACATATTGATGATAGAGATGCGTGCTATGGCATCAGAAGTGATAGATGATGTGGTAGGCGGTGCAATAGCAGAGATGCCACTTATTTTGGAACATCATGAGTGTAATGAACTGGATGAAAAAGCACTTTTGGGTGCAATCGGTTTGGCACAGGAGGCAATATCCGCTGCCAGTACCAAATACGCAGAAAGATTTGCTACAGTACAGAGAGAGCCACTGGTACTGGCACTTACAGATGAGAAGATCGATAGTGTACTCTATGCCTATATCGAGAAACACTTCAAAGAAGCAGTAGAAGATGCGGTGAGATCGATGGCAAAAAGTGAGAGGAGCATAGCACTTAAACATGTCAGAACTGCTATTATGGATGCCAAAGCGGCCGAGGGTGAGACGGTAGAGAAAGAGGTGCTTTCCCGGGTCTTGGAGGCGTACAAACGTAGTATCGTCAGGGCACTGATCCTAGATCAGCATATCAGAGCGGATGGTAGGGCCCTGGATGAGATACGTCCGATAGAGATAGAAACCAATCTCTTACCTTCTGTGCATGGTTCCTGCCTTTTTACAAGAGGGCAGACACAGGCACTTGTGACTACTACACTGGGTGATAGTAGAGATGCACAGTCTTATGAGTTGATTACGGAGAAGGAGTCCAGATCAGAACACTTCATGGTACATTATAACTTCCCTGGGTATGCAGTGGGTGAAGCGAAGTTTATCGGAGCACCAGGACGCAGGGAACTTGGACATGGCAATTTGGCAAAGCGGGCACTGGAGCCTACGATTGATATTCGACATGATGGGACAGTTAGGCTGGTTTCCGAGATACTGGAAAGCAATGGCTCCTCCTCTATGGCAACGGTCTGTGGGGGTTCCTTAGCACTCAAGGCTGCCGATGTTAAGGTACAGAAGCTTGTATCAGGTATCGCTATGGGACTGGTAACAGAGGGTGAGAGATACGCCGTGCTTTCAGATATTATGGGGCTGGAAGATCATGACGGAGATATGGATTTCAAAATCACAGGAACAAGAGATGGTATCACTGCGATGCAGATGGATATCAAACTGGGTGGTATTGAGCTATCGATCCTTGAAGAGGCACTTACCCAAGCCAAAAAAGGGCGATTGCATATCTTGGAACTGATGGAAAAAGCAGCAGATGAGATCACGCCTAGTGGTGCACTCCCCAGTATAGAGTTTTTCCATATTGACCCTTCCAAAATCGTAGATATTATCGGAAAAGCAGGTTCCACGATTCGAGAGATCATCGAAAAATTTGGTGTTACGATTGATCTGGATCGTGATGCTGGAGGTGTTAAGGTTGCAGGAGATGACAAGGAGCAGGTGACTGCTGCCAAAGAGCATATTACTACGATAGCTTCCGCACCGACGAAGCAGCAGATGCAGTATACTATTGGTGAAACCTATCATGGCAAAGTGAAAAAGATCGTAGATTTCGGGATGTTTATTGAGATGCCAGATGGCTTTGATGCACTGTTACATATCTCTAAGGTACGTAAAGAGAGAGTCAATGATCTACACAGTCTCTATAGCGAGGGTGATGAGGTCGCAGTGATTGTGCTGGAACAAAAAGGCAAAAAGGTAGAATTGGCTACAGAGGAGTACTACCTGTAGCTATCGGATATTGAATCGTAATAGATCTTTTCTAGCAAAAGGCATATAGGATTCCCGTGTAATGATGATTCGCATACCTGGATGAGCCCATCTGTAGATCGTTTGTATCTCCTTGGGATCTATATGGATGCAGCCATGGCTCATCCAATCAGTACTGCCTTGATGCAGTGCATGTCCTTGATTGGTAAAGAAGATACTGAAATCCATATTATTGACACCATTGTCCGAGGGATAAGCACTGGACATGTGGTATCTTTTTTTATATTTTGCACGATAAATGCCAGAGGGTGTTTTGAAATCATCGGCTCCGGAGGTGATTGCACCACTCCACCATACGACACCATCTCTGTCTACAGCATAAAATCTACCATCACTTCCTCTCTCTCGAACAGAAACAACGATAAACTCTTTCCCTTTGAGGTTGACAGTAGTATTAGCTACTTTGAAGGAAGTGATACCCAGAGGGATCACTTTTTGTGCAAAAACAAGGCTACTCATAAACAGAACCAATAGTATAATCTTTTTCATGGAGGATATCTTTATCTCTTAATTTAGCCACATTCTATCATAAATAGATCAAAATTTACTGGTAGTTGTAACCTACACTTTGGTATAATTACGCGTCTTATTTGGGTGATAAGTAGGGAAACAGGTGGCATTTATGTCTCTGTTGGCAGTGGTGACGCTGTTTACGCTATCCGAACGGATCTGAGGGACAAGTCGAAGAGGACTCAAAGCTCATACATTAAAGGATATTAAATGAAAAAGTTTTTTCTACTTTTCTTGGCATTAAGTGCTGTTGCGTTTGCAGGTGAGGGTGAATCTATGATTAAAGCATATTCAGTAGTAGCTGCTGGCGTTGGTCTTGGTTTGGCTGCATTGGGTGGAGCGATCGGTATGGGGCACACTGCTGCTGCTACTATCGCTGGTACTGCGAGAAACCCAGGCTTGGGTGGTAAGTTGATGACGACTATGTTTATCGCACTTGCTATGATCGAAGCACAGGTTATCTATACACTGGTTATCGCATTGATTGCACTCTATGCGAACCCTTTCCTCGGCTAAGATTAGCCTAGTTTAAGGAATGGATGGGTAAAATTCCCGTCCATTTAAACTACCAGATACGTTTAGTATCTAGATTTCACGCGGCAGTGGTGGAACGGTAGACACGCCAGCTTGAGGGGCTGGTGGGCGCAAGCCCGTGGAGGTTCAAATCCTCTCTGCCGCACCATACATCATCTTTACTAAATATCATAAAAAATCAAAAAAAACTTATCTAAAATCAATTATTATCCCCTAGATAGAGCATAAATTGGCAATTATTACTATTTTTTATCTATCTTTAAGAGGATAGTGTGTTATAATGCTCCATCTATTACAAAAAGGAAGAAAAATGACAAAAGCAGAATTTGTTGAACTAGTACAGAAGAATGGTGGATTTGATAGCAAAGCAGCAGCAGAAAGAGCAGTAAAAGCATTTACAGACTCAGTAACAGCAGCACTTAAAAAGAAAGAATCAGTATCTCTCGTAGGTTTCGGTACTTTTACTACAGCACAGGTAGCAAAAAAGACTGGTAAAGTTCCAGGAACAAACAAGACATATACAAAAGAAGCACACACTGCACCAAAATTCAAGTTTGGTAAGACAATCAAAGACGCTGTAGCAAAATAAGGCTACACTTCCGGAGCGCTACATTTGTAGCGTTCCTTCTCATCCTTTAAACCAACCCTTTACCCTTTCAAAAGCACTTTCAAAACTACTCTTATGTGGACGACTCTCTACGCCATAGCTCTCTTGAAGCTTTTCTAATAGTTCTTTCTGTGTTTCATTTATTTTTTCAGGTAGTATCATCTTGATCTGAGCGATGAGGCGACCCTTATGTCCAGAGTGTACATCAGCGATGCCTTCCCCTTTGAAGATAAACTGCTCTTTATCTCTGGTTCCTGGTTTGAGATTGAGTTCAAGCTCACCATGTAAAGAGGGAATGGCGACGACTTCACCCAGTATGCACTGTGTAAAGAAGGTTGGCACCACAATATAGATATCATTTCCATCTCGTACAAAGTGCTCATCCTCTTCTACATTGAAGGTTACATAGAGATCCCCTCTTTGTCCGTGACGGTTTTCATTACCATACCCAGCTACTCTCAGTCTGTTTCCTGTGTCTATACCAGCAGGAATATTGATTGTAATGGTTTGCTCTTGGTAGGTATATCCTTCAGATTTACAGGTGGGGCACTCTTCTTTGGCACTTTGCCCACTGCCTTGACATTTGGGGCACTCTTGGGCAAAGGTCATGAAGCCTTGCCTCATCACTACTTGTCCTCGACCTTCACAGTAGCCACATACTTCCATTTTGCCCTCTTTAGCACCCGTACCCTGACAGGTGTTACAGGGTACCTTATACTCGATAGGCATCTCTTTCTCTGCACCAAAGACAGCTTCATTAAAAGGCAGATCCAGCGTGATCTCGAAATCTAGTGCATATTTGGCAGAGGGGTCTCTACGACGGCCTTGTCCAGCAAAGCCACCTCCAAAGCCACCACCAAACATGGAGTTAAAGACATCCATGATATCATCCATGCTGTTGGCATGAAAGCCTGCACCTTGACGTTCTAGTCCCTCTTTACCATATTGATCATAGATCTGTCTTTTTTCATCTTTACCTAGTACATCATAGGCTTCATTGATACGCTTAAACAGCTCTTCTGCCTCTTGGTTCCCTGGGTTTTTATCAGGATGGTATTTTATCGCTAGTTTTCGATAGGATTTCTTTATTTCTGCACCAGTGGCATCTCTGCTCACCTCTAGTATCTCATAATAATCAACTGTCATTGCTTTTCCATTTGTATTAGAATTATTTTCGGAATTTTACCATATTATTTTGATATAATGGCAAATAAAAAATAGGAGGGTAGCCATGGTGATGCATATTGTGATGTTTGTGTTCAAAGAAAATACAGACCAAGTATTCATAGATGAGGCAAAAGCACAAATAGAGCAACTCATTGATCTGGTTCCTGGGCTCCAACATATGAAGGTTGGATTAAATTTTTCCGATGAAGAGAGAGCGATGGATATGGTGCTAATCAGTAGTTTTAACAGCCGAGAGGATTTGGATTTTTATGCCAAGCACCCTGAGCATCTCAAAGTTATAGCGTTTATCAAAACGATAGCCGAATATACTAAAGTGGTGGATTTTGAAGTATAAGATCGAATCGTTTGAAAATTTGGTAGAGGCATTTCATGCATTACCAGGGATCGGAAAAAAAAGTGCAGTCAGATTGGCTTACCATATCGCAGTAGAAGATGGATTTACGGGAGTAAAACTAGCACAGGCGATCGAGGATGCGGTAGAAAATGTGGGCAAATGTATCTATTGTCACAATATGAGTGAAGATGAGCTCTGCAGTATCTGTGCAGATGAAGGGAGGGATCGTACAAAACTCTGCATCGTTCAGAGTGCCAAGGATATTCTCTCGATCGAAGAGAGTGGAGAGTTTGATGGTGTCTATTATGTGATCTCGAGACTGGAAGATATGGATACGCTGCACCTAAGACGTGCGGTAGAAGGGGTAAGTGAAGTGATCTTTGCCTTTCCTCCCAGTATCGCAACAGATACCATGATACTTTATATTGAAGATAAACTGGAAGGATCAGATATGATTTTTACCAAGATTGCTCAGGGGGTACCCACAGGGGTAGAACTGGAGAATATCGATATCATGTCACTGTCACGTGCCTTGGAGGCTAGGGTACGGGTATAGGGCAGAAGCTATCTATGCCCCTAGATAATATATATTTATGATTCTTTATTTGCCATCTCATGGATGTAATTCTGTACAAATCTTCGTACTTCTGCATAGACAAAAGAGTCTTTGTAGTCTTTGACTTTTCCACCACTGGCGTTGGGATGTCCTCCGCCGTTTCCGATCTTGCCTGCCATAAGCGAGACATCAAGTTTGTCGTTGCTGCGTAGAGAGAATCCGCCACGGTAATTGATATCCATATAGAAGTCCATATCAGGGTTGTTAACCAGAAAAGTATTACCGATGATAGAGGCGTTGCCGACATTGTAGCCGAGTAAGCCCTTATAGCCCATATAGCTGATCTCCAGCCTTGCTCTTTGTTGGGTAAGGAGCTTGGTGACATAGGAGGCGACGAGATTGTCTTTGGTGTCGTTCTGTGCTTGTTTAAAAAAGGATTTTTTGATCTGATGGAGTTCATCATCCAACAAGATAGGTGCATCAGTAGCCTCTATTCTACTTCTGCCTGCCTCTATCAATGAGAGTTTAAATGCTCTATCCTGTTCAGGGAACATGACACGGTTTATCTCTCTGGCCCCCGAGATCATCCCCAGCATGACTTTACCATATTCAAAGAGGGTATGGTCATCTAACCAAATATCTACAGCATTGATGGCAGCAACAATGCTCTGATATGCGCCCTCTGTATCAAAACTATACTTCTCTCTGAGCCAATCATAAGTGATGAGTGTCGCACAGCGTGTGGTATCCAGCGTATACCACTCAAACTTCTCTGCGGCATTGGCACCTGTGGCGTGATGATCAAGCAGTTGCAGTACTGTACCAAGACGCTGGGCTTCTTTCTCTATATAATGCCCTTCTTTGGTGCTAAGATTCAGGTCAGTGATGAGAATAAGTGTTTCAAGTGTTTGATCTAGAAACAGGTCTCTCTCTATTTGTGCAATGATCTCTTCGAGCCTTGCTTTGACTTCTGGTCCATAGTTTGCATTATAGCAGTGTGTGGTAGCAAAGTATTTAGAGGTCAGATATTGGCATCCATATCCGTCTAGGTCGATATGGGAAAGGTGGTATAGGTGTGGTGTGGTCATAGTTTATTTTACTTTCTTGAGAGGTTAAAAGATGTCACTGAGCATGAGTCCATCTAGAAAATCATCTATTTTTCTTTGGAAGTTTGCTAAAAAAGGAGAGATCACACAGGTACCTACGGCACCATTAGGGCAAGTATCTGCATGTTCAAAACAGTTAAATACTGCTGGTGCTTTCCCTTCTGCTGCATGGATGATACTGTTGACACTGATCTCTGAGATATCCCTGGAGAGGGTAAATCCCCCTGCCGCACCACGTCGAGACTCAAGTATATCTGCCTTTGCCAGACTTTGAAGGATCTTTGCCAGAAAACTTTTGGGTATATTGAGTTCCATAGCCAACTGTTCAGCACCTACAGGTTTATCTGATTTACGTATGGCATTGAGTGAGAGGAGGGCATATTCACTGGCTCTGGTTAATAACATAGATAGATCCCTTCATATGGGTGTGATTTATTATTTAGGAGCATTTTACTCTAATTCATGTTATTCTTCCCTTGGAGTATTCTTTTTATATCTCTCTTAGGTTATTATGCTATTATTTCGGCACAAAATACCAATCAGGAGGTCATTATGGCTTTGGATCAGGCGAAAAAACAGGAAATTGTCGCTAAATACGGACGAGGTGAGAACGATACAGGTTCTACAGAAGTACAGGTTGCACTTATTACAGAGAGAATTACATATCTTACAGAGCACTTGAAAATAAACAAGAAAGATCACTCTTCTAGACTGGGACTACTGAAGCTAGTCGGACAGAGAAGAAGATTGATGAGATATCTTAGAAATACAGATTTCGCAAGATATAACATCATCAAAGAGGCACTAGGACTTAGAAACTAAGTTGCTTCATTTCAGCTTCAGCCTATGCGGCTGAAGTTCACTTCCTTTCCACCCTTTTAGAACGATAATACTTATTCT
>Ga0256844_10000365_pt1 | contig 17356 bp, 15 predicted proteins | sample MusselsmetaG_FD_189100 | JGI IMG/M metagenome (GOLD analysis project Ga0256844, IMG submission 189100) | Mussel associated microbial communities from hydrothermal vent at the East Pacific Rise, Pacific Ocean - Mussels | ecosystem: Host-associated > Mollusca > Shell > Unclassified ... | reverse complement strand
TTTTATTAATTTTATTCAAAGTCGTTTTATACAGCCCAACAATTAATGCTCAAAAGAAAAGTATTAACATTGATAGTCTTTATAATAATTTGAAAAAGGAATTAAACACTACAAAAAAAGTTGATAAATTAATTTACTTATATAAAAAATCGGTAAAGCAACATCAAATAAGAAAAGATATATTGGATGATGCTTTGTTAATTTCGGAAGAAATTTTTTATATAAAAGGTATAGGTATTTGCTATAATCGTAAAGGAATTACAGCACGTCACGAGCAAGATTATAGTAAATCGGTAATGTACCATAGGCGTGCATTAACCTATTTAGAAAAAACCAATGATATTTTACTCAATTCCAAATGTTTAAATAGTTTAGGGGTAACATATCGAAAATTAAACTTAGAAAAGGAGGCTTTTGATTCCTATCATAAAGCGTTGAAACTAGCAGAATCTAATAATGATAAAAAAGGAGTTACCATTGCTTTAAACGGTATGGGAAATGTTTTTTTAAATACCGAGCAATACGATAAAGCATTGGTTTACCTCAAAAAAGCATTAAAGATAGAAACAGAAGTAGAAAATGCAAGAGGGCAAGAATATGGTTTTGCCAATGTAGGAGAAGTATTTTTAAATTTAAAAAAATATGACTCTGCTCAATATTATTTTAAAAAATCGTTAGCATTATCAATTATAAACCCTCGTAAAGAGAGTACTTCAATAAAATATACTTTGTTTGGGAAATTGCATCAAGCCAAAGGAGAATATAAAAAATCAATCGCTTATTATGAAAAATCAATTCCCGATTTAGTGAAGTACAAAAATACTCGTTATTTAAGTAAAGCTTTAATAAATATGGGGATTAGTCAATTAAAACAAAAACAATTTAGCAAAGCAAAAAAAAATATTGTTGATGGTTTAGAAAAAGGAAAAAAAATAAAGTCTAAAGAAAATGTAACCTTAGGTTATAAGGCATTAACCGATTATTATAAATCAAAAAATGATTATAAAAATGCTTTGGTAACCCAAGAATTAGCCAAAATATTTCATGATAGTATTGTTAATGTTGCTTCACAACAAAGTATCATTAGTACAGAAATATCTTATGAAACATATAAAAAAGATCAAAAAATACAGCAATTAGCATTAGCAAAAGAAGAAAGTGATCAAAAAGCAACGTCTAATTTTTGGTTATTTATTGGAAGTGTATTAATTGGAGTATTAATTATTGGAAGTTTAATTGTCTCACTAAGATTATTCAAAAAAAATAAAGACTTAGAAATAGATCAAAAAAATACCGAACTTCAAAACTATTTACTTAAAATAGATGAACTAAAAGATAAAGCGAAAAACAAAAAAATATCTGAAAAAGATTTATCTTTAAAATTTGCAGAATTTGACTTGTCTAGACGTGAAATAGAGGTGCTTACTTATATTTCAAATGGATTTACAAACACACAAATTGCTGAAAAAATGTTTGTTTCTGCCAATACAGTAAAAACTCATATTTCACACATCTATTCCAAATTAGCAGTGAAAAGTAGAGTGCAGGCAATTAAAAAAATCACTTCTTAATTTTTAATAAATCTCTTTTCGTTTTAAACTAAAAAAATAATTTTAATTTTAAAACAAATCTAACTTGTGATTTTACAAATGCAGTAAAATCAAGGATTACCTTAAATAAAATCACCCTTTTGGGTGATGCTTATACTTTTAAAAAATCACCCTTTTGGGTGATTTAAATCACCCAAAAGTATGAGTTAAAAATCAGTTTATCGTTCTAATTTTGTGTCATAATCAAGAGTAATACTTACTCAATAAACTTAATTTATAAAAAAAGATCATGAAACAAATTACACAAAAAATTACACTATTATTATCCTTATTGATAATAACAATGAGTTACTCTCAAAATAGAATTTGGGAAGAAGATTTTGAAGCCGCAACGATACCTACTGGATGGACAACGTCAAACCCAGGTGGAAATGGAACACACGATTGGACTTTTGGAAGTGGAGATATGCCAACAGGAGGAGATTTTGATAATAATGCAGCTATTTTTGATGATGATGCAGCAGGAGATACAGGAAATCACGATAGACGTTTTTTAAGTCATACAGCTGGTGTTGATTTAAGTAAGCATACCAATGTTAGTTTGGGGTATGAATACGCTATTCAGGTGGCTAGTACTAATGGGTATTTAGCAGTATTGGTTTTTGATCCAGTTGCTAATTCTAATCATTCTTTTCAACTACACGATGTAGATACCGGTCCAACCGATGCCCTTTTTGATATCGAACCATTTTTAACATCACACCCTAATATCGATCGAAGTAATGTTCAAATTTCTTTTCTTTTTGATGATGAAAATAGTGGTTATAATTGGGGTGCAGGAATTGGGGAAGTTTATTTTACAGGAACCCCTATTAATGATGCTTGTGCAGATGCTATTGATATTACTAATTTTCCATATAGCAATACTCAAAATATTTCTGGAACTACCAATAATGATGGTTTTATTACACCTACAGGATGTGGAGCAGGAATGAATGATGGAGTATGGTACACATTTACACCTTTAGCTGATGCTGATGTAACTATTAATATTACAACTGTTTTTGATGCAGAAATTGGTGTATATACAGGATCTTGTAGTACATTTACTTGTGTAACTAATGTAGATACAACTAATCTTAATGAGACGGTAACTTTTTCGGTTGCAGCTGGAAATTCATACTGGATAAATGTAGGAGGTTATAGTTATAATACCGATAATGAAGAAGAAGGTAATCTAGATATTAATCTTAGTATAGTCTACCACGCGCCAATAAATGATTTATGTGCAAACGCCATAGATATTAACTGTGGAGATTCACTTACAGGAAGCTCTCTAGGCTCAACAGGAATTAGTACTACAAATTGTGGTTTATATACTAATAATTTGGGTGTTTGGTATCATTTTGCACCAACTAATGGTGGTGGAATTACTTCTTTTGAAATGACAAATAGTAGTTTTGATAATAAGTTAGCCATCTATAAAGGCTCTTGTGAAACCCTTACTTGTGTTGCTAATGATGATGATAGTGGATTAGGAACTAATGCCTACATAGAAATTGAAACTTTACCAGAAACCGATTATTACATTTATGTAGTAGGTGTAACTACACATACAGGAACATTTACATTAAACATTAATTGTACAACACCAGATAATGATGAAGCTGCAGGTGCTATTTTAGTAGATGTTAATCAAACAGATGCAGGATGTACAAGCCCAACTATAATATGGAATAGTAATGGAGCAACAGGTTCTGAAGCAACTAATGGCACACCTTCTTGTGGTAACTATTCTGGTGGTGATATTTGGTATAAATTTGAGGCACCAACATCAGGAAGTGTAAAATTAATTAGACCAAATTCAGGAGATTGGGGAGCTATGGGATATGCCGTTTATACTGCACCAAATGCAACTACACCTATTGTTTGTTCTTTTATCACTGTAGTTGATACCCAAGGAACACCAATTACCAATCTAACAGCAGAAAGCATGTATTGGTTGCGTATTTGGGAATGGGGTAATAATGATTTTGGATCAGTTGGTTTCTGTATTGAGGATATTGATTCTACCGCGACTATTAATGATTTAGCAGAAGTTAATTTTAATTACTATCCAAACCCAGTGAATGATATCTTACATATAACTGCTAAAGAAAATATTACTCAATTAAGTATTTATAATACACTAGGACAAGAAGTGAAAACCGCTTCACCAGCAGATTTAAGTGCAATAATAGATATGTCTAATTTATCTAACGGCACCTATTTTATAAAAGTGCAAATAGGGACACACACAGGAACCTATAAAATTATAAAACAATAATAACAATATTCATACGATGGTTTTAAAAATCATCGTATGAATTTTAAAAATAAATATTATGAAAAATACAGTTAAAATTTTAATCATTTTACTAGTGAGTAGTTTCTTATTTTCTTCTTGCGATAACGATATTATGGATGTTGAATTTTCAACTACGTTATCCGAAAAAATAGCAGTTCATTTTAATGAAAATATCGATCAAGAAACAATAGATAATACAATTATTGTTAATTTGGATAATACCGATACGCATGATTATCTAAGTAAAATTAAAAACATATCCATCTCAAAACTAACGTTTAAAATAGTTGATTTTACGGGTGATGATGTAACCAATATTTCAAATACCGATTTATACGTAGATAATATTATCCTTTTTAATAATTTATCGATAACAATAAAAGAAGCTTTTGATAACCAAACTATTTATGAAGTCACCGACACAAATAAATTAAATCAAGTAGCACAACTTATTAAAACAAATAATCAAATTACTGCTGGTATTACAGGAGATTACCAATCGTATGCCGCAGCTAATTTTAAAGTTGAGGTGACATTAAAATTAGATATTACTGCCAATCCTTTATAAAACAATCAAATGAAAAAACTAAAACTCATATTAATCTTGTTATTTATAGTAGGATTTTCACAAAACACCGAAGCGCAATTTTTAAAGAAATTACAAAAACATGCAAAGAAAAAAATAGAGCGTGAAGCAGAAAGACGTGCCGAAAGACGTGTAGATAAACAAATCGATAAAGAATTTGATGCTGCCGAAGATATGATTGATGGAAAAGGGAAAAAGAAGGGTAAAAAGAAAAAAGAGAAAAGAGAAAAGAGAAAAGATGCTGAGCAATCAAAGGATGATTCTAACAATTCAAATAAAGATAAAAAAGCCAAGAAAAAAGCACCAAAAGTGGTTTGGAGTAAATTTGATTTTGTACCTGGTGATACCGTAATTTTTGAAGATATGCCAAGTAGTGATGAAGAAAATGGAGAGTTTCCTAGCCGTTGGGACTTGGTAAAAGGACAAGTTGAAATTGCTGAAGTAGATGGCGAGCAAGTTTTGATGTTTATTGATGGTAGCCCAGAGATTATCCCTTTTTTAAAAAATTCAAAAGAAGATTATTTACCTGAAGTATTTACGATAGAATTCGATTTTTATAAACCCAAAGAAGGAAATAGAATATCTGTTTATTTATACGATACAAAGAATCAAGAAAATTTAGCATATCCAGATTATAGTGATATGTATATGGATATAGATGGTAGTCAAGTTTCTGAGAAACTAAATGGAGTTAATGGGATAGACCCAAAAATGAATTATCAAACAAAATTGGAGGCACGTTGGATACATATTTCTATTGCCTATACCAAGGGAAAACTAAAAGTGTATATGGATGATACTCGTGTTATAAATATACCACATTACACAGGAAAACCATCAGGTTTAACCTTGCAAGCATATTGGGCAGAGTTGAGTGAAAATAAAGCTTTTTATTTTAAAAACATACGTATTGCCAAAGGTGGTGTAAAATATTATGATCGTGTCTTATCGGAAGGGAAAATTATTGTAAACGGAATAAAATTCGATGTAAATAAAGCCACATTAAGACCCGAAAGTATGGGGCCAATCAATAAAATTTATAAAATGATGGTTAAAAAACCAGCATTAAAATTTAGCGTAGAAGGTCATACTGATGCCGATGGTAGCGATGCAACAAATCTAGCATTATCAAAAAAACGTGGAGAAGCTGTTATGAAAAAATTAATTGCTATGGGAATTGATAGTGCTAGATTAAAATCGGATGGTTTTGGAGAAAGTAAACCCATAGCAGAAAACACGACACCCGAAGGAAAAGCAAATAATCGTAGAGTAGAATTTGTAAAATTTTAATTGAATAATTTAAAGTCTTAATAAAATGAAAAACACCTTAAAACAGATTGTATTATTACTATTAATGGTTACTATTATATCTTGTAACTCCGATGATCCAGAAAACCCAGAAAATCCAGAAACAGGAGAATGTATAGATTTAGTTGATTTAGATAGTTATTATGATAAGATAATTTACTTAGATTTTATCGATAATGATAATGGTTGGACAATTGGTTACAATACAGACAACCTCAATAAACGTATTTTACTCAATACGGCAGATGGCGGAACAACATGGAATCTTATTGACGATGATTTTAAAATGCTATTTGATGGTAATGGTGCACATAGTGAAGCCTTACAGTTTGTTAATACTACAAATGGTGTTAAACATGTAGCATTTGAAATAGATAGTAAATTAACGATTGAATATACTACAGATAAAGGAACTACTTGGCAGACTTATAATAACCCTTTTTTCACCTACAATCCAGTTACAAATGACACAGAATATACTACTCCTCGTTGGGTAAGAACATCTGCATCAAACGGGACAGAAACATTATTCTTAGGAGAGTTTGCAAATGATTTGTTTATACTTAAAATAAATAATCTAACGATGGATATTAGTTATAGTCGTTGGGATATAGGAGGAGCTATAGCATTAGATTATGATGCTAATGGCGCATTGCATTATGCAACCGACGGAACTATTGTTGCAGTTATAGACGCAACCGATGCAAGTATTGCAAGATCTACAGATAACGGACTTACTTGGACAACAGTTCAAGATTTAGGTGCTACTGGTTTTCATTCAGCAACATGGCCAAATGATAACGTAGGATTTTTAGTTTTTGGAAGTGATTGGTCTGGAGGAGAAAAAATGTATAAAACAACCGATGGAGGAATTACTTGGAATTCTTACATTATGTCCGAACAAGGTAGTGCTTATGATCGAAAACTTACAATGATAAGTTTTGTAAATGAAAATGATGGAATTGCAGTGTCTTCTTTTGATTTTTTTGTGACCAATGATGGTGGACATGTTTGGATTAATCAAATGTGTTATACAACCGACGGGCAATACAACACAGGTTTTGATGAAGTAATTTCATATCCTAGTCTTAATAACGGATGGATAGCAGGTAGTTCATATAATAATTATACTTCACCAAGTACAAATGGTATTTTCCATTATCAAGGAGAATAGTAAAATAAAATTAACACAATTCAATAAAGTAAAAGGTGAACTTTTTGTTTTGTAATAACTAAATCACCAAAAGATAAATGAAACAAATTAGATTTAAAAACATGAAAAAATTATTAGCAGTATTCGTATTAAGTTTAAGTATGCTTGCTTGTTCAAGCGATGATAACCCAGATTTAGATGAAGGTCCAGAAAATGGACATTATAAAGTCTATGTAGATAGTAATCTCGTTGCCGAAGAAGAGGAAAATGTTAGTTTAATAAATGGGACTATTTCGGTAAGTAATAGTCAAAATTTTGGTTTATTAATGTATAACACTCCAGTAATCGGACAAACGGTAAATGTTAGTTATACAGAGTGGGCACTTGCAGTAGATGCTGGTGATACTTCAAAACCTATGGTAAAATTATCGGGAACCTTTTTAGGCAATTCAAATGAGTATTCTATGTTTTCTGGTACAATTACTAGAGTAAGTGAGTATAAAGTAACTTTTACAGGAGTTTTTAAAGAGTTATTGATTACAGGTGTAAATCATACTATGGAAGGAGAAATAGAAATTAAAAATATAATCAGTATTTAAAATTGGTAATAACATAAAACAGGTAAATGTAACGGATGACTTTTACCTCGAAAATTAATCAATCTCATCCTAAAATAAATAATAAAAACAGTAAATCATGAAAAAAATCATTTTAACAATTGCAATTGTAATAGGAGTAAGTCAATTTATTAATGCACAAAAAGACTTTGGTGCTGGTGTACTTGTAGGTACTTATGGAAACCTTGGTATCGAAGCTAAAGCAGATTTTGGAATTACCGAAACCATTTCAATATCACCATCTTTCGATTACTTTCTAGTAGATAGTGTCTTAGATTATACCATGTTTTTAATTAGTGCAGATGGTCATTATAATTTTGAAATTAATGATACGTTCACTGCATATCCATTACTAGGATTAAATTATTTAAATATTAGTGGAAATGGGTTTACCTACGGAACTGGTATTGGTCTTAATATTGGTGGTGGTGCAAAATATGCAATATCAGATAGTTTTAAATTATATGCTGAAGCAAAATATGTACGATCAGGTTTCGGATTATCCGCAGGCGTACTATTTTCCTTATAAGATAAATTCATCATACGATTTTATATTGTATGATGAGTTTTTTTAACCACAAAAACAACAACGATTCATATTAACACTATAAAATTAAACAAAATGAAAAAAATATTTTTATTCCTTTCTATATTTATCGTTATAAGTTGTAAAGGTAATCAAGATTCAATAGGAGATACATTGGCAGTTCAATCCAATAAAGAAAAAAAGTTAAAACGCTATGATGTAAAATCTGGTGCAATTAAATATAAAATAACCATAAGTGGTAAAGTAATGGGTAGTACTATAACGGGTAGTGGTACAGAGTATTTGTTTTTTAAAGATTGGGGAGCAATTGAGTTGGTTGAAAGTAACTCTAAAAAAATCACCAACATGAAATTTTTTGGAAAAACAAAAACAGAAACTACCAAAACACATACCATGAATAAACTAGATAACGGAGAAAGTTATCAAGTAGATTTTGATAATGAAGTTATTTATTTACGAAGAGATCCTGCCATGGATTTAATGATGCAATCGAACTCAGATGCTGGCGAAACAGGAAAAAATATACTAGAAGCTTTTGGAGGGAAAAAAACAGGAACCGAAGTTTATAAAGGGTATCATTGTGAAATTTGGGATATTGCTGGAGCTAAACAATGGATGTATAAAGGAGTTCCATTAAAAATGGTTGTAAATGTAATGGGAATAAAAACAGTTAAAGAAACCGTAACAGCCGATTTTAATACAACGGTAACCGATCAACAATTAAAATTACCCGATTATACCATTCAAAAAGAAGCTAGCTTTATGGATAATGAAGAATTTGAAAATGACATGGAAGATATAGATGCAAATATGGATAAGCTAAGTAAAATGTCGTTTGCAGAATGGAAAAAAGTAGCCTTAGCAGACAAAGAGGACGAAGAAATGCAAAATATGAGCGATGAAAAATTACGTGAAACGTATAATTTAATCCAAAAAATGATTAAAGCTAAAAAAGCTCATTAAAATAAGTTGTTAGTTTTTTAGAAACTGTTTAAAAAATATTTTTTAGGCAGTTTCTTTTTTTAAACCAATTTCAGTTATCTCGAATAATTTTCTTAATTAATTCGTATAAAAATGAACAAATAACATCTTTCTAAAGTTGTGGCACAAAAATTGTATTTTAGTCACCTCTAATCAAAAACTATTTAAAAAATGAAAAAAACACTATTTACAAGCCTTTTATTTATTATTTCAATAAGTATTAATGCACAAAAAATTAAAGTTAAAAATGGATCCATACTAGTAGACAAAGAAAAAATTGGAACTATTCAAGAAATCGATATTGAAGGTAGCAAAAAAGGGTATCTTCAAGTAAAAGACAATGCTGGAAAAATTATTTTTAACGTAAAAGCGGTTACTTATAAATCTAATATATTTGAAACATTAAAAACACACAAGTATTATACTATTGAATGTGTCACTGAAGATAAAACTATTGCCATTGAAAACGCTTGGTTTTATTTAAAAGATAAAAAGGTTGCTAAAATATTAGTAAAAAATGGTCTTTTAAATAAAGATGGTATCAATAGTGAGAAACTTAAAACGTTTATTAGTAAAAGTTATGCTGCTCCTAAATATATTTTGAAAGAAATGCTTATGGAAGATACACTTATTAAAAATAAAAACGTTAAAGTAGAACGAGATTTATCTAAACCATTTGAAATAAAGCGTTTAAGTGGTCATCTTAACGGAAAATCAATATACAAAAATAAAGTATTTGAAAAATATATAATCGCTCAAGGTAAAAAAATGCAAGGTGGAAAAAAAGTAGATATAGTTATAGGCTATGTTGTTGTTGAGCTTACTTCAAACGGAAGTAAAAATATAATAATAACAAATTCAAAAAACACGCCACTTTTAATAGCAAATTCTTTTGGTTATCATTTATTATTACCATTTGAAAAAGTAAGTTTAAACCCAAAAGAACGTATGAAATTAAAAACTTTTCAAAAAAGCGTAGATTTTTACATTAACGTTTTACTTGAAAAAGAGAAGTTATAAGACTTTAAAAACATTAACTTCTTAAGAAAAACCAGAAAGATATCTTTCTGGTTTTTTTTATTTTTTTACATAAATATGATAAAGTATTATATCTATATGACTAAAAAAAGCTCGTTATTATTAATGAACTTTTTTAAATACATACAGAAAATGTAGTACTAAATACCGAGATTTAATTGATTTTTTTTGGTTAAAACCGATAAACCAATTCTAGTTTGTATTGTTTCAAGATTTGTTGTGCTTTTTCATAATCTTTGGTAAAACCAAGAATATATCCACCACCGCCAGATCCATATAATTTTAAACCTTTGCTTTAATTTAAGTTAACATCTGTAAATTAAAACAGACAAATAATAAATTATAGTAATAAAGTTATATCAAATAAAAAAAAGTAATCGCCCCAATCTTTTTTAACTTGTTATAAACAGAGAATAGTATAAACCAAAAATCAATAACAATGAAAACAATTAAAATTATTAGTTACGTGCTATTTTTAGCAATATTAAGTGCAACTTTCAGCTCTTGTAATGGAGATGATGGAATGAATGGAGAAAAAGGAGAAGATGGCAATGCCAATGTGCAAACAATCCGATTCCAATCTCCACAATGGAATACATCTACACATACCTTTTTTAAAACTATGACATTACAAGTACCAGAAATAACATACGATGATATTAATTATTCTGTGATTTTGCACTATATAAGTTTTCAAAGTCAACATTATGCATTACTTCCTGTAGACAACCATTTTATTAATGGTGTTGGACCTGGTTTTTCTATAAGTGCCTCAACAGATAACCAATCAAGTAGCATTCGACTTTCAAAAACAGCAAATGTCGTATTACCAAATCCAACACCTAGTGTAGATTTTTTAAAAATTATAGTAATAAAACCAAGTAATATTACTACTCATACAGGTAATGGAAAAGCATTAAACCCAAAGCAGAGTATATATAATGAATTACAAAATGCAAGAGTAGATATTAATGATTATTATGCAGTTTGTGACTATTATAATATAGATACAGAATAGATATAAATTTAAAAAATTTCATTAAACTTAAAAAGCTCGTTATTATTAATGAGCTTTTTAAATACATACAGAAAATGTAGTACTAAATACCGAAATTTAATTGAATGTTTTTTTTGGTTAAAACCGATAAACCAATTCCAGTTTGTATTGTTTCAAGATTTGTTGTGCTTTTTCATAATCTTTGGTAAAACCAAGAATATATCCGCCACCGCCAGATCCACATAACTTTAAATAATAGTCATTTGTTTCTATACCATTTCTCCAAAGTTTATGAAATGCTTTTGGAATCATGGGTTTAAAATTATTTAAAACCACTTTGGAAAGTGATTTTACATTACCAAATAAGGAATTAAAGTTACCGTGTAAAAAATCATCAATACATGCATCGGTATATTTTGCAAAATCTTCATTAAGCATTTTTCTAAACCCTTCATTTTTCATCTTATTCATAAAAATTTCAACCATAGGTTGCGTTTCACCAACCTGATTGGAATCTAATAAAAACACCGCTCCTTTTCCTTCTTTTTGCATTGGGATTCCCGTTGCTTCTAAATTTGTAGGTGAATTTATTAATATGGGTAAACTTAAATAAGAATTTAACGGATCCAAGCCAGAACTTTTACCATGAAAAAATGATTCCATTGCAGAAAAAACAGCTTTTAATTTTAATAATTTTGCTCTTGTTAAATTTTCTAAAACCGTAATTTTATCCTCGGCATATTTATCGTAAATAGCTGCAATTAAAGCACCCGAGCTACCAACACCATAACCTTGTGGAATACTAGAATCAAAGTACATACCGTCTGCAATATCATTTTTTAAATCGGTTAATCTAAAAACAACAATATTGGTATCAATAGTCTTTAAATAGTGATATAATTTTTCTAAATTTTTATTAGAATTCAACATTTCTTCCGAAGAGTTATCGCCAATTCTTTTAGATAAAGCACCTTGATAAGAGTTGTATGGAATTGCCAATCCTTTGGAATCTTTTATAATTCCGTATTCACCAAATAATAAAATTTTTGCGTAAAATAAAGGTCCTTTCATATATTTTTAATTACAGAATAACTAGAAAATCGATTATTTAATACTCTCAACCAACCGAGCTCCAAAGCCAATTCTATCACAAATATACTGATTATTTTGGCAATGTTCTACTAAATTATTTATTATGAATGTATTGATGAATTCTTTTTCATTTTCGGGATATAAAACATGCACATTGGCACCAGCGTCTAAGGTAAAACAAATGTTAGCATTCGTTTCTTTTCTAAATACCCAAATTTTCTCAATAATTTGTAAAGTATTGGGTTTCATTAAAATAAAATACGGATTGCTACTCATCATCATAGCGTGTAAAGTTAAGGCTTCACTTTCTACAATATTTATGAATTGCTGTACATCACCTTGTTGTAAAACAGTGGTTATTTTTTCTAAATTTTGATTTGCTTGGGTGAACCGAGCTTCAGCAAAAGGATGATTGTGCATTAATTGATGTCCAACAGTACTAGAAACTTGTTTTTCGCCTCTATCAACCAATAAAATAGTGTCGTGGTAGTTTTTAAAATTAGGATGTAAATCAAACGGAAATTTAATACCAAACAAATCCGAACTATTAGGAATAGCATTATGTTTTCCCCAAACAATAACTTCACCTTCAATACTTCTACTTGCGCTACCCGATCCTAAACGTGCTAAGAATGATGCTTTTTTAGTTAAAAAATCAGGGCTAATTTTAGGATTCATCTCTTTTTCCATTGTCATAATACATAAAGCTAAAGCAGATAAACCACTGGCAGACGAAGCAATTCCGCTACTGTGAGGAAAGGAATTTCGGGTATTAATCTTTAATTTATAATGGCTCAAAAAAGGAACGTATTTATGAATTCGTTTAAAAAAAGTTATTATTTTTGGTTTAAAAGCATCGTGTTTTTCCCCTTCAAAAAATACGTCAAAATCAAATGAGTCTAAATCTTTTTCTTTTTGTTCAAAAGACAATGTAGTTAAGGTAAAACAAGCATCTAGTGTAAAACTGATAGACGCATTTTTTGGAATCTGATTGGCTTCCTTACCCCAATATTTTACGAGCGCAATATTACTTGGCGTTTTATAAGAAAAACTACCTTTATCTAGCTGTGTTAACTTTGTTTTTGAAAAAATAAAATCGTTTGTCGTCAAAATAAAATCTTTTTACAAAGATAGTATTACTTTTGTATTTGATAAGAAAAAATAATGAATAGAAAAATTAGATTAATTTGGGAATTTAGAGGGCCAGATGCTGAAGAAATTGCAAAACATCATGTAATTCATTTAAAAGAATTTGCCACAAATGAAAAGTTACATTTTTATGAATCGGCTTTGTCAAAAGAATCTAATTATTACTGTATCGCTTTTATTATAGTCGATGAGAAAGATATGCTCACGTATAAAAATGCCTTAAAACCCGATAGAGGTACAGTGGTTAATGATTAAAGCTTATAAATTACTTTAAACATTATTGTTCTTGGTAAAATAAAGGTTTTACTATCATTTATATAAAAAATATTTTGATGATTAAATTGTTTAAACTTCGTGTCAAATACATTTCTCGCATTTAATTCATATCCCCAAGGATGATCTTCTTTTTGATAAAAAACACTAAAATTACCGCTGTTAAAAGTGTTTTTTATGGAGTTGTCGGTTAAATTTTGATAGTTTTCATACTCAAAATCTGCTGAGAAAATAAAATCTTTATAATCGTAATCAAAATAGACAAAAAAAGTATCGTTTGTATACTTAATTGCTGTATTGTATTGATAATTAGTAAATGCTTTTTTATAACCAATTTCAATATTAGGAAATTTATCAAAAAGAGTTTCTAAACTGGGTTGTATATTTAATTTTTTAGATTTATTAAGACGTTGTGTGTTGTTGATTAATTGATAATACGCATTAAAATTATAGGTCAATTTTAATTTTGTTTTAATTTTGCCAAAACCATTAGAAAAACGACTTCGTACTTTCCAATTAATTTCGGGTTCATAAAACATTTTGGAGGTATTAAATTGATTAATACCACTTATTGCTGTACTATTTTTAATTTGTTGCACCTTTTTATTTAACGATGCGCCAAACGATAAGTGATAATTTTTAAAACGTTTCATTCTATAATAATTAAACGAAAATGAATGATATAAAGCATTGCTTAATGTTGGATCACCACTATAAACACGATTAAAATCGGTAAGTATAAAATTACTCAAAAGCATATTTACTTTAGCAAATTTGGCATTTAAATGGTATCTAAAATTAATTTTCTCTGATTTTTTAATATCGACTTTAATACTTAGTTGTGGTAATGCTATTGTTTTGTTAAACGCTTGCTTTGATTCGTTTTTTTGATTTAAACTCCACCTATATTTATGTAAAAAAATAGCTGGTGATAGAGTAAATTTACCAAGTAAAACTTTGTATTCCAAACCAATATAAGTGTCTAAAAAATCGTGTGTAAAATCATTTCCAAAATTTGCTATTTCAAAATTATTAATTGTGCCATTTTCTAAAAGTTGATAGTCCGAATTATTGAAATTAGTTTTGGCATTATTCATACCCAAACTGGTATAAATATGATGTAAATTAGCTATTTTCCAATAGTCTTTTAAAGCAAAATTAAAACCTTGTGATGTTACATACTTATCTTGCTTAATAGTATAAATACTTGAAGATATTATAGGTATTAACCCTTCCAAAATTTCTTGATTGGTTTGCCAACTTGTATTTGGCACATCTTTTTGATAATTAAAATTTGCATTGAAAGCTAATGTGTGTTTTTTGGTAAGTTTTTTATTTAAGCTTAAAATTTGCTTTAAACTAAAAGCATCTAAGTTATAATTTTCTTTAATGTGCTTATTATCATTTATTGTATTTGATAAAATATTTGCTTCACTATGACTTTTGGAAGTATTAAAATGCGTTGAAAAAAGATAATCGGTATTTCTGTTTGGTCTATAAGTTACTCCTAATTTACTTATAGAAAAAAAGTTATCCTTATTGGTATTGTAATTTCTGTTTTCAAGAAAACCATTACCCAATAAGTATTGGTTCTTACTTTGTGTTTCGAATAATGTAGTAGATTTTGCATTTATAGCATAAAAATTTATGTCTATAGACTTATTCACACTGTGTCTAATATTTAGTGCGCCAAACAAGGTTTTATCCGTTTTATAATCGGTATCAATTAAAAATTGTGAGAAATTAGATTGATACGAGTTCATTAAACTTTTAAAGTCTATAATAATTTTACTCGTTCTTTCAAATTTTATATAATCTCTAAAGGTAAACGACTTTTCACCTGTATTGGTTAAATCTCCTATAAAATTCACACTAGTTTTTGGGCTATAATAAAATAGTTTTGGGTGTAATACATATTTATTTGTAATGCCAACTCCTGTTTCTATATCACCAAAAACAAACTTTTTTTTGTCTTCTTTTAATTTTATATTTAACGCTACTTTACCATCATCTGTTAAGCCCTTTAACATAGCAATTTCATTATAATCTTCTATTACTTGCACTTTATCAACTGCATCAGCAGGAATATTATTAACACCCAATTTTGTGTTACCTCCAAAAAATGGTTTATCTTCAACCAAGAGTTTAGTTACCTTTTTTCCATGAGCAGTAACATTTCCTTTTCTATCTACTTCAATTCCAGGTAATTTTTTGAGAACTTCTTTTAATTTGCGTTCATTACCTGTTGTAAATTTTACGACTTTGTATGTTGTAGTATCTTTTTTTACGGTAATAGGAATGTGAAATGAAAGCTTAATTTCATTCAATTGATGTAAATCTTCTTTTAAAATAAAATGATAGGTAGTATCTTTAGCATAATTAAAAACAACATCTTTTTTTAGATATCCTATAAAACTACAACTTACATTATAGGCTTTGTTTTTTAAGATACGCAAATTGTATTTTCCTTGTTCGTCACTTACTGCATAGGTGATTTTTAAACTATCATTTTTGGGTTCTGCAAACACATTGGCATAAGCCAAAGGCTGGTTTATACTATCTTTTACAATACCCTGTATTTTTATATATTGAGCGTTTATTGAACAAAAGCTTGTTGCAATAAAGACACTAAAGTAAATATAATATTTTAGCATTTATTTACGTTCCCTGTATTTTTTACGTCTTTTATTCAACATGTCTTTAATGATTTTTATTTTTTCATTGTAAGTAATGTGTTTCCCTTCTGTAGGAATAGCTATACTAATTTCTTCTTTAGGATTTAAGTCTATATTCGTAGCCGATAAACTTAAATTACCTATTTGTAAATAAAGGACCAAGCCTGGCAAACCATTATAATTTAGTGGTCCAAAATTTAATGGAATTTCTGGAGCATACCAAGCTATAACTTCTTTTTTAATTACACCTTGGGAACCTTCCTTTATTTCTATAGTAGTTGCTTTTTTACATTGGTAACCATCAATTATCTTGGTTTCATTACTGAGTTCCCAATTAATTTTTTCTAAGGTTATCATATAAGTTTCACCAAAAAGATCTCGTTGATTTACTGTTTCTTTTTTATTGTAGTAAAAAAAACCACTTGGTATTTTGACGCTAGTTAAATTAATACTAGTTGGGTTCAGTTTTTTTATTTTTTTAAATTGAGATAAATTTTTATTAAAAATCAACTCGCAAGTTACGTCATTAGTGTCACTATTAGTAGTTTCTAATAGTAATTCTTCTTTCTCATTTAGGGCTAAATGAGCGTTATAGATAACTTTACCTTTTTGAGAAAAAAGATTTATTGTTATTAAAAATAGTAAGGTAAATATTGTGTTTTTCATAAGATATAGTTATTGAATAACTAGGCTCAATTTTATTATGAGCCTAGTTTGGGTTAATAAATTAAAATTCGATACTAGCAGCCGTTTAAAGCTTCGCATGAATCCGCCCATTCAATTGCTTCATCAAAAGTATAGCCTGCTAACAATTGGGCATTGCCTGCCTCTTCCCAACATATACTAAAAACGGTATCACAGAAGCTAGGTTGTTTTTGTTCTTGCATACCAAAACTTGATAATGCAATGCCGCCAATTAGCAGCACTAAAATAAATATTTTTTTCATAATAAAAAAGTTTATGCTTATCTATTTTAAAGATAAGCTGATTAAAAATAAGTTTTGAAAAGAAAAGAATTGCGCAATTTTCAACTATTCTAGGTC
>Ga0256844_10000364_pt1 | contig 17364 bp, 16 predicted proteins | sample MusselsmetaG_FD_189100 | JGI IMG/M metagenome (GOLD analysis project Ga0256844, IMG submission 189100) | Mussel associated microbial communities from hydrothermal vent at the East Pacific Rise, Pacific Ocean - Mussels | ecosystem: Host-associated > Mollusca > Shell > Unclassified ... | reverse complement strand
GGCCTGTGTTCTCTGCTGCTATGACGCTACCTGTCAGTGCCACTATGGCACTCAAACCTATGATTGTTTTTTTCATCTAATTTCCTTTTATCTAAAATGATAAATGGAGTATAGGGATAGTTTATGGAGATTAGATGAAGAGAGGGGGAGAAAAGAGTTAATGGAAAATAAAAACTTTCACTTCCATCACTCCAAGCCCCATAGTGGACAGTTTCTGTACTACTTTACTTTATCTCTAGATACAAACTTCAACACAGTAGCATTGATACAAAAACGTCTCTTGCCACCAGGGGCATCTTCAAAGACATGTCCTAGATGAATGCCGCTTTTTTTGGCAATGATCTCCACACGCTTCATACCGTAGCTGGTATCGGTCTTTTCTATCGTTGCACCCTCCACAGCCTCAAAGAAGCTCAACCAGCCAGAGTGAGAATTGAACCGCTGCTTGGTATCAAAGAGGATATCCCCTGAGAGTGTATCGACAAAGACCCCATCGCCTGTGTCCTTGAATTTGTCATACTGCTTGCAGAAGCGTCCATCCGTGCCTTGGGCAAAGGCTACTTTGAATGCCTCTGAGTCAGTGCCGAGGGTAAAGGCACCCAGTGTCTTGTAGAAATCTTTGGGGGGCATATAGCCTCTATAGGCACCTGCCTCTTTGCCGTCTTGGATAAACAGAATGGTGGGGGTAGCATCTAGTTTGGTGGTGATATCAAAGCCTTGTAGTTGCGTTTTTCTCGCTACTCTTAGAGGGGTTTCACCTTTGTAGGTTGAGAGCACATCCTTTTTGAAGCGTTCACAAAAAGGACAATCCTCTGCATCGATCACTATGATCTCTTTACCGCCTTGTGGTGTGATAGCAGGAAGTTTGTCGGTCATACTTTTCTCAAATTTTACACCTGTAGAGTGGTCTGGGCAGTAGCCATTGGGGTTTTTCTGTAGATAGTCTTGGTGGTAGGTCTCTGCGGGATAGAATTTTTGTAGCTTTTCTATCTCTGTCGTGATCTTGCCGTAGCCTGCCTTGGTCAGTACTTTTTGGTAAGCTTCCTTGGTCTCTAAAGCGATAGCGCGCTGTGCGTCTGTGGTATAGAACAGTGCACTGCGATAGTTGTTGCCCTGATCATTGCCCTGTCTGTCTCCCTGTGTGGGGTTGTGCATCTCCCAAAAATCACGTATCAATCGCAAAGTAGAGACTTTCTGGTCATCATAGACTACCTCCACCGTCTCGGTATGGTTCTTGCCTTTGGTGCTATCAAAGCGGTGCTTAAGCACTGTTTTGTAGGTAGGATTGGCTTGATCACCTCCTGCATACCCAGAGGTGGCACGTATAACGCCCTCCATTTTCTCAAAGTGCTTCTCCACACCCCAGAAACATCCAGCGGCAAATCCTATGGTCTGCTCTTTGGCTTGCATGGTACCTATGAGTGCCAGTGCTAAAAGTAATTTTTTCATTTTCTTATCCTTATGTATTGTATAGTTATACAGTATAGTAGCACTTTATGGAGATACGATGAAGTATAGCGCTCCATGACTGCAAGAAGCATTATACGCTAGTACTGTGTACCCACTCTGTATCACAAGAGAAATCTAACGCTCCTCCATCACCCTCAAAGTCAACAGCTCTGCTAACGTATCCTCAAAAAACGCCATCACCTCTGCTTCTGTACTCTCTGAGAGTTCGGCGATCACAGTGATCGCTTCAGATACGCTGCTATGGTGTAGTGTCTCTAAAAAAAGCATCAGTACCTCTGAGATCTCACGAAAAAAGACGCTATCTGTGTCAAAATCATAATACGCCAACAGATGATACGTACCGCTTTGCTCTATGCCATCGGTTTCAAAGACTTTAAAATTCAGATTTTTAAGCACGCCACTCTCACTCAGTCTATAGGCTTTGTCATAAGAGAAGGTAGAGACTTCCACAGGGCTGTAATGGCGCATGATCAATGCTACCTCTATCCACTCAAACCATAATAGGTCATCCACATAGGGCATCTCTCTAAATAGTTGCTCTGTGTGGACAAACTTTCGATACTCATCAGGGGTTTTCCATATCTGATGACTCTGTGCACCCTGCTTCATAAATGTATAGAGCGATGTGACAAAAGCTTCCTCCTCTACGCGTGCATACCAGAGCGGAAAAGCATGGCTGATCACTTCGTGAAACCTGTGTAGCACCAGTGACTTTTGGATAGCGAGTCCTGGGCCTGCTTTTGTCTCTGGAGAGAATACCGTCTGCATGAGCATTTTTTGGTCTTCACGCTCTCGCATTGGCTACCACCTTTTCCAGAGTGTGATACTCTTTTTGCATGACACTGTATGGGGGGACATTGTTGTCCCGCTCTATCATCGTGGGTATCTGGACTTTGCCCAGTGTATAGGATAGAAATTCCCATACCTCTTTTTTGACTGCTGCACCATGTGAATCTATGAGCATACCGAGATTTTTGTCCTTGCGGTAACCTGCAACATGTATGTAGGCAGCATGTTTCAACTCTAACTGATCGAGGAAAGCGTAGGGATCAAAGCCATGGTTCATGCCATTGACATAGATATTGTTCACATCTAGTAGGAGCCTCGCTCCTGAATGCTCCATCAATTCATTAATAAAGTCTACCTCTCTCATATCAGAATCTGCGAGATAATAGTAGCTTGCATTCTCTAATATAAGAGGTCTTTGGAGTGTGTCTTGGACGATCTTGACCTTGTCACTGATATGGTGTATCATCTTTTTGGTCATACTGATGGGGAGTAGATCATAGGTCTGTGCGCCCATGAGTGAGGTAAAACTGATATGATCAGAGTAGTGTTGTATACCGTATCTATCGAGGAAGTCTTTCATCTGTTGCAGGAATGCTCTATCCACAGGCTCCATTGAACCTATCGACAGAGACAATCCATGAGCGACTACGGGTCTGAGCGCTATGGTCTCTTCGAATTTTTCTCTATAATAATAGGGCATATCAAACCAGTTTTCAGGAGCAATCTCCCACCAGTCTGGTAAAAACCCATCTGCTTGTATATCTTGAAGAAAATTCAGCCTCAGGCCGAGCCCCAATCCATGTATGTTGTTCAAAACTTGAACCTATTGGATTAGCCTCACTTGCCTGCGCCGACTTTTTTGTCAGCGTGTTTCTTCATCTCTTCTGATTTTTTCAGCATGGCTGTTTTGTTGCCATCCATCATTTCCATTCCCTCTTTCTTCTTCTGAGAAGGATCATCACCAGACGCTACAGCACTCGCCGTAACCAGTGTGGCACCCAGCAGGACACCTGCTAATTTTAGTTTCTTTTTCATTCATCTACTCCTTTGTAGTTTAGTAAAGTAATAATATTGTAACATAAATATTTCTTATTTATATAGATAATCTATAATTCAGAGGTTATTTATCCGCTTTGTTACTTTTTCGGGCGTTCTTGTATCGCATTACCTCTAGAGGAAAGAGACTTTAAACGCAACAATGATATCAATCACAATGACAAGATATCGTATCTGAGACTCCACTATATAGCACTATCAGTGCCTTGATATCTTTAGAACAGCATATACCCGAAGGATTCTTGGTAGCACACTCACTTCCAGTACATGCAGCAGTCTCAGCTTTGATCTCCTTCAGGCTAGTGTGTCCAGCCTTGATTGCATCAATCACCGTTTGTGTTGATACTTCGATACAATAACAAAGTATCTCTTTCTGTTTGTCTGTATAAAACTTCACCATACTCCTTTCATTTGGAATGCTTTAGTGAGTGCTTGCTATGATAACTTTCTACTGTGTACTCACTCTGTACTATGACAGAAGAGACATCCAGCGTAAAACAACTTCCCTTGTCCTTCTCTGAGTCTATGGATAGTGAAATATGGTATTTTTTGCAAATCGCCAAGACTATACTAAGTCCTATACCAAATCCTCCCCGCTCCTTATTGAAGCGATGGTAACGTTTAAAGATATCTTCCTGCCTAGTTTTTTCTATACCAATACCTGTATCACATATCTGAAGACTATTCCCCAAAAGTGAGATAGTGATACTGTCATAAGGATTACTGTATTTGATCGCATTGGAGAGTAGGTTATCTATCACCCTTCGCATCTCTTCTTTACTCATATCTACCATGCACATCTTCAGTTCCGTATGCATCGTTATCTGTTTGCTATCCGCCAGAGCCTTCATGGTTTCTATTCTCTCTTGAAGTAGTATACGCAGATCAAACGTCTCCTGCTCTTCAACACCAGCCTCATGGTTGAGCGAGTAAGCCAGTGTATCGTACATGGTACTCAGCCTCTGGGCACTGGCTTTGAGTCTATTTAGTTTTTTTGGCTCGACGTCTTTTAGGCTCTGTACTGTCATCAGTATGGCAGACACAGGGGTATTGAGTTCATGCGTTGTATCCTCGATAAACCTATCCAACGCCTCTATCTTTTCCCGGACAGGGCGTAAAAAAAGTCTAGAAAGAAAATACCCCACAATAGCCATAAAAACAAAGAGCCCTATGAGATAATATATAATCTTCCATTTGAGTGCATGCAGGTTTTGTTTCAACTCATCTTCACGCAACACGATATACCCTACTTGGAGTCGATCTGAAGGATATTTTACCACGCTGTAGCAGTGCGTGTCACTGGCATAAAACTCCTGATCAAAACGTAAGGATTCGTTGATCTCACTATAGATGGGCTGTGCCGCCTTATCAAAAAATCCTATCTTGAATCTTGCTGGATGAATCTGGCTTAGAAGTTCACTGTTCGCATGGATATCACCTTTCTCCTCTGCCATAATGAGCTTAGATTCTATCATTCTTGCCTGATACAGCATCTCAAAACGCATCGCAGCACTCATCATACTAGCATTGTTTTGATAGAAAAGATAGCCGATGACCAGCAGAAGCAAAAACACAGAAGCCAGATAAAGACCCAAAAATCTATAGAGTGAGCTTTTTTCATAGGTTGTTAAGTCGATAGCCTGATCCTTTGATGTTCTCTATTGCTTCGGCACCTAGGGCCTTGCGAAGATTTTTGATATAGGTTCTGATCGTAGCGTAAGTGGGGCTCTTCTCTCCTGCCCATACATTCTCTATCAGTTCATCCAGAGAGACGATCACACTCTGTTTTCGTAACAGGTAGAGTAATATCTGTACCTCTTTATGTTTGAGTGCTATGCGTTGCTCCCCTTTTAGGAGGGTTTGGTTTTGCGGATAAAATTGAAAGTCTCCTATCACGTACTCCTTTTCATGTATCAGTGACTGCAGCTGATGCTCTATGCGAATGCACAATTCCGCCAATTCAAAAGGTTTTTTAAGGTAGTCATTGGCACCCAGAGAAAAGCCCTTCTGCAGATTTTTAATACTTGAAAGAGAAGTGATAAATATCACTGGCGTACTGTTCTTGATCTCCCGGAGATACGCCAACATCTCAAAACCATCTATTTCGGGTACATTGACATCCAGAAGCAACATATCATACTGCCGAGTCATAGCTGCTTCCAGTGCTTTTTCTCCATCTAGATAGGTATCTACCGTATATCCTCGTTCCAACAAATACTCTGCAATGATCTCCTGCAATATTAGATCATCTTCCAATAGTAAAAGTGTTGCCATGCAGTCAATCCTTTCTATATCGATTGATATGAGTGTACGCTATGTATGTGTACTCAATATGTACTTTAGGGATTATAGCAGAACTTCTTCTCCCGATAAAACTTGGCATTTTCGGCAAGTATTTTTGAGTACAAATGCTCTTAACACATTTCCCCTATTCCCCTAGAATACACATACTTGACCATAGAGTTTAATAAATATAAAGGATACATATGATTGAAAATATTTTAAGTAGTGGCTTCCAATTCAGAGAGGACGAGTATGAACTAAAAACAAAATACGTGCTCCTGAACGGTATGCTGTTGATTCTCTCTATCGCACTACTTGTTGTGGGAAGCTTTCGCATGATGACACACTACCATATACAAGGCATCATTGATTACGGCGTGATAGCGCTTGCTATGCTCTTTATTTTGGCACTGAGAAAAAGCAAGAAAGGGAATTATAAACTACTGGCCTATATCATCGCATACACTGCATCTGGTATCGTTATTTTCTCCTACTATGCCAATAACGGTAACCTCAATATCAATGCCTGGTTCACAGCTTTGGCAATCCCTATCTTTTTTATGCTTGGGTACAGAGTCGCGATCGCAATGGCCCTGATTTTCATGATAGGCATCGCACTGTTCAGTCTCAATCTGGGGCATACCGATACACTAAACCTGCTCTTTGGCTATGTTCCTCTTTTTCTCAGTATCATCTTTCTACACATCTATGAACTGCGTTTTCAACAGTTTGCGAAGTTACTCACAGATACCAATAATAATCTAGAGAAAAAAGTAAGAGAAAAAACCCTCGAAAGAACACAAGTTCTAGAAGAACAGAAAAATGAGCTGCATCATCAGGCACATCATGATTATCTTACTGGCCTTCCCAACCGTGTACAGTTTCAAAAAAAAGTACAAGCAATCACTTCCAAGTCAGATCACAATCACCACAGTGTTGCCATTCTTTTCATAGACCTTGATAACTTTAAGAATATCAATGATTCTTTTGGGCATGATATAGGAGATAAAGTGATCGATATCACTGCAGGAAGAATCCAGGGATGTATCAGGGGAGATGACTTCTTGGCACGTTTCGGTGGAGACGAATTTGTAGTGCTGATCGATCATTTTGATGATAAAGATGATCTCGAATCTATCGCATCACATATTATCACCTGTATTTCTGACCCGATAGAGATCGAGAGAAGAAATATGTTTGTTTCTTGTAGTATCGGTATCAGCCTTTACCCAGATGATACCGTATCCTTTCAAGATTTTATCAAATACGCAGATACCGCCATGTACAAAGCCAAAGAGCGTGGAAGAGATAATTACCAATTCTATTCTACTGATATGACTGAGCTTGCATTTGAAAAAATCTTGATGGAGACCAGTATGCGTTTTGCCTTGGAAAAAGAGGAGTTTATCGTACACTATCAGCCTCAGGTAGATGCAGTCACTGAAAAGATCATAGGTGTTGAAGCACTCGTACGTTGGAATCATGAAACTATGGGACTTGTATCGCCAGGTACATTTATTCCCCTTGCTGAAGAGTCCGGGCTGATCATTGCATTGGATCAATGGGTCATGAAAACAGGTATGGCACAGATCAAAGCATGGTATGACAAAGGATATGCCCCCGGAAGGCTTTCACTCAACCTCTCTACCAAGCAGCTACAACAGCATGATTTCCTGAACAGCATCAAAGACATGTTGCAGGAAACAGGCTGCAAAGCAGAATGGATTGAACTTGAAGTCACAGAAAGTAATATTATGCATAATGTCCTAGAAGCGATCAAAACATTGAACCAGCTTAGAGATCTGGGTATTCATATTGCTATCGATGATTTCGGGACAGGATACTCTTCCCTCTCCTATCTCAAAAGGTTACCTGTCAATAAACTCAAAATTGACCGATCTTTTATTATCGATATTCCGGCAAATAAAGAAGATGCTGCCATTACCAATGCAATTATCGCTATTGCCGATAGCCTAAATCTCACTGTCATCGCAGAGGGGGTAGAGAGCAAAAAACAAAAAAAGTATCTCTTGGAAAATGGCTGTCGATATATACAAGGGTATCTATACTATAGACCCATGGCTGCAGAAAAAATGGAAGCCATACTGCAAAAGAGCATGCTTACTCTACCTCACAATCCTGTTTAGAGAGGATCATTCTGATCACCTTGGGGGTCGCCAAAAAGCATGCTAGTGTTGTCTTGAAAAATTGCAACTCAATACCCTCTCCGATCACACCACTTGTGTAGTAGGGGAGGTCAATACTTTCTATCAGTTTCTGGGCATCCTCCATCATGGTCGCTACACCCACCTCATATATAAAGCGTTGTTCTGCTATCAAGTGTGCATAATAACGAACAAAAAGCATAGAAGCGACTTTATCATTCAGCGCAAAGAAAGAGAGGATATAGCTGGAACCCTGCTCTCCATGTGCTGCAAAATCCTCTTCTCTCAGTGCTTTCTCCATTATCTCTCCATTGATAATCTTATCAAAAACAGGTTGTTTAAGTTTGAGGACAAAAAGTAACCCCATGATCTCTTCACCGTATTCACAAACCAAAAAAGTACTCCCCGAAAACAGTGCCCATTTCTTAAAATCTTCAGACTGCAGCTCAGTCAGGTCTTTATTGAAATTCTTATCAAGATAGGTATTCATTTTCACCACTTTTTCTATCATTTCAAAATTCCTGAGCGGATATACCTTTAGGTCATCTATAGACATCATGGAAGAAGGAAAATCCAAGATCAACTTTTTACTCTTGCTCTCTGCGATGATATTTCGCATACCTGCTTCACAAATATTATCTACTATCTTCTCCTCCGAATAGTCTTGAAAACAGGGGAACGCCTCCTCTGTTATACTTTGGAAATACTGGATGATACTAACTTGTTTGAGTATTCTTGGCTGGGTTACCCCTCTCTCCCATTTGCTCAACGTTGTTGTATCCAAGCCCGAAAAGTTTTCAAGATCAAAAAGGTACAGGGCATGCACTAACTCTTCTTGTGTATACGCATGGCTCACTCTACATACTTTTAGATATTCATTGAACTGCATAGCTTCTCCAAAAAAATAGTTTTTGAGTATATCAGAGTTATGCTTTTAATACTCAAGAACTATTCAATCAGATAGATACGAATATTTTATTATAATTAAAAGTTATTAAAGTTTAATCTACTATAATAGCCTTATGATAGCAGCAATTAAACAAGAGATACAAAAAGTCATTGTAGGGCAGGAAGCATTGATTGACGGGATGCTGATCGCACTCCTTAGTGATGGGCATATATTGGTTGAGGGCGTACCTGGCATTGCTAAAACCACTGCAGTCAATACCCTGGCAAAGGTCTTGGGATTTGATTTCAAAAGAGTACAGTTCACCCCTGACCTCCTTCCGGCAGATATCACAGGAAGTGAAATACTAGATATGCAAAACCACACTTTCAAAGTCAAACATGGACCACTCTTTACCAATCTATTACTTGCAGATGAGATCAACCGAGCCGGAGCTAAAGTACAATCTGCCCTCCTAGAGGCTATGGCTGAAAAACAGGTGACAATTGGAGAGCAGAGCCTCAATCTGGCATCACCTTTTATGGTACTTGCTACCGCTAACCCCATAGAACAAGATGGCACCTATGAACTGCCCGAGGCATCCCTGGATCGATTCATGCTTAAGATCAATGTCGGCTATAACAGTATCGATGAAGAGTTCCAAATCGTTCAAAGGGTTGCAGAAGATGGTTTTGAAACCGTTCAAACAATCATCGAAAAAAAACAATTTTTACAACTGCAACATGTACTCAAAAAAGTCCATGTTGAGGATGTCCTCTCACAGTATATGTTAAAGCTTGTCTTTGCTACAAGAGAGCCTGAAAAATATGGGCTCGAAGAGATTGCAGCATATCTTGATTTTGGGGTAAGTCCCAGAGGGAGCATCGACCTCTATAAAGCAAGCAAAGCCAGAGCATACCTTGATGGAAAAACATTTGTCACCCCTGCTGATATTGCCCGGGTTGCTTTCCCTGTACTCAGACACCGCATGCGACTAAGCTACCATGCGGTCTCACAAGGAATCACAGCAGATGATATCATCCGCAAGATACTTGAGAAGGTACCCTCTCCCTAATGACACCAAGACACCATAGTACCATGTCGAATGTATCACTACAGGAGTCCTTATCCCTAGCAACGATACTGCTGCGTAGCAAAAAGAAACTTTTTCATATCCTGCATGGAGAGCATGACACTGTTTTTGGTGGCAGAGGTATGGTCTTTAAAGAGGTACGCGAGTACAGTAGCGAAGATGATATACGCCATCTCAACTGGAAGATCACTGCCAGAACAGGTACACCCATGGTCAACCTACACAACGAAACCAAACAGATACCCGTTGTATTGGTCTATCTCAACAGCGGAGGATTGTACTTTGGCGCAAAAAAAAGTAAGAGAGAGATAGCAATTGAAGTACTCACATCATTGAGTTTCATTACACTTAACCAGTATGATACACTACATACCCTCTTTCACTCTGCCTCTCAGCATCAATGGCTTGCCCCCAGCAGGCATAAAGGAGCGGTATCACTTACTTTTGACGCTGCCTGCAGCTTGGAACCCTTGGGGCAGCACATTGATTTCGATAGCCTTGTAGCACAACTCCTGCAAAAGCTAAAGAGAAAATCCCTCATCTTTCTCATCGGTGATTTTTGGGAATTTGAAGAGAAGCATGACCTGGGAAGATTGGCATTTTCTCATGAGCTCTATTGTATCATCATCAGAGATCATGCAGAAGAGGAGATCACCCTCAATGGCAGCTATGCGATCACAGACCCCCTCAACAGCAAAACCCACACACTCCATATAGATAAACAGACTGTGACAGGCTACAGAGCATTGATACAAGAACATGAATCTATGCTAAAAAAACATTTTGCTCAGCACCATATCGCTTCTACAAAGATCTATACGGATGAAGATGCCATTGAAAAACTGGCACAATTTGTGAGGCGATAGATGCAAGCTACTGCCTCACTTGTACAGATCAAAGATATCATGCCCAGTATAGAGATACCCACAGGGATACTTCCCTATATTCTGCTCGCTACTGTTATGCTGCTTTTCCTTCTCTTTGTACTGTATCATTATTACAAAAAAACAAAGCCACACCCCACCCCTCAATCCGCTGCATTACATCATTTACAACAGATGGATTTTACTAAAATAAGTGATGCTTCTTTACTCTATCAGTTTTCTCTCGATACCCAATGCTATCTGGACGGCAGAGAAGACCAGGCTTTTGACGAGATTCAACATGCACTCATCCCTTACAAATACCATGTAGATGCACCGCCCCTAGATATGGTACTACGTCAGAGGATTCATGACTATATCAAGGGGCTTACATGACACTACTCTATCCCTGGGTCCTGCTTGGGTTTCCCCTTTATCTGCTTTGTGAGAGATGGTGTAAATCTCCGGTCAAAAAAATCTACTTCCCTAATGTGGTTATGCTACAGGCAGCCGCAGGCTCCCGCATAGACAGGCAAAGGATCTTGCGTACTATAATCATCTTCTTGATGCTTTTGGCACTTGCTGCCCCTGTACAAAAGCAGCAAATAACCCAAAACCAAGGGAGTGGACATGATATTGCATTACTGCTAGATGCCAGCGACAGTATGCAGGAGGACAAACGCTTCGATATGGCCAAGCACATCATCGCTGATTTTGTACAGTCTAGAAAAGGGGACAGACTGGCGCTTGGGCTATTTGCTGACTATGCCTATCTTAGTGTCCCTCTTACCTCCCATACTGAGGCACTGAGTACCGTTCTCAAATATCTCCAGATAGGCGTAGCAGGTAAAAAACATACCGCACTCTACGAGTCCCTCTATCTGGGTTCTACCATCTTTGCACATGCTACTGCCAAAGAGAAGATTATTATCCTTCTGACTGATGGGCTAAATACAGTCAAAAGCGTCCCCTTGAAAATAGCTCTTAGCCAGGTAAAAAAAGCGCAAGTCAAGGTCTATACCATCGGTATCGGTGATGATTACCGCAAAGCCGTTTTAGAACGCATTGCCCATGAGACGGGCGGAAGATTTTATGAGGCCAGCAACCCTAAAGCGCTACACTCCATTTATGCAGAGATCAATAGGTTGGAAAAAAGTACATTTGCTACGGAAACGATCACCTATCATCGTCCACTTTTCCGCTATCCACTTCTGTTGGCAATACTCTTGTTGTTTCTCTCTCTTTACTTGGCGTATCGACAAAGTACACTCGTACCTACCCACTACATCGTGCTACTCCTGGCAGGCATAGCCCTCTATGGTCCTTATAGCATCAAAGATACACACCATGCAACACAAAACCCCTCTCAAAGTATCATCACCGCCATTGACCTCTCTTACTCTATGTCCTGTCAAGACAGCTTTCCCAGTAGACTTGAGATCGCCTACAACAGAGCCTCTGCACTGATTGATCTACTGCCTTCAGCCAAGATCGGACTCATTGGTTTTGCCACACAGAGTTACTTGATTACGCCACCTACACAGGACCATACCAACCTCAAACTTCTTTTGAAGCGAATAGATACGGATACCATTCACAGAGAAGGCAGCCATATACTCTCTGCACTACAAAGTGCCCATATGCTCTTGTCCAAACAACAAGATGGTGCCGTAATTCTTTTTACAGATGGGGGAGAGATACAAGACTTTGCAACAGAAATCGCCTATGCCAAATCCGTACATCTTCAGGTCTATGTCTATGCTCTAGGGACACATAAAGGAGGCGTTATCAAAGAGAAAGGTTCTCTACGCAAAGACCCTACAGGCAATATCATCATCACGAGACGCAACCCTGCTATCGCACAACTTGCTACAGAAACAGGTGGCAAGTATCTCCTGCATACTGCCTCCGGTATAGCGATGCAAGCATTGGTAAGTGCAATTGAGTCCAGACAAACTTTACAAAAAGAGCAGGCAAAAACACAGCTACAGAAAAGAGAGCTTTACTCTCTTCCTCTGCTTCTGGCACTACTCCTGTATCTCTCGATCCATCTAAGCTTTAGGAGAGAGCGATGAGACACTGGATAATGATCTATCTATTGCTTGGTAACTTGACATATGCAGGGCCTATACAGACTTGGCATCTCACGCTGGCACAACGTTATGTCCAGCAGAAGCACTATGCACAAGCCCTCGCTCACTATGAAAAAATAGAGCCGAAAAATGATGCCATACACTACAATATGGCAAACCTGTTCTATCATGAAAAACATTATCAGGAAGCTATATCACACTATACGCAGATCACTTCCTCTAGCTTAATGCATCAGAAATTTCATAACATTGCCAACTGTCTCATGCAGCTTGGTGAAACCGCTTCAGCACTTAAGTTTTATCACAATGCCCTCAAGTTTGGCCAGCATCCAGATACCATATTTAATCTCAAGCTTGCAGAATCTATTCTCAAACAAGAAGAGAAGGAAGAGAAAGAAAAAATACGGAGAGAATCCAATGAAATACTGGCATTTCGTGAAGGTAATAACAAGATCAATCGTTTTAAAGAGGACAATGGCACCGATGATCTCAAAGATGCCAAAGCACCTAAAGAGATCATCAGAAAGTACAACTCGACTGGTACAGTACAGAGTAGAGAGGGTGGAAAAATAGATTTTATACCCTTTAAAGAAGAGAATACCAGTATCAAACAGCAAGATCCAAACCTACATGAAAACTATGTAGCACAGAGATGGGAGCAGTACTTCCAAAAACGCTCTCTCAAAACCCTACTTATCCCACTCCAGACCCAAGGAGCATCCCATGATCAAAACCCTTATTAGCCTAGTATGTTGCACCCTCTTATCCGTAGGGCAGAGTCACTATAGCCTCACACTTTCCAAACAAAAAAGCTATGTCACCGAACCCATCATAGCGATACTCACTCTAGAGCACAATGATACAGAACCGATCAGCAAAATACACTTCAAGCCATTAAAACTGGAGGGCTATGCAGTTCTACCACTCACTAAAACTGATCAAGACCAAAAACAGCATCGCTACCTTCTCATCCCTCACCTTCCAGGCACCCATTTACTCCCTCCCCAAAGTATAGAGATCGCACACAAAGATCCACACACCTACCGAAACATCTGGAAAACACTTCAGACATTATCTCTCACACATACTGTACTACCTCTACCTTCCGGTATCACAACTGTCGGAAACTATACACTCCAAAGTCATATTGATCAACAAAGCACAGAGGCTAATAAACCTATCAACCTGAGTATTACCATCAAGGGAACCGGCTCTTTGGAGAACATGCAAAAACTACAACTCCCTTTAGATAATGCCTTAGTCTTTGCCAGTGACCCTAGCATCCATACTGAGATCTATGAAGGTACTTACCGGAGTACATTTACCCAACATTTTGCTATCGTTGCAGACAAGGATTTTACCCTACCCATCCTCTCATGGCAATATTTTAATACAGACACCGGTCTTAGAGAAACACTCTCTACACCTAGCTATCATATAGCGATCAAAACCCCACTTCATAAATCCCTGCTTCTCAGATACCTACTACTGCTTTTAGCAGGTATCGGTATAGGTCTTTTACTGGCTTTTTTACTCATCACCTTACGCCATAGGAAAAAAACTCTCCCCTCAAGTATCGCAGCACAAATACATAAAGCAAAAACAGATAAAGCACTCTACTCCCTGCTCTTACCCTATGCAAATCATGCGGGAATTTCCGAGGTGCTAAGGCAATTGGAAGAGAATATCTACCATAAAGGAACATATAAAGTAAAGCGATCAGAAGTAGCACATCTACTCTCATGAGCCCGCTTGAAGCATATATCTCTAGGGGCGGGTATCAAATTTCAAATCTATTTCTTACTTAGAAATATCAAAAATCTCTCTCCGTATCGTTCATATTTGACTTCTCCTATCCCATGTACTTCCAGCATCTGTTCCTTGGTTTCTGGGAGTTTGACACTAAGGTCTTTCAGTGTTTTATCAGAGAAAACGATATAAGGAGGGATACTATTCTCCTCTGCGATCTCTGCTCTCAGCTTACGTAGCTCTTCAAAGATATCAGCATTATAGTCTTCAGAAAGGTCATGCTTCTTACTGGCAGCTTTTTTAATACTCAAACGCTCCTCTTTAAGATCTATACTGTGTTCTCCTTTAAGTACTTCGATACCAAAAGTGGTGAGACGGTAGACTTTAAACTCACCTATCTCAACAGCACCTCTCTCTAAAAGCCTATCCCCAATGGTAAGCCATTGCGATTTGCTGTACGCTTCACCGATACCATATACCGAGAGTGTATCATGCGCATTCTCCAGCAGGCGCTGTTCCTTGCTGCCACGCAGCACATCAATCACATAATGCAAACCAAAGTTCTGCTGGGTACGAAAGATCGCGGAAAGAAGTTTACGGGCAGCCGTGGTGATATCTATTTTAGCACTCTCTGGCATCACACAGTTATCACACTTCTCTTGACATGCCTCTATCGTATCGTCAAAATAGCGTGCAATACTCTGATGGCGACACGACTCACCATTGGCGAAACGCACCATCTTATCCAGTTTATCATAGGCATGCTGCTTATAGGGCGTCTCTGGCAGATCATCGATAAATGATTTCTGTTGCACAATATCTGCTGCAGAGAAAAGCAGCAGCGTCTCAGACTCTAGACCATCACGTCCTGCCCGCCCTATCTCCTGATAGAAGTTCTCCAGTGTTTTAGGCAGTGTCATGTGAACCACAAAACGGATATTGCTTTTATCAATCCCCATCCCAAAGGCGATCGTAGCGACTACGATCTGTACCTTGTCTGCAACAAAGTCTGCGTAGGTTGCATTCTTCTCCTCAGTAGGTAATCCTGCGTGGTAGGCTCTTGCCTCTACCCCACGGCTCTGCAGATAGGAGGCGATCGCTTCGGTAGATTTGCGAGAGAGGGTATAGATGATCCCTGACTCTCCCTCATGAGAACTCAGAAATGGCATGAGTTGTGCTCTACCATCTTTGATACGGTGCTGCGCATGGATCATAAGATTTTGGCGGAAAAGGCTACCTCTGACTCTTTTGGGAGCGTGCAAGCCAAGCTGCGTAGCGATATCCTGCTCTACTGCTTTAGTTGCTGTAGCAGTAAATGCTGCGATAGGTATCTGGGGAAACTCTGCTTTGAGTAGAGAGAGTTTACGGTAATCCTCCCGGAATTCATGTCCCCACTCACTCACACAGTGTGCTTCATCCACCACAAAGAAGTTGAGTTGCAGATCATGCAAAAGTCCCAAAAAGTATCTATTCTTGAGCCGTTCCGGTGCGACATAGAGCAGCTTGATCTCTCCCGCACGCAGCTGCTGTTCTATCTCTTGGCTCTCCTCAAAATTCTGCATGGAGCTAAGCATCGCCGCAGAGACACCATTGGCCCTGAGTGCCGTGACCTGATCATGCATCAGTGCCAAGAGAGGAGAAACCACTACTGTCACGCCCTTCATCAGTAGTGTAGGAAGCTGATAGCAAAGTGATTTACCTCCCCCTGTAGGCAGTATCATCAATACATCCCTCTGTGCTAATATCGTATCTACCACTTCTTCTTGAAGTGGGCGAAATGCATCATGTCCGAAATAGTGCTGTAGTGTCTCAATTTTTTTCATAATGAGAGTATAACGGATTATTAAATAGATATGTCATAATCTGTCAAATTGTCATATTTTTGATTGTTTTCAGTCATCAAGTATCATTTTTAATTCAATTTATCTGATTACTACGATAAGTATACTTTATTTAAAGTTATATAAATAATTTAACTAAGCTTATAAAATACTGTGTTATACTTTTCTTATTACAAGTAAAAGGATACATAATGAACTTGAAATTCACCACTAGAGGATTTATAGCGATAGCTATCTTGGGTTCGACCACGCTTTATGCGACCAATGGAGATACCATCATCGGAGTAGGTGCAAAAACACGTGCGATGGGTGGCGCAGGTATAGCATTGAGTCAAGGAGCAGAATCCACATTGGTCAATCCCGCATTGATCACCAATGTAAAGAGTACGCAGGTCAGTTTTGGTGGTACTGTCTTTATGCCAACAATTAAAACAGACATGGGCTTTGGTGAAGATGAGAGTGCCGCAGATATCAGTATGATTCCGGCTGTGGCAATTGCTTCACATGTAAATTCTGGATTTTATGCAGGTATCGGTATGTGGGGTACCGCAGGTATGGGTGTAGATTTTCGTGACAGTACTGATCCTATGAAAATGCAAATGGAAACAACACTTCAGCTCATGCAGTTTGCTGTGCCACTTGCATACAAAACAGGTGGGCTTAGTATCGGTGTTGCACCCATCTTGCAATATGGTTCATTGGATATTCATTACAATAGAGGTACCCCTGTTGGCAGTGGGCAGGAACAGGATTTTGGATTCGGTGCTTCTGTAGGTGCGACCTATGATTTCGGTAATGGTTTTACTGTGGGTGCTGTATATAAAAGTGAAATCGAAATGGAATATGGCAACGCCATCTCTGCTGCAATGGCACCTATGATGCCTCCTGGCGCTCCTGCAGTGGGCAATAAACTGACGCAACCCGCTGAAATAGGCGTAGGACTGGGATACTCAGATGGCACACACTCGTTCGCAATGGACTATAAAAAAATAAAATGGGGTGATGCAGATGGCTATAAAATGTTTGGCTGGGAAGATCAGGATGTCTTTGCTGTAGGCTATGAGTATGCACAGGCA
>Ga0256844_10000363_pt1 | contig 17364 bp, 17 predicted proteins | sample MusselsmetaG_FD_189100 | JGI IMG/M metagenome (GOLD analysis project Ga0256844, IMG submission 189100) | Mussel associated microbial communities from hydrothermal vent at the East Pacific Rise, Pacific Ocean - Mussels | ecosystem: Host-associated > Mollusca > Shell > Unclassified ... | reverse complement strand
AAATCTCGATGAAGTTCAAAAACTTATCGAAATTGCACAAACAAATAAGCTGTAAGGAGAAAAAGATGAGCGAACAATTACACTATGCACTATTTACAGGATGTACGGCAAAGCAGTCTACCCCTGAGTTGCTTTCTTCTACGCTTGCAGTAGCAGATAAATTAGGTATCAAAATCACTATTTTAGAAGAAGCTTCATGTTGTGGGGCTTCTCACTTACAAGATTTTGATGAGTTTTTAGCACACGTACTCAACGCGCGTAACATCTGTTATGCAGAGAAGTTAGGGCTTACGATGATTACTATCTGTAACACTTGTCAGCTTAACTCGGCTATGACAAAACATGCGCTAGACAAAGACCCAGAGTTAAAAGCTAAAGTCAATGAAAAGTTAGCAGAAGTTGGACTAGAGTACAAAGGTACATCAGAAATAAAACATTTTCTCTATACACTGATAGACGAGTACGGGTTAGACAATATCAAGGACAAGGTGACTGTACCACTTAGCCACCTTAACATTGCACCATTTTATGGATGTCATAACATCAGACCATCAGAGTTGCATGAAGAAGCAAATGGACATGAAAACCCATACAACCCTACTTCACTAGACAACCTCATTGCTGCCCTTGAGGGTAACCCAGTAAACTATGAGAGTAAAAACAAATGTTGTGGTTTCCACGTAGAGTTACAGGCCAACCATACCTCTGAAGTACTTGCAGGTAACGCCCTACTAGACGCCGTAGACAACAACGCTGACATGATGGTAACACCATGTCCACTCTGTCACCTCAAAATGGATACCTACCAAGACAGCATTGCTAAAGTGATGGGTCGTGATGTAGAACTCCCAGTACTACACATGCCACAGATGGTTGCCTTAGCACTTGGATGTACAGAAAAAGAGATAGGTCTTAATTTTCACGTACAAAAAGCTAAACATCTTTATACGGAAGCGTCTTAGTACTATTAGGTCACACAAGTAACCTTATTACTATAATTTATACTAATGTATCATAGTATATATCAAATTTTGGCTTATATACACTATTGTATTGTAGGTCATATATATTTATGTATACTCATGTATACTTATCTCTTAATATTAAAAGGAAAAAGATGAAAAAAACTTCAACTATTCATAGTTATTTTTTCATACTAATTTTCTCTATTACCTCTTTCACTTCAGGCTTACAGGCAGACCATAATACAAGCATAGATATCGCCTATAATTCAATCTCCAAAAAAGTACTTCATTGGTCGGAATATCTTGACATACGAATCAGCAGTTGGCTTGATGATAATGTTAGTTATGAAGAATGTCAAGCTCAGGAAATTAATCATATTAAAAACGAAAATACACAAAAGAAGTATGATATTAATTATTTTTTCCAAAATAATAAATACCTCAATGAAACCAAAGATATATATGTACGTTTACGTTTAAATAATTATTTATACTCTAGAGAAAAAAATAGAATGAATGTAAGACTCAATGCCCAACTCCCTTTTGATAGATGTAAGGCACAATGGAAATTTTTTCTTCAAGACTCTACAAATAGTCTTTCTGAAGTAAAATCAACCGATACTTCAAATGGTGGAGTAGGTATACGCTATTATCAAGAAGCACTCTATGGAGTATCTGCCAGTTACTCCCTAGGATTAAGTGGTGGTTCACCCTATCTTCGTGGAAGATATAAATTTCCTATCAAATATCATGACTGGAAAATTGAACCTGTACAAATTTTTAAATATTCTACTAAATATTATTTTGAAGAAGAGACCAATATTTATTTTGATAAATACCTAAATGAGAATGATCTCTTTAGAATACAATTACATAGAAAAAGTGGTTCAACACTTGAAGGAACTGATTATGGAATTATTTTTAGGTATTATTTAAATTTAGGTAAAGATTCAGGACTTGAATTATCACAATCATTCTTTGGTAATACACACTATAGTCACTATTATGCCTTAGATGAGAGCTATAATAATATCAACAATTATGTAACTTCTATAAGTTGGAGAGAAAATCTTTGGCGTAAATGGTTCTACTATGAAATACGCCCTACTGTTAACTTTCACAAAGATTATAATTATAAGCCAAGTTACTCATTACGTTTTTTATTTGACATATATTTTGGTGAATATAATTAAATCAGATATATTTTATCCTATTTAAATTTACTTGTGTTATAATAATTTTACAAAATTAAAACCTAAGGATTAACATGCCAAAAATTAACAAATACGTAGACATTTCAGAAGTAGATAGAGAAGCAAAAAAAGACCTTATTGATAGACACTCACCATTTATCACATGTGCTAATACAGCAACAGCAGGTGAGCCATTTGAAGTAACAGTAAAAATGGGTAACGAATACACTCACCCAGATGATTTCGATCATTACATTGAGTCTATCACTCTTTTTAATGGTGAAACAAAATTAGCACAAGTGACATACATCCCAGGAACTCTTGGAAATGTAAAAGCACATAACACAACTACATTTACAATTATCCCAACAGGTAAAAAGCTTAAGCTTGTTGCACATGGTTACTGTACTAAACACGGTATCTGGGAAGGTACTGAAGTTGAAGTAGCAGTAAACTAATACGAAGGGTGCCTTACTTTGAGGCACTCATATATTTTTCTATATCTAATTTTTGAATACAAAGTATATTTTTTCTTCGTCCTGTATTTTTTATGCTATCTACTATCTTAACATCAAAACTTATCTTATTTTGAACTTGTTTTTCCATTTGAGAAACTATATATTTTATATTAATTCTTTCAGGAGCACTTGTCTGTATATATAATATTATTTTTCCTGGTATATCTTGGTAAAATTGTGTTTTATCTATGTAGTCATATGAATCAAAATGACCCGCTCCAATAGAAAGAAGAGGTATAACTGTTTCATCTTTTGTGACAACAAATTCCTGTAATCTTCCTTGTATACCAGTTACACTTTTTACTATCTCATTTGTATTGTCATAAAGCTCCAAATCTCCAACAACAAAATCATTGGTTTTGTAATTAATATAAGGCATTACTAAATTATCAAAAGATGTTCCAACAATTTCATTATTGACAATTCTACTTAAGCCATATGCATTATAGAAATGATAACGCCCATTGTCTATTCTATACGCACTTACTATCCTCTCTGTATGTCCATAATGTGAAAGTATAGAAGCATTATTAAAAAATACCTGTATAAATTCAATCTGTTCCAAGGATATAGATTCTGAAACTAAGGCGACACCTTGTATCCGTTCCATCATATGAATTCCGACAGATTTACATGCTTTAATAAATGTAATAACCGCACTCGGATATGCATGAAAATATACAGGCTGATAACGATTAATCTCAGCAACAATGTCTAAAATAAATTCTTTCTTTAAATGATTGACAGATACAAGTAAATAATTATCAACGTTTTGATATTCCCAATAAATTCTTTTTTCTTCTTTAGCATTTCCTCTAGCCATCATTGAAACTGTTCTATTTCTATAGTTATATCCAAGTTGTGAAAATGCCTGTTGAAAATAAACTTTTTCTTTTGCACGAGATGATGATCGAGGTGCATATATTTTCATAGGTGTAGAACTGCTTCCCCCCGTATAATATGATGTAGGTTTATCAAATTTATTAGTATATAATACCTCTAAATTCTTTTGAATAATCTCTTTTGTAAGATTTGGTAATTTATAAATATCATTTAATTCTTTAAAATCTTCTAGTTTAAAATTATATTTATCAAATAACTCTCTATAATAGGGTATATTATCATAAGCAAAATGTAAAGTTTCATATGTCTTAATATACTGATAATCTAATTGATATTGTTCATTTGCATTTAAAAAATTAAAGAGTATCTTTTTATTCACAGTATAATTTTTACCAAATCGAACAGATAAGGGTATATTACCATATAAAGACCCCAAAAATTTCTTTACACCACATGGTAATTTATAATAAGTCATTTGATATTGATGCAAAATACTATCAAAATCCATCTTTACCCCTCAATTAATTTATAATTATCATTATAGTAGATTTATGTCATAAAAAAGTCAATTAAATAAATTACTACAAAGGAAAATAATTATCCTTTAAGTTTTATCTATGTAGAATAAGATTAACAAGGAGTAATGATGGAAGCTTTTAATAGTCTACCCACTATATGGCAAGGTTCACTTGCTGGTATACTCGTAGGATTTATGACACTTTTAGGTGTTCTCCCTCTGCTTTTTTTTAAAAAAATAGATAAAAGGAAACAAGATATTCTCTTAGGTATGAGTGGTGGAATCATGCTTGCTGCTACCACTTTTTCACTTCTTCTACCTTCTCTTGAAGAGAGTAAAAATACCTTTGGACTTTCCCCTTTCTGGTCAGTGACTATTGTCTCAATCTCTATGTTAACAGGTATAGGGTTTATTAAGGTTGTAAGCCGTTATTTTGACTTTGAACAGTATTTTAAAACACAAAATAATATCAGTAGTGATTTTGCAAAAAAAGTATGGATCTTTATTTTTGCCATAACTTTACATAATTTTCCAGAGGGACTTGCTGTGGGCATGGGGTATGGTCAAGAGGACCTACATAAAGCCTTATCTCTAACCATTGGGATAGGTTTACAAGATATCCCTGAAGGATTAGCGGTAGGACTGGCACTACTTAGCATAGGGTACAATAAAAAAGTTGCTACATTTGGTGTTGCTATCTCAGGGGTTGTTGAAACGTTCTCTGCTATAGTAGGCGTTTTCACAGTCAGTTATTTAGGATTTATGCTTCCCATAGGGTTAGCATTTGCTGCTGGTGCAATGTTCTACGTGATAATATATGAAATCATCCCCGATATACAAAAAAATGGACACAGAGATATTGCGGTCAATAGCCTCATCGCTGGTTTTATATTAATGATGTACCTAGATGTAACTTTAGGTTAGACCTCTTAATAATCTATTCCTTCTTGAGGTAAACCATCTTTTTCATAATCCACCTTTACTTTTTTACATCCTTCTGGTCTTGATTCACAGTATTTAGTATAAGCTGTTTTAGCTAGTACAAGTAAAATAACAAAAATGATAAATAGTAATAATGATTTCTTCATCTCTAACTATAGCAAAAATAAATTTAGATATAATAATATTAATCACAAAATATACAAACACTAAATTAAGGATTACCTAATGTCACGATGGATAATAATATTATATTTTTCTTTGAGCATAGCCACATTTGCTTCCAATCTAAATGTACTATTCTCAGAAAATAATATGCAAGACTCCCCCCTTTGGCTTGCACTATTTAGTTTATTTGCTGTGAGTATTTTATATATGTTTATCTCTTCCAATCAAATTAAACGCTTAAAAAATGAACAGCTACGCATGAAAGAAAAATACAAGTTTTTAGAAGAGAAACAGCATGATTTACTTGCGAGTATGGGAGAGAGTATTCATAATATAGCAAAACAAACATTGGTTCAGACAAGCCAATTGGCAGAAAAAACAAAAAAATCTCCCTTACATGCAGAAATTCAAAGTGTTATGTCTAATGAAAATGAATTATTAGATGTTACCAGTGATTTAATTCAATTTATCCAATTAAAATCAAAAAAAATCATAATACGCAATGAAATTTTTAATTTTAACCATGTATTAAATGAAACCATAGGTTTACTCACAAAAACAGCAAAAAAACAGCATACAGAATTAATTTTCGATGTGAATAAAAATGTTCCAAATAGTATATTGGCAGATTCATCTCATTTAGGACAGATATTAGTAAACTTACTTGAATATTGTATGCAGCATAGTCAAACAAACAAAGTGCGACTTCTCATTGATATAGAATCAACTTTAACTGATAGTTTACACTTAGTAATGACTATCGAAGGTAATTTAAAAATCAAGGATAAAGAGAATTTTTTTGATACAAGTTATAATAACAAATCTAAAGAATATATTGGGTTAGGTCTTTTTATCGCGAAAGAGTTGGTCAATTTAATGCAAGGAACTTTATCTATAGAGGCAAACCAAAATAGTGATAATTTACACATTATTATGCCTATTCAAAAAGTAACAGATGAAAAAATAGTCTATCGGCTAAGTAATGAAAAAACCATAGACAAACATATTCTAGTTGTGGATATAGATAATGATGCTGCTACTGCCTTAGAAAAAAGGTTAACATATTTTCAAATAAATACAACTGTTAAATCACAAAAAGATTTCAACAACAATTTACCAAATTTTGCAAATTATGATATTATCATTCTTAATCAAAAACTATTTACTCCTAAAATAGTAAGCATCTTATCTATGGCAAAAAAGAAACATCATTTTAAAATTTTGGCGATTGAAAACCTTTATAATGATGATATAGATACGCTACCTGATATTATTGATTTTATTTTATATAAACCTTTTTCTCCAGAGTATATTTTTGAACTACTACAAGGTATGTATAGTCCTAACATACATCAAATATATCAATTCAATAAAGGAAACAATTCTACCCTGAATATTCATAAAGAACCATTTACTGAAGTATTAGATATTGAATTAGAAGACTTTTCACATTTTGCAGGAAAACGATTATTATTGGTTGAAGATAATTTCATCAATCAAAAGCTCATACAAAGTGTTTTATCTAAATCAGATTTAAGCATTGATATAGCGACAAATGGTGAAGAAGCACTCTATTATTTAGAAAGTAATCCACAAAATATAGATTTTATTCTTATGGATATCAATATGCCTGTTATGGATGGCTTTACTGCCACAGAACATATTCGTAAACAACATAAATATGACCATATTCCCATTGTATCCTTAACTGCTTTAGTGGCTGACTATGAGATTGCAAAAATGTTTAGTGTGGGAATGAATGGATATCTTTCTAAGCCCATAAGTCTTGGTAAATTATATACTGCATTCAATACATTTTTAGATAAAAAGGATATCAAACCTCATACTAATTCAGAAAAAAATATAAAAAATATTAGCTTAGATGGGCTCAATACAAAAGACGGCTTACTCTATATGCAAAATAATATCAGTTTTTATAAAGAAGTATTGCGTGAATTTATGAGTGCCTATGAAAAAAGTGATATTGTATTGGAATTATTAATAAATCAAAATAGATATGATGAAGCACAAAAATTATCACTAGATATCAAAGGTTTAGCTGATACCATAGGTGCAAATGAAATATCAGAACTATGTAATAAAATGTATAATCTTCTCATTTATAACAAATATGATAATCTCAATGCCTATGCAAAAAAATATAAATCTTTACTAAATACACTTAAAAACTCTATAGAGACCTATCTACAAAGCTAATCAGTCCTAAAAATAGATATAATTATCCTTATAGAATTACAAGGGAGTTACTTCATGAACGAAATCTGGGCATTTATTATGCAACATCAAATAGAAACATTGTTACTTATCTTTGGCATCATACTGTTAGCATTTTTTATTACACATTGGCAAGAGGTGAAGTTTTGGTGGCTAAACTTTTCCTATAATTTTCCTATCATTGGTAAAATGTCTGGACTATCGAAAGATATAGAAGGCTTTGATGAAAATCATAAATGGTTTTACTCTGAAGAGAGACTCTGTCGTGACTACTATAACTTTTATGAAAAAGTGGACAAAGACAGTGAAAGTTTTGATGAAGCAAAAGCCTATTTACACTCTGTGGGTGAACTGGGTAGGAAACCAACCCCTACCTTTATTTGGATTATGATTTTTGCACTCGTAATTGTTGAGGCATTTGGGTTTGCCTATGTACTTGCAGGATTTACTATACCAGGGGCAAGTGAAGCAACACAACAAAAAGGTGCCGTAGGTGTTGCCATTATGCTTGCTATTTTACTTGTATGGCTTACACATATGACAGGTCAAGAACTCCACAAAAATACACTCATCCAAAAAATACGTCGTTGGTATAAAAATGACAATGCAGGAGGTTCAAACTGGAGAGACCTCAAACCAGATGAACAACTTATTACTATAGATAATACTTTTGAAGATGAAAAATCACCAAACTACATTCGTATGCTTAACCGTGTTGATGCCAATGATAAAGTAAAAACAACATACACTAAAACTATACTTACACTACTTTTTATAGGTATCGTAGCCATAGGTGCAACATATATTAGAGGTCAGGTACTTAAACAAGAGATTGCCTCTTCACATGATACTGCCATGGATATCTTTAACTCTGATGCATCACCGTTTGGGGGAGCAAATGACGGAGATGATAACATAGGTTCACTCTTTGGGGGAGACGAAGCTGAAGGTGCAGAAGATGACTTGGCTTCACTTTTTGGGGGAGACGACAGCAAAGTAGTAGCACCTCAAAAAACAAATACCACAGGAGAGTCCATAGAAGATGAAACCAATCGTAAAGGCGGATGGGCAACATTTATTATTTTAGGTCTTATGTTTGTTTTTATTCAAATCCTTGGTATTTTCTTTGGAATGCACTGGGATTTTGCAGGACGTGAGTCCAAAGAGGCTTATGAGTGTCTCAAAGGATTTAGTACAAAAAAATCATTCCTATCTTACTATGAAAAAGCCAAAACACATATAGCACGTGTTGCGCAGCAGCAGTTACAAAAGTTACAACATAAAATGAATATCATCAATGATAACTCAGGAACAGATGCTGAAACTACTGCACTTTTGCGCAATAATAAAGATAGAACATTTAAACAATACCTTACATTTGAGGACAGATAATGAAGAGCCTATTACTTATACTACTTGTACTTAGTACCCTACTTTCTGCACGTAATGATGTGCCAAGTTGCTACAAAGCACTCAATATTAGCAACCCAAATGAAGCAGTACAAAAAGAACTATTTATACTTGTTGATCAGACGACCGTACTCGATAAAAATATGATGATATACACCTATAAAAATATGATGAAATTTATCAAAAATGGCTACGCTGTAACCATCGCATCTTTTTCATCCAATGCAAATGGTAAATACACAGATGTAGCTTACTCAGGTAAACTAGAATCATTACTCCCTAAGGATGCAAAACACGATATAGCAAAAAAAGTACTACGCAAATATCAAGGCTGCATGAATGGACAATATAAATTTGCTAAGAAAAAAGCAACAAAAGCACTAGTTCGTACACTAAAAGGTGCAAATAAAAAGCTACCACATTCCGATATACTCAAGTCACTCAATGATATTTCTGCACATATCATCAAACCCTCATCTGCAAGTGAAAAAGTTGTATTACTTGTTTCAGACATGATAGAACACTCTTCTATTACTTCTTTTTATTCTAAAGGAAACCTAAAAAAGATAAATACTAAAACTGAAATGGAAAAGATCAAAGGTTCAGGACATATGGCAAATTTTTCTGGAGCAAAAGTCTATATTATTGGCGCAGGTATGGTAGGTAAAAATAGTTATAGAGACTCTAAGACATTAGGTTTACTTACTGACTTTTGGGAAAGCTACTTTCAAACAACCCATGCACAACTCAAAGCTATTGGTACACCTATGCTTTTAGAAGATGTAGAATAAAATTAACTCTATACGTCCCATAATATTCCTATCTCAACGAAGATAGGAATTCTCTTTCTAAACCAAAATAAATATTTTCATAGGTACTAAACGAATATTTTAAGAGCCATAGGAGTATAATACTCCCATGAAAAACCTTAAGAATGCTCTTTTACTCAAACAACTCTATCAGCTCAAACAATTGGGATATCAATATACTTCTGTCACCCCTTATAAAGAAGATCAGCCTGACTTAACACTGCCTAATACCTTAGATGGATTAAAAAAACAAGCTTTAAATTGTCATCTCTGTACCTTAAGTAAAAGTAGACAGAAAGTAGTCTTTGGAGAGGGAAATTCTCATGCTAAAGTGATGATAGTTGGTGATGGTCCAAGTGCCAGTGATGATAGTTTTGGTAAAATCTTTACAGGACGTTCAGGTGAGTTACTCACAAAAATGATAGAAAATGTTTTAGGTTTAAGTAGAGAAGAGATCTACATCACGAACCTACTCAAATGTAAAGCCCTAGATAGTCAGATCCCTTCACCTGCCCATGCTCATACTTGCCACCCCTATCTACTCAAAGAGATAGAACTTATTAACCCAAGTGTTATCATAGCCTTTGGTTCACTGGCATATCAATACCTTACGAATGATGACAGCCCCATGGAGAAAGTACGAGGGACATTCCATACCCAAGGAGACTATACCATCATTCCCACATACCATCCTAATTATCTACTGCGTAACCCCTCAGCAAAAAAAGATATTTTTAAAGATTTATTGAAAGTAAAAGATATACTTTAAACTTTTTAAAATAATTTTAATCAACTTATTTTCTTTTTCTCTTCTCTTTTGTCTCAGGTTCAATAAACTCACTTTTAATCAATCCTGCTTCATGTAAAAACTGAGAAGGTTTGTAGTCAATTTTTTTTACTTTATCAAACTTTGCAAGAGAGAGGTAAAGCTTGTCTTTTGCTCTAGTTACCGCAACATAAAAGAGCCTACGCTCCTCTTCTATACTAGACATCATTTTTCTATTTGGAAAACGACCATCAACAAGATCAATAACATAGACTTCTGGGAATTCTAAACCTTTGGAAGCATGTACAGTAAGGAGATTTACCCCTTCACCTTCACTCAATTCATTTCCACCAAGTACCATGGCATTGACAAAACGTCTTAGCTCTTTATATTGTCGAGAGAGGTCTAATAAAAGCCTAGCCTTTCTCTCTATGCGCTCTTTTGCCACTGTTTTCTTCTCTTCATCAATTTCACCTGATTTAAGTCGTCCTCTTTGTGTAGCTAAGAGTTCAACTATACCTTTATAGAGACTAGATGAGATAGCATTTTCTAGTATATCAGCTGGATTTTCTAGGCTATGGATGTCATGCATAAGTGTATGAAATTCTTTAAAATAGCTCACTGCATCTGAGCTAAGCTTAGGATGTTTAAGTAGTGGGTGTCCCATAAGTCTAGCATCTAATCCTAAGCTATTAAACCGTGCAGCGGAGCCTATCTCTTGGTCATCGTCAAAAAGTCCTAATTGTATATTTTTATTTGGATTTAACTTAGGTAACTCTTGTATGCTAGGGTACAAAATTCCCTGCATCATATTCCCATCACCAAAATGTAAAAAGCATTGAAACAACTCTTTGGATAGTGCTGAACCAACTCCCCTAGCATACTCAAACACATGTATAAATGCCATCATATCTTTAGGATTTACCAATAAAGACATAAGGTCTAGTAAAAACTTTATCTCTTTTGCATCAAAAAAACTGCTGCCCCCTTTACGTTTACATGCGATACCATACTCACGTAAAGATGCTTCCACACCATCAGCAGATGCATTGTTACGAAAAATGACCGCTATTTGATCATTGGGCACATGTGTATGCTTTATACTCTGTGCTATAGACTGGTATTGTTCAAAAAGATCATTGTACATGAGAAGCCTAGGAGGATGTGTTTTACCATGTCGACCTACCTCTAATTTTTTAGGATAAATACGCTCATTACGTTCTATCACTCTATTGGCCAAAGAGAGTATAGGTGCAGTAGAGCGGTAATTTGTTTTTAATGTGTATACCATGGCATTAGGATATCGTGAGGAATATGTCGCAATGTTTTCTATATTTGCACCATTAAAGGCATAAATACTCTGATCATAGTCACCTACACAAAAAAGTGACTCTGGCTTGAGTGCATCAATAAGTGCTGACTGTAAAGTATTGGTATCTTGATATTCATCTACAAGGACTTCTTTAAAAGGAATAGTTTTCTCTTCTAAGTGACTCTTCATTCGTAAAAGTAGGTCATTAAACGAAGCAAACCCATAATCTACTTTTTCACGTTCAAACTCTTCTGCTATATCCATATAGATATCCATAACAGGTTCATGATCTTCGTATTTTTCTAAAAACCATGTATCAAAACCATCTAGCGAAGCATTTTGATAGAGTGAATACTGTTCATAAAGGTAAGTAGCAGAAAAAGGTTGCATCGTTAAGTTCATACGCTCAAAATTACGTTTTTCATAGATGCTTCTAAAGAGTGTTTTAAGTTCACTTGGCTGTTTAAGTGCTAAGTTTGGATAAATTTCTTTCAGCCACCGGTAGCTTACCGCATGAAAAGTCCCAGATTCAATCTTAGAGACTATTTTTTTAGGAAAAAACCGTTCTAGCCTAGCAATCATTTCGCCTGCTGCTTTATTTGTAAAAGTAAGTAATAAAATACTTGAAGGTTCAACACCACTCTGTAATAAATGTGCAATACGTCCTACGATTGTAGAAGTTTTACCCGTTCCTGCACTTGCAATGATTAGGTTGTGTCCTAAGGGTGCTGTAGCAGCAGAAAGCTGCTCATCATTGAGACTGGAAAGTGGCAATTAATTCTGACCAATAATATAATATGTATTATGACTACCTACTTGTTTAAGTTCAAGTTTATATTTATCTGACCAGTGTTTCACTAATGCTGTAAATGCAGAAAGATTATCTGCAGAACTATCTTCATCACATTTAATTTTTAAATGATTTTCCGAATTTGACATTGCAATATAACCTTTTTCAACAGCTAACGCATCACTAAATGATGGAATATGTTGAGAGAATTTATCAAATCCATCTGTATTTGCAATGATATTATTCATTTTATTAAGTGTTTGTTCGCTTTTTGTATATCCAAGTTGTACTAAAAGTGCTTCGGGTGTAAGGTTGAGATGCATGTCTATCCTAAATAATTTTATTAGAGATAGATTGTAACAAATTTTTGATTAGTCAATTGTTAGGGAAGTAGGAAAATCCCCTAAAATTTAAAATAATGTATCAGAGGGAACTTCAACACGTGCGATAAGATCTTTATAGTGTTCAACATTTTGAAAAGCTTTTTCATATCGCCAACGTAAAACAAATTCTATAATCTCGTTTTTAAGCGTTTCATCTAAAGTTTCTGCTTTACCAAAATATCCTAAAGAGATATTTTTCGCTTTCTTTTTACCATTTTTATCCGGTTCATACGTTATCGCAATAATTTGGATATATTTACCTTCACGTACTTCACCAAAATCTTCTTCCTTTAATCCAATACCAGAAAGATTCATTGCTTTGTAGATAAAGATATTATCAAAATCTGGAGATTTTTCAAATATCTTCAGTTTTTTATAAAGTTGTTGTACCCTTATAATATTCTCACTTCTGACACTATCACTTGTACCAGATGGTTTACTTTTAGGTTTAGGTTTTGTTGTTTGTTTTGGTTTACTAACTTTTTTTTCAAGCAATTCTGAAGCATCTGCTTGACGTTTTTCTTTCTCATCCAACTTCTCTTCTAAGCGATTAGTTAATGCTTTAAGTTTATCTAAACTACTAGGCATACATCCCCTTCCATCAAGGGACCAGCGTCCCTATTAAAATACATATTAGAAAATATTGTACATCATATTTATTAATAAGTAGATTAATTATACTCAATAATATCAATTTTTCTATTATTTAATGTAAAAATATTAATATTAAATAATATTTTTACTACCCTATTTCCTGTTCCTACCCTTAACCAATCTTTAGATAAAATCTGTTTCAATAATATAACGTTAAAAAAGGTAGGTCAAATGGATTACTTAGAGATAGTGGGTGGAAATAAATTAAGTGGTTCGGTAAATATATCTGGTGCAAAAAATGCAGCATTACCTATTATTGCCGCAACAATACTGTCGGATAAAGCACTTACTTTGAAGAACCTACCTAATGTAGTGGATATCCGCACACTACTAAAACTTTTAACCATGCTTGGGGGTACTGTTGATCACGACAAAACCATTGCAAAGATTGATAATAGTTCTATTACTTCCACAAAAGCTGTGTATGAAATTGTATCTCAGATGCGTGCTTCTATTTTAGTATTAGGTCCCCTACTCGCACGTTTTGGTGAATGTGAGGTTTCATTACCTGGAGGGTGTGCAATTGGACAACGTCCCATTGATTTACACCTTAAAGCATTAGAATCTATGGGCGCACATATAGAGATAAAGGGTGGTTATGTCCGTGCAGAAGCAAAAGATGGGCTAAAGGGTGCTAAAATTATTTTCGACAAAATTACTGTGGGTGGTACTGAAAACATTGTTATGGCTGCAGCACTAGCACATGGTACAACAAGTATCATCAATGCTGCAAAAGAACCTGAAGTTGTACAGCTCTGTGAAATGATACGTGATGCTGGTGTCAAGATAGAAGGTATTGGTACAAATGAGCTTACCATAGAAGGCACCTGTGGAAAGGCCTTAGAATTTAAAACCATAGAAATTATTCCCGATCGTATTGAGGCAGGTACTTATCTGTGTGCTGGTGCTATCACAAACTCAAGTATTACACTCCAAAATGTCAACCATGGACATATTAGAGCATCTATAGACAAATTGGAATCTATGGGGTGTAGCTTTGATTTAAAGGACAATAGCATTACTATTTACCCTACTTCAAATTTAAAACCTGTTAACCTTATTACTATTGAGTATCCTGGTTTTCCAACAGATATGCAAGCACAATTTATGGCTGTCGCCGTAGTGTCAGAAGGTGAAAGCCTCATAGAAGAGCGGCTTTTTGAAAATCGATTTATGCATGTAAGTGAACTCAACCGTTTAGGTGCAGATATATGGCTTAAAGGGAGTACAGCCGCTATTAAAGGTGTAGAGAAGCTCTATGGTGCAGATGTCATGGCAACTGACCTTAGAGCTTCTTCTGCGCTTGTACTGGCTGCACTTGTTGCTGAAGGTACAACCCATGTAAGACGTATCTACCACCTAGACCGTGGATATGATGATTTAGAAGGAAAACTCTCTAAATTAGGGGCAAATATTGTAAGAAAAAAAGAAGTCTAATCTTTACTTGACTTCTACAACTTCTATGACAGCGGGAAAACCTGGGCCAACTGCCTTTTTAATAAGTCTAGCTTTAAGCGTCACTGTCTGATTTTGTCGTTTCATTAAATCAAATTTTTCTTTATTTTGAATTTTATAACTCTGTTTACTACTTTTATCATAAATAGTTAAATAAGTATGTTGGGAAAAGCCCTTCATCGCTATTCTCCCCTTGAGTTCCATAGAGTTCCCCTGCGTACATCCTAATAAACCTAATACCATTAATCCAAGTAAAATCTCTTTTTTCATTTTTTCTCCTATTTGACTATAAGTGTTGCTTCTGTTTGATTATGCAACTTTAAACTAATATCTATATCACCTGTAAGTCCAGTACCAACTTTGTAATAATAATTACCTTGATTTTGTATTGTACCTGTAGCAGCAGATGTAAGTGGTTGAGGATTGTAGTTAAAAAAGTTTACTGACCCTATATTGTATTGTGAATTATTAAATAAATTTGGCAGGTACCCTCCAGTATTATATCTAGGTAGGTTCTCTCCAAGAAAGTTATTGTCAGAAAGAAGTACTGCAGTACCCCACTCTTTTAAAAGTGTATTGAACGTTTTTCCTGCACCTTTAGGTGTTTGATTGACTGCAAATACAACAGCTTGTGCATCAGTAAAGCCATTATGCATAATATCATGTAAGACTTTGGCACCCCCATAATTTCTTAAAAGAAAGGCGCCAAAGGCATTTACAGTAGAGTAGTTTGCAAGTTGCCCGTTCCATGTAGTCAAAGAGAGTCTATTATTGGCATTGAAGAGTGGGTACCTGCCATTAGCATTACCTGATTCTCCTGCACTTCCCACTGTATAGAGTACACCACGTGATCCACTATGACGGATTTTGGAAGCAATGAGGTCTTCAGTACTCTCTGCCAACATTTCATTGATCCATACATCTGTGGCATCATTTGTCAACAGTATGGATTTTTGATAAAAATGTATCATATGTTGAAATTCATGTGCCAAGGTAGAAACAATCTCCTTAGGCCAAAAATCATCTATGCTCCAACCTCCGTTTCCATTGGCAAATAGTATAGCATCTACATAAAGCATGATATTTTCATTAGAGGTGCTACTTACACTACGTAAAAAGTTATTTTTAGGATGAAAATAACCAATCACCCCGCCAGTGCTACTATTATCATTGTCTATATCTGTAAGAAGTATATTAATTTCATTTGTTTGTGGTATCAAATTACTATTGTTGTGTGCTCCCCACTCAGGCCCATAAATATTGGTTACCCAATCATAAATATCATTATCTCCACCTATTCTTAAAAAAGTATTCGCTAAAGCATTGACCATTGGCTGTGTCACACATTTTACCTTTGGACATGTCATACCAAAACTATCATTTGAAACCCATATATTTAATCTTTTAGATCCATATACTGTAGAAGCTGAAACTACTTTCTTCAGTGTAGCATCAGTGGCACTTACATCTAAATAAAAAGCTTTTGCAGTGTTGACTGCCTCTTTTTTTACTGCTTGGTCAGTAATTTTTTTATCTACTGTCTTTTCTTCACTTTTTTGGGTTAAATAGTGCTGTATATTTGATCTAAATGCTTCCACATACTCAGGTGCATGCTTAATCTTCGATATCAATTGCTTATCAAGATGAGAAGAAGTCTCTTTTTTCACAACTCTTTTATTGCTCTGTTTAATCTCAACTGATCCAGACGTATCAGCATAATTACTTAACAAAATATACACATCCTTAGGTGTCTCTCCCAAAGATACTTTAGTGTGAATACTCTTAGCTATACCCAAACTTTCCACTTGTGGTGTTTGTGTAATGGTTACAGTTTCATTAATACTCCCCGAACTAGAACCTGACGACCCTCCTCCTCCACAGCCAAACAATGTCAACGAAGTCAGTACCATTACCACTTCAAATTTAGATAGTTTCATAATTATTCCTTAGTTATAATAAACCATACTATAACGAAAAAATGTCTAAAAAACGTGTAGTTATTAAAAAGTTATCATTTATCTCTACTTTTCACTATGGCTACTATTAATATTCTTGTGTTATACTCCAAAAAATTATTAGGAGTAAATATGTCCGAATTACAAAAATTTAAACTCATCAACAAAATAGAAGGTATCTCTTTTATCATCTTACTTTTTGTTGCTATGCCTGCTAAGTACTATTTTGGTTTCCCTATGGCTACGAAAATCGTTGGTACGCTACATGGTCTTTTAGTCTTTGCTTTCATCTATCAAATCTTAGAAGCCAAGAAAGAAGCTGGCTTTACGTGGAAAGAGACAGGGCTTTACTCTATACTCTCACTCATACCTTTTGGAAGCTTCTATACAGACAAACTACTTGCCAAAAAAATGATGGCTGAATAACGCAAACCTTTTGCTACAAAGACAAT
>Ga0256844_10000362_pt1 | contig 17411 bp, 17 predicted proteins | sample MusselsmetaG_FD_189100 | JGI IMG/M metagenome (GOLD analysis project Ga0256844, IMG submission 189100) | Mussel associated microbial communities from hydrothermal vent at the East Pacific Rise, Pacific Ocean - Mussels | ecosystem: Host-associated > Mollusca > Shell > Unclassified ... | reverse complement strand
TCTCGTTTGAACTTAATTCCTTTTTTCAAATGACGCTGTGCCGAAAGGTTAATGAGTTCAGAGGCGATGGCAAAAAGTTTCTCTTTTACTTTTCCTTTGAGCTTTTTGAAACTCATTTTTCCCATTCTGTCTAAGACAGGTAATGCACCCGAGTCAGCCACAAAACGGTCAATGGTGTTGAGGTTTTCAACAGGAATTAAAAGGGCATCTTCGTTTTGGTAGTGAATGAGAACAAACTCACGTGTTGCACCAAGTACCACACGTTTCTCTACACCCTTAAACAACCCTACTCCGTGGTTTTCATGCACAATGTAGTCACCAAGTTTTAGCTCATCTAAAATAATCGACGCTTTTTTAACTTTTTTGCGTTTAATCGGCTTATTTAGAGAGATGATGACCTCTTCATCAGAAATGAGATTAACAATGATATCTTCATAAACAAACTGAATGTTTTCAAAAGAAGCCAATTCTGACCCACGAACAATGGATTCATTTTTAGCCACAATGGTAATACGTTTGTGCTTGTTCGACTCCATAATGGCATTGGGTTTAATGACCTCTAGCTCACGTATTTTTTTGGCTTCGGGAATGATTGGGAGTTTAAAACACTCTTTCTCTATGAGTGGCGTATCGAGCGAGTAAATCTCCTCTAACTCTTCATGCATATTTGAAAGCGTTAAGGCATCAAAAAGCTCTACATAGTTCTCGGCAAACTCATTGAGATACCAAAAGCCCAAAGAGTCAACATCTTTGACAAAAGAGTCCAACGTACTTTTTTCTACACGAGATTTTAGAGCGTTGTACTCCTCTTCTTCAAAGCCTAAAAGTGCAGGAATAACTTTAATAGATTCTAGCTCCTCTTTGTCACTCTTTTGGCTGTCTACTGAGAAGGTTCTAATGCTCTCTACCTCTTCGTCAAAAAGAGAAATACGGTAAGCAACTTCTACGCCTAAAGGATAGATGTCTAAAATGTCTCCTCTAAAAGAGACCTCACCTTTTTGGGTAACAATGTCTACAAAATGGTAACCCCAATAGTAGAGCTTGTCTTTGAGTTCTGTTAACTTTAACGTAGAAGCAAACTCTATTTCAAGTATTTTAAAATACTCCTCTTTTGGTAGAGGTAACAGAAGGGTTCTTAGAGGTGAGATTAAAAGCTTTTTTTCATTACACGAAAAGTAGCCATGAAGGGCTTCTAAAAGTTCGTAAAATTCCAACTGAAAAGAGCGTAGGTCATCGCCTTCGCTGAGTCGTAAATCTGGTAAAATGAAAGATTTGTAGTTTAAAAAAGTAGCAGTGTCGGCAGTTTTTTGAGCCTCTTTATCATTTTTACAGATAAGAAGTACTCTATTCTTAAGCTGAATATCCTCTTTTTGAAGATATTCATAAACGTCAGATTGTCTCATTAGGGTCTTTTTTGTAGTTTAATTTTTGATTTAATAACCAATTTTCTTTGGCTGTACAATACGTACATCTGAAATATCATCAGGCTTAACACGTCCTTGAACAATTTTTGTTTCACCTTCAAACACTGCATTTGGCTCAATGATAATATTGTTTACTTTAACATCTCCATAAACTTTACCATAGGGCATAATGTCAATGACTTCACCTGTATATTTACCTTGGAACTCCCCAGATACAAGTAGTTTTTGTGCTTGAATCTCCCCTGAGACACGTCCACTTTTTCCAACAACAACTTCTGCCTGAGAGATAATAATACCCTCAAACTCTCCGTTTAGAAGAATATTACCCTCACACTTTATCTCACCCTTGATTGAAGTACCAGGAGTAATAATACTCGCCGATTGTACTGGAGCTATTTTCTTCTTTCTCTTTCCAAAAAATGCCATATCTTTTCCTTTGTAATGCTGATATATAGATATTATATCAGATTATTATTATTTAAAAAAGCTTCCACTACATAAAATGAACCAAAGACCAAATACTCTTCTTTTTCATTTATGTTATGAAAAAGTTCATATGAAATATTTAATTCTTCCAATTCTTTTTCTAAAAGCTCTAGTTTTAATGCCCTAACAGTTTCAATTTGCATAATCTCGACACGTTTAATATAAGGCTTAAACTCTTTCAGAATACTAGCATAATCTTTATCGTTTAAAGCATTATAGACTAAAACTAAACCATTTTGTTGCTCTTGTTTTGACAAAGCTTTACTAATGGCTTTTGCAGCTAAAAGATTATGTCCTACATCAATCGTGACATTGGGTAATATACGATAGAAGCGTCCAAAAAGTTCAACTTTTTTTAAATCTTCAATTACATAAGATAGTTTCAGTTTTTTCAGTACCATTAACGCTGTTAATGTATTTTCAAAGAGATATTGACTCCAACCTAAAGCCTCTGTTATTCTTTTTACCTCTTTGTACTCTTGAAAATGCTTCTCTTTAAATGTATCAACTCTATAAACCTCTGCCTTTTTCTTTAATGCAATCTCTTCTGCAACCGTGTAGACAACTTCTTCTGTTTGTAATGCCAATACAAATGCTTTGTCAATGGAGTTCATTTTAGTAGTGGCAATCTCTTGAATGGTCTCACCCAAAAAGTCTTGATGGTCAAGTCCAATGGGCGTAATGACTGAGAGTGCTTTTGAACAGACGTTGGTCGCATCAAATTCGCCACCCAACCCTGCTTCTAAAACAATGACCTCTAACTTCTCCATAGCAACAAAGGCTAAAAGTGTGGTGTACTCAAAGTAACTCAAAGCATTACTCATCTTTTCGCCTAAGATGCCATAGAGTTTCTCATGTGCCATATCTAAAGCCTCATCTGAGATATCTTTTCCCTCAATCCAGATGCGTTCGTTAAACTTTAAGATGTGAGGTGAAGAGAAATGCCCTACTTTGTAAGCAGACAACTGCAACAGTGTCGCCATGATGCGTCCTGTACTCCCTTTGCCATTTGTTCCTACAACATGAATGGTCAAAGGCTGTGCAATATGGGGTTTTAACATACCATAAGCAATATGTACACGCTCATGGTCTATCTCTTTATAGTAGAGAGGTTTCTCTTCCATAAAGGTCTCAAAAGAGCTACTACTTTTCATTAACAAAATAGCCTTTGGCTGCAATGTAGGCAATGAACTGGTCAAGTGCTTTACTCGAACTCTTCTCAATGGCTTTTATGCGTAAATCGTTAGCAATAATGGCTGTAGGAGAGATTGGAAACTCATAACGTCCTATAATGCGACGACTCTCTCGGTGTTTATCTTTTTCAAAAGTAAAACGTAAAGTCATGTTAACCTGATAAAAAACAACATAACCATTTCGGTCATACTGTAAGGGTATAAAACTAATATTTTCATAGACAACGGCAATCATTGCTTCTGCATTTTCTTTTCGTGTTACAATGGTCTTTAGTCGTGTCTGCAATGCTCTGTTGAGTGCATCTTTTGTCAAAACAGCATTTTCAGGGTCAGACAAAGAGACATCTACATTGGTGTATACTCGTTCACCAATCACTTTTTGTGCATACTGAGCTGAGGGTCTATATCCACAAGCTGTAAGAAGCAAAATCATGGACAATAGCAATATTTTTAGAGAGATTCTCATATTTTCAACCTTATATTGAATTATATCATGAGCAAACTGATAAAGATTAAAAAAGATTTATTATAATACTAAAGAAAAGGATATGTATGAAAAAGATTATTATTACACTTGCCCTACTCTCAAGCCTCTTGTTTTCAGAAGAGCAAAAAAAGAGTTTTACACTAACTGACATTAACAACACTGAGGTTGTAATTAACCATAAAAATGAGAAAATTGTAGTTGAAGATGACAATAAGAGTGTTCTGTTTCTACTCTTTTTTGGACACAATTGTAAACCTTGTCTCAACGAAATACCTGAAGTTAAAGCACTTCAAGATAAAAACCATAAAGATTTAAAAATCTTAGCCTTTGATATTCATGGGTACAATGAAAAAGATTTGAAAAAGTTTCAAGATGAAAAGAAAATAAACTATCCTCTCTTTACACGAGAAGATAACAAAAAGTTTATTGCCTACATTAAAGCCAAAACCAAGTGGCGTGGTTCTCTACCATTTATGGTCGTTTTCAACAAAAAAGGCGATGCAAAACTGGCACACAAAGGTGCGTTAAACTTTAAAAAGTTAGAGACCATTTATAAAGCTGTCAAGTAGAGTCGATATATCGACTCTACTTAACCACCAAATTCACCATCTTATTTGGAACTAAAATCTCTTTAACAACGTTTTTGTCTTCTAACCATTTAGGAATAGAGGCTTTTGCTTGAGTAATGATGTCCTCTTTAGAAGCCCCTGCGTCTACTTCTATCTCTGCTCTTCTTTTACCGTTTACGGCAACACCCAGTGTAATGGTATCTTGCACAAAGACCTCATCTAAAATTTCTATTTTACCTGCCAAGTTTTTAGACTCAAAAAGCTCTTCTGAAATCTCTGCACAAACATGAGGGATGATTGGTTCAAGTAGATGGGTAATAATATAAATACCCTCTGTCCAGACTTGTTCATTTTGTTGTTTGTCTAAAGCATTTAACGCTTCCATACACGCTGCGATGAGTGTGTTAAAGGCAAAGGTTTTTTCGTAAACATCTACAGACTTTTGAAGTGCTTCGTAAACTTTTGTTCTTGCCAGTTTTTCTTCTTTACTTAAAGAGCTTTGGTCAATACTTGGTAATTCATTTGAACTAACTTTTAAACGTCTGTCATAAAGCTTCTTAATGAACCTAGATGCACCCTCAACAGCAGAGTCATTCCACTCTAGCTCTTTTTGTGGTGGTGCAGCAAAAAGGGTAAATAGTCGTGCTGTGTCTGCTCCATACTTCTCAATTAACGCGTCAGGGTCAACCGTATTTCCTTTTGACTTAGACATTTTAGTACCATCCATCAGTACCATACCTTGTGTTAACAAGTTCTCAAATGGCTCTTTTAAGTCATCAATGAAACCTAAATCTCTTAATGCTTTGGTAAAGAATCGTGCATAAAGCAAGTGAAGAATGGCATGTTCAATTCCTCCAATGTATTGGTCAACACCTAACCAGTAGTTTACATCTTCTTTGTCTATTCCACAGCTGTTCCATTTGTCTGGGTGTGTTGCGTAACGGAACTGATACCACGATGACTGAACAAAAGTATCGAGCGTGTCGGTTTCACGTTTAGCATCTGCTCCACATTTTGGACAAGCACAGTTTGACCATGTTGGATGATTCTCTAGTGGATTTCCCTCACCTGTAATCTCTACATCTTCAGGAAGAGCAATGGGTAAGTTCTCTACTTTTTCAGGAACTAAACCACAAGCGTCACAGTGTACAAAAGGAATTGGAGCTCCCCAGTAACGTTGACGAGAAATTCCCCAGTTTCTAAGTTTATAGTTCGTTGTTCCTTTTCCTAAACCCTTCTCTTCAAAAAGTTTAATAACGGCTGCTTTTGCATCGGTGTTTTTAATACCATTTAAAGCATCAGAGTTAATCAACTCACCCTCACCTGTATAAGCAGCACCCTCTTCTCCACCAGCGATAACATATTTCATTGGTAAACTGTATTTAGTTGCAAACTCAAAGTCACGTTCATCATGTGTTGGTACTGACATAACTGCTCCACCACCATACGATGCTAAAACAAAGTTTGCAGTCCACACAGGGGTCTCTTCGCCTGTTAAAGGATGAATGACGCTAAGACCAAGGTCATAGCCCTCTTTGTCTGCTTTGGCTCTTTCAATCTCAGTCATGTTCCCCATGGCTGTGATTTTTTCTGCAACCTCTGCACTTAAAAGCTTATTTTTAATCAACGCTTTTACAATTGGGTGTTCAGGTGCTAATGCTGTGTAAGTTACCCCATACACCGTGTCAGGTCTTGTGGTAAAGACTTCAAAGCCTTCAAATTTATTTTCTAGTTTTACTTTTGAAGCATCAGATAATTTAAAAGCAAACTCTAAACCTTGTGATTTACCAATCCAGTTGCTCTGCATGGACTGTACTTGTGAAGGCCATTTACCATCGAGCAATTTTAAGTCATCAAGAAGTTCATCTGAATACTTTTTAATGTCCAAGTAATACCCTGGCATCTCTTTTAACTCTACTTCATTGTCACAACGCCAACAACACCCCTCTTCTACCTGTTCGTTTGCCAAAACAGTGTGACACTCTTGACACCAATTAACAGTCGTAGATTCACGGTAAAGTAGCTTCTCTTCAAACATTTTAATGATGAACTCTTGCTCCCACTTAGTGTACAACTCATCACAAGTTGCAAACTCTCGTGTCTCAGAAAATGAAAGTCCTAAAGCAGAGAGTTCTTTTCTCATGTAGGCAATGTTTGAGTAGGTCCAATCTTTTGGGTGTTTCCCATGTTTAATGGCTGCATTTTCAGCAGGCATACCAAAAGCATCCCACCCAATTGGATGAAGTACATTATAGTTTTGTTTACGGTAATAACGAGCCATTGCATCGCCAATACTGTAGTTTCTAACGTGACCCATATGCAAACGTCCACTTGGAAAAGGAAACATACTTAAAATGTACTTTTTCTCTAAACTCTTGTCATCTTTTGGCTCAAATGCCTGTTGCTCACTCCACTTGGTTTGCCATTTACTCTCTATCTCACTTGGACTATAACTCATACTCTATTACTCCATCAACTAAAATTGTGCGAATTATAGCAAATTTAGTTAGAAATTTATCTGCATGTCTACGTTTTAACGACTTAAATCTTTACAAAAGTTCATAACTAATATTTTTTCTACATCATATTATTATAAGGAATAAAATAATAAAAAACAGAAATAAAAAAAAACTTCTTAAAGAGAAACATTAAACTCAATTTTTCACCATTTATATGGATATATAATAGCTATTTCATCAGCAACTCAATATAATAGTTCCAAAATAGGAATATGGAATATAATTATGACAATCAAACAAATAAACACCCTTGCGTTTTCACTACTCATGCTTAATGCCTGTAGTACACAAAATATTAAAAAAGATGATAATGTAACTATCTCTAATGTTATAACAGATGTTGTAACAGAAGGTGCAATTATTGAGCCTATGACTGAAACAGTCATTATTGAGGAAGCACCTCTCGTTGCTACTGTGCTTATGCCAATTCAGCAAACCCCTCCTCCTCAATATAATGGCTTAGGAGGAGACTTCTCAGGAAACTACAAACTTGAAGAATTTATTACTCAAATGCAAACACAATACAATTTTGACCGAGAGTTTCTCTACAGACTCTTTTCGGATGCAAAAGATATTAACCAAATGGTTGAACCTTGTATTGTCCGAAATGGTAGAAATAGCTGTGAAACAGTTATTAAACCTAAAGGAAAATGGGACAGATATCGTGGTATGTTCATCTATGAACGTAACATAAATCGTGGGGTTGCATTTTGGAATGAAAATGAAAATGCACTCAACAAAGCTTACCAAGTCTATGGTGTACTCCCTGAATACATTATTGGTATCTTAGGAGTTGAGACAGCCTATGGTGTTAACTTTGGTAAAAAACGTGTTCTTGATGTATTAACATCTAAAGCTATGCTAGGTGACAGACGAGAGAGTTTTTACAGAGGTCAACTAGAGAAATTTCTTGTTATGACTCGTGACTCACATCTTGATCCATCTGTACTTATGGGGTCAAATGCTGGGGCAATGGGTTATGGTCAATTTATTGCCAGTTCATACCTTGATTTTGCAGTAGACTTTAACCAAGATGGTGTCACTGACCTTTGGAATGCAGAAGATGCTATTGGTTCTATTGCCAATTATTTCTCAAGAAATGGATGGAACAGAAATGTACGAGAAGTTGCAGTAAGAGCAAAGTACCGAGGAAATCGATTTAGAAGACTTAAAACTGGTTACAAAACAAAATACTCTCAATATAAGTTACGAAAAAAATATGGTATTTATCCTCGTACAAGATTAAGTTTTAGAGGTCCTGTTTCACTTATTAAACTACCAAAATATAGTTATGATGAGGTATGGTTAGGAACACATAACTTTAGAGTTATAACAACCTATAACCACAGTACATTTTATGGAATGGCTGTCTTTCAATTAGGACAAGCTGTAAAAGCTCGAAGATATGGAAGAAGATAAAAGAGGAGTTTAAAACTCTTCTTTCGTCTTAGCACTCTCAACAATTGAGATAACTAAAGTATAGATATTTGCAATAATGGCACCCAATACAAACCCTGCAATAAGACTTTGATACTCTTCTCTATTTCCAAACTCATACAAGAAAAATGCTGGTAGCAAGTGAAGGTCAGCGACCAATGACCCAGCCAACAATTCAGCAGCCAATAGATTTCTAACTCCCAGTTTTAAAATTGTAGAAATAAAATTGATACTTGCAGCTGCGAACAGAGTAACAGACGAATGTTCAAACATAAATGCAACCGATGTGGTTAAACTCATTAATGCAAAAAATATATAAAAAACTTTTCCCCAATTCATAATAATACTCCTCAATATAAACGGTTTAAAAAAACAATAATCTTATTATCTTTTAAAACAGTTTATTGTGGGCATAGACCCACAATAAATGACAACAAATAGTGCTACATTGTTCCTTGTTCGAACTGTGCTCTCATTTTGTCTTTCTCTTTTTCACGTTTTGCTTTAGCAGCCTCTTGCTCTCTAAAACCTGTGATAGAAAAGTTCAACCACATGAGGATTGGTGACGCAACAAAGATTGAAGAGTATGTACCTACAACCACACCTACAAGAAGTGTAAATGAGAACCCTTTAAGTGCTTCTCCACCAAAAAGGTAAAGTGTTAAAACAACAAAGAAAGTTGTCAACGAAGTCAAAGTCGTACGTGAAAGTGTACGCGTTACAGACTCATCAATAACTTCTCCTAAGTTGGTCGATTTCATTGTACGGATTCCCTCTCGAATACGGTCAAAGACAATAACTGTATCGTTCAAAGAGTACCCTAAAATGGTTAAAATTGCTGCCAAGATAGGTAAGTTAACATCTATCTGGAAAAGTGCCAATGCACCCAGTGCAATGGTAACATCGTGCATAAGTGCAATGACCGAAGCCAAAGCAAAACGCCACTCAAATCTAAATGAGATATAGGCTAAAATTCCAATAATTGAAAGTAACATTGCCATAAGCCCCTGAGTACGAAGTTCATCTCCTACTGCTGGACCAACCATATCAACACCTCTAATTTTAAATGCACCAGTAGGTTCTAAGATTTTTCTCATCTCATCACTTGTATCTGCATCAACACTCTTAGAAGCTGTTTTTGTACGAATAGCAATCTCTTCATCTGAACCAAAAAAAGTTACAGACGCACCTTCGTAGGCTTTGCTTTCAGCTAAAATTTTTCTTACATTTTCAATAGGTGCTTTACCTTCGTATTGCACTTGAATAACCGTACCACCAGCAAAGTCAATTCCATAGTTTAAACCTCTTGTCATTACAAGCACTAAAGAAGCAACAATCATAAAGATAGATAACATTCCAACTTTTTTAGCATTTGCCATAAAGCCTACAACGGCTTGGTCATGTTTAAATACTTCCATTATTTTGCTCCTTTCTCTTTTTTAATTCCAAACCAAAATTTTAATTTGTTTTTGTCTATTTTAGGAAGTAACCACTGGTAGAGTCCATGTGTACCCAAAATAGCTGTTAACATTGACGCTAAAATACCAATACTGATGGTTAAAGAGAACCCTTTAATTGGTCCTGTTCCATAAGCAAAAAGTACCACAGCTGCAATAAGGGTTGTCACGTTGGCATCCCAAATGGCAGTAAAGGCATTGTTATACCCCTGTTCAATAGCTTTAGTAATTGAACTTCCTTGGTGAAGTAATTCTCTAATACGCTCATTAATAATAACGTTTGCATCGACAGCCATACCAACAGTAAGAACAATACCAGCCATACCAGGAAGGGTTAAGGTCGCTTCAAAGAGAGACATAACAGCCAATATAAGAAAGAGGTTAACAATGAGTGCTGCATTGGCAATAACCCCTGCTACTCCGTAGTAAATAACCATGAAGATGACAACCAATATAAAACCTACAATTAATGCAATAGAAGAAGCTACAATGTTGTCTTTTCCTAAACTAGGACCTACCGTTCTTTTCTCTTCAACTTGAACAGGTGCGAGTAATGAACCAGAACGTAATGCAATGGCAATATCATTTGCTTCTTGAGGAGTAAATGCACCTGTTATCTGTACTTGTCCTCCACCAATTCTTGTTACAATATTTGGAGCTGTGTAGACTTCATCATCTAAAACAACTGCCATACGTTTACCAACTGCATGTTCTGTAAAATCACCAAAGATTTTTGCACCTTGTCCATTAAGTGAAAAGTTAATTTGTGGTCGGTTTGTCTTTTGATCATATCCTACTTTTGCATCAGTAAGCATTGAACCATCTAAGATTGGAACAGAGTAAAGAAGATATTTTATATTTTTATCTTCAACATCTGGTAAAATAATGTCACCAAATTGGTTTGCTTCTTCATCACTCATACCATAAACTCTGTTGGCTCGGTCTTCATCTACAGCCATCATTTGAAGGTGTGCAGCTTTAGCAATAAGTGCTCTAATTCGCTGTTCTTCTTCTGCTGTTTTAATTCCTGGTACTTCTACCAAAATTTTATCTTCACCTTGTTTTGCAACAGTTGGTTCTGCAAGCCCAAACATATTGAGACGGTTTCTAATAGTATCAACAGCTTGGTCAATAGCATTTTTCTCTGTCTCATTTGCTAACTCTTGACTCAATGACAACTTATAAGACATTCCAGATTTGTTAACAACAATCCCCTTAAAGTCCTCTGTCAATACTTTGTCTACTTTTGTAACATCATCTTCATCTAAAAGTTCAAACGATACTAAACCGTTATCAATTCTTAAATCTTCAAAAATCACATCTTCATCTTCGAGTACATACTTGATACTAGTTCCCGTTGACTTTAGTTTTGACTCCAATGCCACTTCTGTTTTAACAGAGAGCAACATATGAAGCCCACCTTGAAGGTCAAGACCTAAGGTGATTTTTTTACCCTCTTCGCTTTGTGTTAAAGTTGGAATAGAAAAAACAATTCCAAAAATAAGTGCAAATGCAAAGATGATAACTCTATAATTTAAGTTTCCCATCTCTTACGCATCTGCCTTTCTGTTAACAAATGCTTTATCAAGTTTAACAATTGATGTATCGTTCAGTTTGATTTTGATAAAATCCTCTTCAACTTTAACTACTTCAGCAATAAGTCCACCTGCTGTAATGATAGTATCGCCTTTTGTAAGTGCGTCTAACATTGCTGTATGCTCTTTTTGTTGCTTCTGTTGAGGTCGAATAATTAAAAAATAAAAAATACCAAATAAAAAAATAAGTGGTAGAAATTGTCCTAGTGACTGCATAAAGGAATCCTTTGAGTATATATATAAAAATTAGCGAATATTTTACCATTAACAAGATAACAAGAGGCTTTTTCATCGCCCTTTTAAGTGCTGGCGCGATGTACCTTGACTGGTTTGGTACAGTAAACTATTTGGTCAATACCATCTTAGCTCTACTTACTTTTTATCTTCTTCTTTCAAGTTGTAAAAAAGTGTGGTTCTGGTTTGGTTTCTTCATGGCTGTACTTTGGTTCTGGTGGATCTCCATGAGCTTTGCCAACTATGGCTTTGCATGGGCAATCCCTATTGGTGTTATTATTACAGCTACGGTGTTTGGATTTCTTTTTCTTTTTTCTGCTAAATTGGCAGAGTTTTTAGGATCCAAATTAAAGCTAGACAATGAACAAATCAAAGCAGTTTTAATAATAAAAGCACTTATGCTACTTCTCCTATCATACGTTCACCCTTTTGGATTTGATTGGTTTAAACCTGAATTGGTCTTTACAAACTCTTACATTGGCGTTGAGAAGTGGCAGTTTGCTTTAGTCTTAGTGGCTATGATATTGACCATCTACAAGAAACAACTGCTCTACCTTTTTCTCATTGTAGGAGCATACCCCTATGCTTCACATTTTCAAACAACAGAAGCGCTTGACCCAACTATTAAACTGAGTAACTTTCATATTGATGTCATAGAGAAATGGAAACCAGAACTTCAGCAACAACACATTGGCATGGTCTTTGGTGAGATTGACCAAGCCATCTCTGAGAAAAAATCATTGGTTATCTTACCTGAGTCTATTTTTGCTCTCTTTTTAAATCAACAACCTCTTCTAATGGAGGGGCTTTTAGAGCGTTCTAACTCCATAAATATTGTACTTGGAGCACTCTACTGGGATAACAATACGCCTAGAAACTCAGCATACATCTTTACAAATGGTACATTTACTGTTGCGAACAAAGTGGTACTCGTTCCATTTGGAGAAGCAAATCCTCTTCCAAAATTTATGGGAAAATGGATAAATGAACTCTTTTTTGATGGTGCTCCTGACTATGTTGCAGCCGACAGCCCAACTGACTATAAACTCAATGGAAAAACTTATCGTAATGCTATTTGTTATGAAGCTTGTTCTGAACCACTGTATGAGGGAAAACCTAAAAACATGATTGTAGTTTCTAACAATGGTTGGGTTTCTCCCTCTATTGAACCAACACAACAGAAAATTATTTTTCAATACTACTCAAAGAAATATGGTACAACCATTTACCATGCTGTAAACATGTCAAAATCATATATTGTTCAAAATGGGAAAGTAATAGATGTTAATGATTAAAAAGTTTTTTATTGCCCCTCTTAAAGGCTATCAGTACATTTCAAGAATGTTACCTGCATCCTGTCGCTACTACCCATCTTGCTCTGAGTATGCAACATGGCAGTTTGAGTTTAACCGAGTAGACAAAGCCTTGGCACAAAGCACCCTTAGAATTTTACGTTGTAACCAACTCTTTGATGGAGGTATTGATTATCCTGTTGTCAAATATACTCCTCCTCTGCTATTGGAGCTTTCAAAAACAAATTTTATAATTAAGTATTGGTTAATACCAAAAAGTGAAACACTTTACTATGTTATTAAGGATTATGGGGCTTATTAACGCTTCTCTTAACCATAGTTGTGGCAAAATGCCTCACTTAATTATGATTAAAGGACAAAAAATGTCAATAACTCTTAACTCTCCTCTTGATATGCATCTTCACCTTAGAGATGAAGCGATGCTATCAACCGTTGGTCCTCTCTCTTCAGAAAGTTTTTCTGCAGCCATTATCATGCCTAACCTTGTTCCTCCTGTCTCAACAAAAGAGGAATTACTTGCTTATAAATCTCGTATTGTAGCAGCCTGTAAAGGAGATACTTTCACCCCTCTTATGACCCTCTTTTTTAAGCCTACCTACACAAAAGAGTTTTTAGAGAGCATCAAAGATGAACTGACAGCCATTAAACTTTACCCTGCTGGTATTACCACCAATTCTGAGGGTGGATTAAGTGGATTTAATGTCGATGAGCTTCGCCCTACACTTGATGCCATGGCTGAACTGAACATTCCTCTTTGTGTTCATGGAGAGACCAATGGTTTTGTTATGGACAGAGAGGCTGAGTTTGTCTCTATTTATGAGATGTTGGCTAGCAACTTTCCTAAGCTAAAAATCATTATGGAGCATATTACCACCAAAGAGAGTGTTGAAGCACTCGATAAGTTTGAAAACCTCTATGCTACCATTACCCTGCATCATCTACTCATTACCCTTGATGATGTGGCTGGAGGAATGCTACAACCTCATCTTTTCTGTAAACCCATTGCAAAACGTCCAGAGGACAGAGAAGCATTAAGAACAGTAGCACTTGGAGGTCACCCTAAAGTGATGTTTGGTTCAGACTCTGCACCACACCCCCAACATGCAAAAGAGGCTTGTGGTTGTGCAGCAGGTGTCTTTACTTCACCCATTGCATTGCAAGTCTTAACTGACCTCTTTGTGGAACATTCAAGTGTAGAAAAGTTACAAGCTTTTGTCTCGGACAATGCACAAAAAATTTACAATAATATTGTTATTCCAAAGAAAAAAGTGACCTTAGAGAAAAAAGAATTTACTGTTCCTAATAAATACAATGAAGTTGTACCCATGTTTGCAGGAGAGATACTTAGTTACAGTATAACAAATATTGAACTATAAAAGTAATATTTTTTTATATCTATAGATTTTATGGTGTGAAAAATAATAAAATTAAGTATGATAATAAAAATAGATAAAATAGGAGATTGAAAATGATAGCAAACAGCATTGAAGAGTTAATTGGGAACACACCATTGGTTAGACTAAATAAGCTTTCTGCACTTTCAGGGGCTACCATTTTAGGCAAGTGTGAATTCATGAATCCAACCTCTTCAGTGAAAGACAGAATTGCTATGAACATGATTAATGAAGCACTTGCATCTGGTGTCATCAATCAAAACTCTACAATCATTGAACCTACCTCTGGAAACACAGGAATTGGTCTAGCAGCTATCTGTGCTGCTAAATCATTAAAACTTATCTTAACCATGCCCGAGTCCATGAGTATTGAGCGTCGAAAACTACTTATTCACTTGGGTGCAGAAATTGTTCTAACCCCAGCAGCCGATGGAATGGGTGGTGCCATTGCACGAGCTGCAACACTTGCAAAAGAGATTAATGGCTATGTATTACAACAGTTTGACAATCCTTATAACCCTGATATACACAGAAAGACAACAGCTATAGAGATACTGAAAGATACCAATAATAATCTCGATTTTTTTGTTGCTGCAGTTGGAACAGGAGGAACACTCACAGGAACCAGTGAGGGACTAAAAGAAAAAATACCCAAACTTAAAACCATTGCTGTAGAGCCTAGTAACTCAGCTGTTCTTTCAGGTGGCTGTGGTGGTCCTCATAAAATTCAAGGTATAGGTGCTGGGTTTGTACCTGAAATTTTAAATACAGAAATTTATAATGAAATTATTAAAATCTCAGATGAGAAAGCAATTCGATATGCAAAAGAGGTAGCACTACAAGAGGGACTTCTAGTGGGTATTTCAGCTGGTGCAAATATTGCAGCCTCTTTTGAACTTGCATCAAGAGAAGAGAATCAAGGAAAAATAATAGTAACAGTACTCTGTGATACAGCAGAAAGATATCTCTCAACAGACCTTTTTTAAAAAAGATGAGCAAAGAACTTCTTGAAACCATCAAAATAGAAGATGGGCATGTATTCAATATTGAATGGCACAACAGACGTCTAAACAAGAGTCGATTAGAACTTTTTGGAGAGAAAAAAAAACTTTATATTCAAGAATTTCTAAAAAATATCCCTCAGCAAGGGCTTTTAAGAAGTCGCCTTATTTATACACAAACCATCTCCTCAATAGAATATATACCTTATCAAGAGAAACAGTTTTCTACTTTTAAAGTTGTCCCTAGTCAAATTGAATACGCTTACAAATACAACAATCGGAAAGCACTAAACTTACTCGCAGAAAAAGGCTATGATGAAATTATTATTGAAAAAAATGGACTACTTACTGATACCTCCATTGCAAATATTGCATTTTTTAATGGTATCTCTTGGTGTACCCCAAAAAGCCCACTACTAGAGGGGACAACAAGAGAAAGGCTTCTAAATGAAGGTTTTTTAGAGTTAAAAGATATTAAAAAAGAGGATATAAAAAAATACTCTCATTTTGCTTTAATGAACGCTATGATAGGATTTCAAATACAAAAGTCTATAAACATACGACTATAAGGGAAAAAGACCATGTCTTTAGAAAATTTAGAAACCTCTGCATACAAAGACTTAATGAAAGATCATCTTCTTGCGACCATTGAATATATGTTTGATGCAAATCAAGAATTTGGTATTGCTTGTGAAATTTCTGCAGTGACATTTACACCTGACTTACCAGATGACCTAAAAAGTTCACTACCTGCAGTTACACTGTTTATGTTAGCTAACTACTCATTTGACAGTGCCAAAGTAGACCAAGAAAGTATCTCTTTTGAAGCTGGTTTTGGTTCTGAAAATTTTGGGGCATTGGTAACCATACCTCTGCTTGCAATTAAACAACTTTTTGTTGCTGAATACCCTGTTCTAATTAATATCTCTTCACCATATGAAATAGAAGAAGAGGAAACTAAACCCATTGATTCTATGGCTGCACTACTTAATAATCCAGAAAATGCAAAACTTCTAAAAAAGAAAAAAACATAAAAAATTAGGAGAGAGTAAGCTTCGTAAATAGAAGCTTACTTAAGAGGAGAAAGAATTAACACTTTCCTGAGATAATATAATTAACAACATTATCAATAAATACATTGTTTTTATTCTCTTTAGTATATACAATGTAAAATTTACGACTCATTGTAAAACCATAAATTCTTGACTCAAATAGTTCACCTCTAGCAACCTCTTCAGCAATAGCATGTTTTGAAATGACAGAAACCGTTGGTAATCCACTATCTTTTTTTGCACGTTTAACGCTCTGCAATGCTGCTGTTGTATTAGAGACTTCGGAAAGAACATTGAAACTCTTACAAGAAACCCCTAACTCTTCAAAAACTTCTGAAATAAGTCGTCTTGTATGAGAGCCTTCTTCTCTACAAATCCATTTAAAATCATAAAGTTCTTCTGTATTTACTGTTTTTGGTAGTGGCGAGTTAGAGAAGATTACTAACTCATCATCAAACCACTCTCTATAAATCAACTCATCATCAAAAATTGGTGATTCTATTAATCCAACATCAAACTTGCGATCTTTAAGACCTCCAATAATTTTATCTGTTACATCAATACTAAGTGTTACATCATTACTAATACTTTCCCCAATACTATTAAGACATTCACCTGGAATAACATACGAACCAATAGTATAAGATGCAGCCAGTCTAAAAGTCATCTCTTTTTTAATAATTTTTAAAACATCTTTTTCAAGACTTATAATTGACTTCTCTAACTGCGTTACAACTTTATAAAGCTCATCACCCTCAGGAGTTAACTTTATACCATTTTTCTTTCTATCTATAATCTTTGCTTCTAAATAATTTTCTATATATTTTATCTGTTGGGTTACAGCTGGTTGTGAAATTCCTAATTTAGCAGAAGCTTTAGAGAAACTACGCTCTCTTGCAACCGTTAAAAAGGTCTCCATCTTAACAAAATCTTTTAACATTCTAACACCCTTGTATAATTTATTACAATTATTATATCAGATTATATTTAAAACCTTTATAAGTTATACGAATATTTTAAATATTATAAATATTATTTATTTTTATCTGAAATTATATGTGAAACAGTTATACATAATTTAACAAAAGAAGTGTTATAATAAATATAATAAATTAAAAAGTAATTAAAATGGAAGATGTAATTAACGCCCTAAATGAGGCACAAAAAGAAGCAGTAAAACATATTGATGGACCTCTACTAATTTTAGCTGGAGCTGGTTCTGGGAAAACCAAAACATTAACTACACGCTT
>Ga0256844_10000361_pt1 | contig 17458 bp, 19 predicted proteins | sample MusselsmetaG_FD_189100 | JGI IMG/M metagenome (GOLD analysis project Ga0256844, IMG submission 189100) | Mussel associated microbial communities from hydrothermal vent at the East Pacific Rise, Pacific Ocean - Mussels | ecosystem: Host-associated > Mollusca > Shell > Unclassified ... | reverse complement strand
ACTGGTAAAACTATAATGGCTGATATTAAGAGAGCTTGCCATTATCGTGATGATTTTAGTGCTGAATTATTTGAGCTTGAGTATTTGGATTAAGATTGGTTTTATTTTTCATCGGATTTACCTACTATAAAAACACTTCATTACCTTATAAAGAATAATCATCTTTTTAATCTAAAAATCAATTTAGCAGAAGTCAATATAATACGAAAAATTAACACGAAGGAAAACTAATGAGCGATGAAGTATTAAATGAAGCTGCTATATTTTTTATTGCATTTACAATCTTATCAATTGTTTCCCTAGTAATATCTAAAAGAAATGCGAAAAAATATGAACTAGAAAATCCTCTTCAAGAGAGAAAAGATAGAGCTAGAAAAGAGAAATTGATTGAGAGACATATACATAATTCTTTAGTGACAATAAAAGGAAAAGAGCATACAAGCGCTCAATTATCAAAATCATTAAAGAATAAAATCATAAATGAAGAAGAGTTTCAAATGCTCAAATCAATTCTTGATGAATATAAGTAATTGATACTCTTTTGAAGTATCAACTACTTACTATGGATATTATAAATAAAACTTAACTATTCAGTAAGTTCTTCAAGAATATCTTTCATCATATCTTGAGTCTCACGTACAGCATTAATCGTAGCTTCTTCTTTGATATCCAAGTCATCAATCCAATTACTAATCGATGGGTAAGCTATATGTACAGTCTCATCACCTTTTTTCTTGTAGATAACTACTGAAAAGGGAGCGTAAGCACCAGCATCTGGATGATTTTTTGACACAGGGTAGATAGCATTAAATCTGATAATAGAATATGTATCAAAAAAATCATAAGCATCATGCTCATAAGTATAAGATTTTGGTACTAAAAATCCAACTGGACTTATTTCACTTTCAAACTCTTCTTTAAAACCATTTTTTACATCTATATACGTATCACCATCTTCAAGTTCAAACTCTGTTGTAAACTCAGTTACTAACTCTTTATTTGTATTTAGAGCATGATTTACACTTAGATACTTACCATTTGGTAGTGCTTTATGAAGTGCGGCATCTACTAACTTAGAGTATGCTATTAAGTCTGCGTTTGTTGCAGGGATTTTAGTAATTCTAGCCATTCCCGCTAAAGAGAGAGTAGAAATATTAATGCTTTTATCTGCTCCTGAATAAATTGACATTGTAAGTGGTGTTATCATACCAATACTAGGATATTTATTCATAAGTTTTTTTACTATCGTTTCATTAGTAAAGATTGCTAAGTTGTATTTTTTGTGATGAACACTACCGTATCTTTTTGAAAATATTGAGTTCATATCATTATTTACATCAACTATTACACCAACATCACCAAAAGCTTTTTGTACAGTTTTAGCGTTGATTGTGCCTTTTGCATTGTCAACACTAAATATTTGAAGATTTTGAGAGTTTGCAGATAAAACACTCGCTCCTAGCATTAAAAATGCACCTAATATCATTACAGAAATTTTTTTCATTTTTGTCCTTTAGATTATATAATTATATTTTACTATATTATTATATAATTTGAGTAATAAAATTAAGAGTTATAATTTAGTACTAAAAAAAGGTTCTCAACTACAATGAAAATAATATTCAAAGCAACAGTAATAACATTACTCCTTACACTTGTAACATTATATGCCAGCAGTGAGCATAAGCATGAGACTCTTCAAAAATGGATTAGTAATACAGCCGTTAAAGAGATAGCGATACAAGAAGTTAAAAGACTAGCTTTAGCAAAAAAAATCCCTAATAGCTGGAAATCTATGCCAGTTTCAAAAATAGGAAAAGTTCATTACGGAGATACAAATGACTGGGTAGTAGGATTTGACAATCAAAAGATTAAAGATTCAACAAAACAAACTCTCTATATATTTGTGAGTATTCATGGTAAAATAATGGGTGCAAATTATACAGGTAATTAACGTTAAGGTAAATTGGCAAAACTTCGTCTTATTACTTTTTCAACCTACACCATAAATCTTGGCGCGTAATACAATCTCTTGCGCCTGCGGTTTCATTGTAATAACCTCAGCCATTTTATCATTTTGATTAAATACTGCTTCACTTCTATTTAATATTTCTAAAGCCTCACGTAACCCTTGTTTTGTAACTTTGTATAACTCATTTACTAGTTTAATCTGGCGTGGATGAATTATAGTTTTAGAAAAAAGTCCCTCTTTCAAATCACGTTTAACATCTTTTATAAATCCTTCATCATCTTTAAAACAAGGATAAACTCCACCGCTAATCACAAATCCAGCACTTTTAAAAGTGGCTATGAAACTACCTAAGACATAAGACGTAGCACTAAAATCAAACATACTATCCTCGCAGCTGCGTTTCATTTTTAGTTGTTTCAATATATCTTCTAAACCAAAACGCAGTAGCAAGATATTGTCTGCATTATTTAGTAAAATATCTCTAAGTTTATACAGACTATTTTGATTAAATAACTCTTTGCCCTCAATACTTGGCATAATCAAAAAATCATCATTTTTTAGTAAATCAAAATAATTCTGTGCATTTTCTAAAGAGAATTTTGGAAGTATAAAGCCATCAATTTTATTTATATTTTCTAGTCTTAAAATTATTTTTAAAGCTTCAATATCTCTAGGTCTTATGAAAACTGTAAGTTTCTTTTTTTCATATATTTTTAGTAGCTTCTCTATAGCTCCAAACGCAACATCTAAACTCTCACTATTAATTCCATCTTCGGTATCTATCAAAACACTTTTAAGCTCAGGATATTTATTATCACAAACGACTGCTTTAATGTCTTTATGTATAGCTGGAACAAACAAGGTTGCTCCAAGTTCAATATAAGTAATTTTATTCATAGCTAAAAGTATAGTCTATTTATTTTTATGCTACAATAAATCAAAATATATTATGGTGGTGATTGTGATAGCCGAAATACCTGGACTTCAATATTATCTGTTTGTTATAGTAGCTCTGTTGCTAGGAAGTATACTCTATAATCTAAAGCAGAGCCTTGCAATGAAAAAACGCGAAGCAACTGAAACAGCACTTGTAAAAGAAGCTTACTTTCACCCTATTTCAGAATTACCAAACAGAAAAAACATTGACATCATGATTACAGAGCAGATTCACAGAGTTCATAGACGTGATCAATCTTTTTTAATAGTGATAATAAGAATTAAAAATTACAGTGATGTTAACATGCGATCTAAAAGTGAAGGTAGTGAGTTTATCTCAGAAGCTGGAACAAGAGTTGTTGACATGGTGCGTGATGAAGACATGGTAGCCCATATTTCAGACAATACATTTGCCATACTTTTCAACGAATACCTTGAAGAAAACAATTATGAAATACTTTTTAAAAGATTAAAAAATGTATTCACAGATGAATTTCAGATTACACAAAAGAAAAGTCTAATATATGATATTGGCTTTGGATATAGTCAATACCCTAAGAATGGAATAGATGGTGACACTCTAATAAATAAAGCTATTCACCAAGCTTTAAAATAAACAATTTAGAAAGTATGGAATGCTAACTTAAATTCATACTTTTTTTACCTATACTTCTTGTTCCACTTCCATAGGCCAAAGTAATTCCTTTCATCTTCCTACTCCCCGAATTTTCCAGATAATTTCTGATACACTTCAGAACTCTTCAAAAGTTCTTCGTGGTTTCCATGTGCCACAATCTTCCCTTTTTGCATAACTAAAATTGTATCAACATGTTTAATCGTACTTAGTCTATGAGCAATTGTAATCGTTATTTTATCTTTTGCATACTGATTAAGTGCAGCTTGTATTCTTTTTTCACTCTCATTATCAAGTGCTGATGTCGCTTCATCAAAAAGAAGCAAAGATGAGTGTTTATAAATTGCTCTTGCAATCGCTACTCGCTGTCTTTGACCACCAGAAAGGTTTGCACCGAACTCTTCCATCATTGTATCTATTCCATTATCAAGCGAAGCAACAAACTCTGCCGCGTCTGCTAAACGTAAAGCTTCATCTACTCTTTGTTCATCTATCTCTTGTCCATAAGCCACATTTGCGGCCAATGTATCTTGAAATATATATATTCTTTGAGAGACAATGGAGATATGATGTTTGAGTGAACTATTTTCATACTCTTTTATATCTACACCATTTATAAATACTTTTCCACTATCTGGGTCATAAAAACGCAGTAGCATATTTATAAAAGTAGATTTTCCACCTCCACTATCTCCAACAAGGGCTATATTTTCTCCACTTTTTATAGAGACAGAGACATTATCTAAAGCATAACTATCTTCATATGCAAGTTGCACATTTTTAAACTCTACACTACTAATATCAGTATCTAAAGTTAAATTTCCGTTTATGATACGGTTTTTTGTATCTAAAATTTCAAAAACTCGCTCACTAGCAGCAACTGCATCTTGTATTTTTGCATAAATAGAGCCTACTTTTTTAATAGGCTCAAAGACCAATCCAACAGCAGTTAAAAACGCAGTAAATTCTCCAACAGTCATGTTACCATCATATACCTCTCGCCCACCAATATATATTACTGCCGCTAAACCAGCTGCTCCAATAAGCTCCATTATTGGTGAAACCAAATCACCAACATAAACTGTTTTCATATTTATTTTAAAAAATTGCCAGTTTTGAATATCAAAGCGTTTCATCTCAAATGCTTCTGTTGCATTTGCTTTGATAATTTCACTATTATTAAAAACTTCAGTTAGCTGACTTACTACATCTGCATTTTTATTTTGTGAGCGATGTGAATATTTTTTTAGTTTTTTTGCAATTAATATTAGTGGGTAAATCACTAGAGGAACGACTACTAAAGCATACATTGCAAGCATTGGATTTAAATAGATAATATAGCTTACAAGAGCAATAACAGTAAGTGATTCACGTACTAAATCAGGAAACATATTTGCAACAAAATATTGAATACGGTTAATATCATTTGTTACTCTTGAAATAAGCTCACCACTTCTATTGACATAAAGAAAACTCATATCTAAAGAGATTATTTTACTCAGTAGTATAGCCCTAAACCTTGTTACAACATGTTGTCCAATATATTTCATATAAACAGATTGAACGTAACGACCAATGGCTTTAATAAAATATATTCCAATTAAACTCAGAGGAATTACATATAACATTTCCTCTCTTTTGGCTATGAACATATCATCCATTAAAGGTTTCATTATATGAGCAGTTGCTGCTGTTGCACTTACTGTTAAGATTATTCCTATAAATACTAAAAAGTACTGTAATTTATACCCCTTCAAATAAGGCCAAAATCGTTTAAAAGTTTGTTTCAATAATATTCCAAGATTCGTTAAGTTTTAATACATTTTACCAAAAAAATAAAAATAGTGCACAAATTAGCTACTATTCATTAATAATAATGTAAAATTCACCTATGAAAATATGTATTGTAAAATTATCAGCCATGGGAGATATCATACACGCTATGGTAGCTCTACAGTTTATAAAAAAAAAGATGCCAGATGCACAGATTGACTGGATAGTTGAGCGTGGATTTATGGGTGTACTTGAGAATAATCCTCACATTGATAATATTTTACCAGTTAACTTAAAAGCTATCAAGAAAAAAAAGAGTGAAATATTTACTCAATATAAGATACTAAAACAGTATTCTAACAATAACTATGACATAGTAATAGATGCTCAAGGCTTATTAAAATCTGCTATAGTTACTCGAATTATCGGTGCTAAAATCATCTCAGGTTTTGACAAACAATCCATAAGAGAAGGTATTGCTGCTATATTTTATAATAAAACAGTATCTATTCCTTATGATGCAAACACTATAGATAGAAATGCAACTGTAGTTTGTGAGCCACTTGAAATAAACGCAACACAAGAGATGATACTAAATAAAGAGAAGTTTCTCTTTTCATCTTCTCCTGTAGAAAACTTACCAGAAATGTTTAACCTCTTTGTCATTGGTTCGACGTGGGAGAGTAGAAATTATCCCAAAGAGAAATTTGTTGAGATTGCAGACGCTTTAGGTATACAAACTTTCATAGTTTGGGGAAGTGAAGAGGAACATCAAAAAGCTTTATGGATGCAAGAGCAATCACAATACCTGCATGTTTTACCTCGCGGTTCACTCGATGAGTTAAAATATGTCATCTCTAAATCCAATTTACTTATAGGAAATGATACAGGCCCTACCCATATGGCTTGGGGTTTAAACACTCCTTCTATCACTATTTTTGGGCCAACTCCGACCAACCGAGTATATCTAACACCTATAAACAAGGTAGTTAAATCAAACAGTAAAGTAAATCACTATAAACTCAATAAAAATGATTTTTCCATTTCTGAAATAGAAGTTGATAAAATTGTTCAATTAGCCAAGGATATTTAAGAGATGAATATATTAGTACTTACACCAAAAGGCAACTCTTTTAACAGTATAAGACCAGAAGCTGAAATTTACGTATCTCTTGCTAAAGCAGGACATAAGGTTACTGTTATGACGAATAAAGACTCTAAATACATAGAAAGATATTTGGCACATAATATAATAGTTATAGAAACTGGGCATAAGAAAAAAATTGATTTTAAAATTATTAAAAAAACGCATAATATCATTAAAAATAAAAATATAGATATTGTCTTTGCGACAAGCTCAAGAACAATTCCAAATGCTGTGTTTGCATGTATAGGTACAAAAGCAAAACTTGTGGCATATCGTGGTACAACTGGTGGAATGTACAGACATGATCCGGCTTCATATCTCAATATTTTAAACCCTAGAGTAGATGGTGTTATCTGTGTTGCTCAAGCGATTAAAAGACACCTTAAAAAACAAGTTTTTACAACTAATAAAAAAATAGTTACTATCAATAAAGGTCATGATGAGTCTTGGTATAAACAAAACGTACTTGATTTGAAAGAGTTTGGAACAAATAGAAATAATTTCAATATCGTTTTTGTAGCTAATGTCAGACCACATAAAGGACTAATTTACGCTATTGAAGCGGCTCAATATTTAGCAGATATCAAAGATTTACATATACTTCTTATTGGTAGTAAAATAGAGCAAGAACCTTACATATCTGCCATTGAAAACAGTGGTATGAAAGAGCGTATACATGTAACAGGATACAGACATGATGTTCCCAACATAATGGCCGCTTGTGACCTACTTATTCACCCATCAATTCGTAAAGAGGGCTTACCTCGTGTAGTTTTAGAATCAATTGCTTCTGGGACACCTGTTATTGCGGCAGAAAATGAAGGAAGTATGGAAGTTATTGAAGATGAATTTAACGGTTATATAGTTCCTGTCAAAGATTCTAAGGCAATAGCTGACAAAGTTCGAGAGCTCTACAACAATCCAAAAAAGCTTCAGAAACTAGAAAAAAACTGCATCCATAAAATTCAAAATGAGATGTCACATAAAACTACCGTAAAAAAGTATATAGAGTATTTTGAATCTCTACTAAACTAAGTAACTTTTTTGCAATTTATATACTGCTTCAAATACTTATAGAATCTTCTATTTGCATTTGATACAGCTATAGTAAATCCCACCCAGCCATTTATAAAATAAAATCTTAATATGTATGTTTGAAAAAATGCAAAGAATGCTTTGGCAATTACAATACCGAAGAAACATGTTTTCTTGCCTTCTGCTCCTAAATCAGTATATTTTATCATTTTAGTAAGTGTTTGGTTTATATCAGTAATATTAAGATGTTTGAAAGTAGTCTTTAAAGTAATTTTATTGTTAAACTTATGAACCACTATTTTTTCATGTACCAAAGCATTATCAAACAAGTTATTTTTTTTATTATAAAGTCTAACAATATAATCTTTACTAATTGTTTTTTCACCCAAAAAGTAATTGTCACGAATCAGAGTAAATATATTATTTTTATTATCAAAATTTTGAGAGAGTATCTCTTTGATTAGTTTTTCATTTAAAATTTCATCACTATCCAAAGAGAGTATCCAATCATTTGAAGCATGAGTTGCTGCTACGTTTTTAGTAGGTCCAAATCCAATAAACTCACCATTAACAATTTTTATATTTTCATACTTTTTTGCTATCTTTTTAGTATTGTCAGTTGAATTATTTAAGTATAAAACCACCTCTTTAAAATCTATTAAACTATCTAAACAAGCAGCAATACTCTCCTGCGCATCTTTAGCCATTATTACAACAGAAATGTTTTCAATCAACAACTTCTCTACCTTTTAAACGCTTTTTAAAATTTTTTCTATCTTTATGTTTTTGAGAATATTCTGCTGCCTTTTTAGAACAGATACCTGCATCTTGATTTATCAATTTAGAGTACTCATCTATAACTATTTTTAAATCCTCATCTTTCGCCCAAAGGTGAGAAAAGTTTTTTAGTCTTTCATCTATATTTAGCTCTTTAAATTCCATTCTATTTATATCAACTATTTTAAACTCATAACCATCTTCATTCAGTTTAATTAATATATTTCCAGGTGAATAATCTTTGTGTAAAATACCATCTTCATGAAGTAAAAAAGTAAACTTTGCCAGCTCTTTAAAAATATTTTCTCTATCTTTAAAATCGGCTCCTGTAATAACCTCTCTAATAGTAAAATCATATTCAAACTGCTCACTAATAAAATAGCTGTCACTAAGCAACCCAAATTTTCTAAACTCTATATAACCAATAGCTTTAGGTACAAAACTTGAAATTCTCAGACTATTTTCATAAGATTTTTTTGCCTTCGTTCCTCTAAAGAATGTGTAAACAATCTTATTTAACAGGTTAGGAACCTTAAACGCTTTCACGATAAGATTTTGATTTTCATAATCTAATATTTTTATCTCATTTCTTGCTTTATGAATTGAGTTTGTAGAGTCTTTAAAGTAGTCTCTTATATTTGTTAATAATTTTATATATTCTTCTTTACTTGACTTAAATATCATTATAAACCTATTTATTCTTATTTTGATGTATTTTATCTTAATAATGATACAATTCGCCTTATGAAAGAACCTTATATATGGGATAATTATTCCGACCAGCCATATCCATTAAAAAATAAAGTTTACAAAAAAAAGATGAGAAAGAGAGAAATCTTGTCTCTTATAAAAACATTTATGATATCTCTATTTATCATTCCATTTTCTCTTATTATGACACCTTTTGTAAAAAGAAAAACTATAAATTCAAATGACTTTTTTTGTCTTGGAGTTGACTATCAAAGAGAACCAGAGATTACGATAGAATCGATAAAAGAGTTGGAAGTATCAAGAATCTTAACCCGTCTAAAACTTTGGGAGATGGAAACACTCCCTGACTTAGAAAAATTTCTTTTAGAGTGCCCTAGTCAAAAAGTAACACTCAAAATTCTTCAAGACAGAGAAAATGTAGAGGATTTAGAACTCTTTAAAACTAATCTAATTACCATTTTTACAACTCTAGAGCCATATGTAGATATATTTGAAATAGGCTCAACAATTAATCGAGCAAAATGGGGATTTTTCAGTGTTGATGAATACAACAGATTTTATAAAGTTGCCTATGATTTAAAGATCGTCCAATTTCCAAATATAAAACTTATAGGTAGTGCTGTCATAGATTTTGAGTACCACTACACAGCACATACACTTTTTAATATGTTTAATTATAAATATGATGGTATCAGTGCCCTTCTTTATGTAGATAGAAGAGGTGCTCCTGAAAACACACAAATAGGATTTAGTCTCTCTGATAAGATTGCTCTTCTTAGTACAATGACTTGGCTAAGTAGAAAAGTTAATCAAGAACTACATCTTACTGAAACAAACTGGCCTATCTCAAATACTGCCCCATATGCACCTACAAGTGAACGTGAGTGTGTAGATTTAGAATCTTATGCAAACTTTTTACTACGCTATTATCTACTTGCTTTCGCATCACAACAGATAGAGAGTGTATCGTGGCATCAATTAATTGCTCCTGGCTATGGCTTGATTGATAACCGTGATGGAATAAAAAAATATCCAGCATTTCAAACATTTAAATTTATGATTCAAAACTTAAAACAAGCTCAGTTTCTTAGACTTGATATAAAAAGGGATTACTATATTTTACAATGTTTAGTTAATGGCACTCTACTACAAATTCATTGGTCATTAAAGCAAACAACTCTAAGAAATGAAGACTTTTTTACCGTTTATTCTCGCAATGGAGAGCTTATTGAAGAGAAAAATTTATATATAGGCGATACGCCTATATATATTTATATTGATAACGCAGTGTAGTTTAAAAACCTATTTTAAATCCAATATAAAATGATTCGTTAAAAGTAAAGTCTTTCTTAGTATTATTAACTTCCATATTTGTATCAATATTTCTATAACCAATAGTTATGAAACCATTTTTAATTACCTCAACATCATAGCTAATGCGATACTCTAAATAACTATCCGCATCACTCATACATAAAACAGATGGTGCATAATATAATGAACCATTTAAGTACATCGGTATCAAGTTAGGAACAGGTAATTTATAAGTAAATTCAAGACCTAAAGGAATTGCTGCATAATTTTCAGTTAAAGCAACTTTGGCACCCATACCAAAACTCATTCCTTGATTACCAATTGGTTTCATCATTAAAAAATTCACTTCTAAGTATGGGTCAAGGTTATTTGGCTTATCTGTTGCATGTTCTCCATCAGCATTAATAAACTTACACCCAATGAACATGGTATCTGGCTCAATAGCTGTATTAAACTGACCAAGGTCCAACTTTACACCTACTTCTAAATCTTTATTGTTGATATTGATTTCACCACTATGCACGGCAAATGCAGATACAGCACATAAAGTTATTAAAGTTATTTTTTTTAGCATGAATTTCCTTGAATCTTTTGAATAGTTTTTGTTGTACTTTTGCCATCAACAAAATCAACAAGTTTTAATTCACCAGCAAATTCTGTTCCGACAACCTCTTTTCCTTCGTAATCTCCGCCCTTGACTAAAACATCGGGCTTTATCATTTTAATCAAGTCATATGGAGTATTTTCTCCAAAAGGAACAACAAAATCAACGGCCTCTAATGCTGCTAAAAGATATGCTCTATCTTCAGCTATATTTACTGGACGTGTTGGACCTTTTAGACGAGATACAGACTCATCAGAATTAAGTCCAACAATAAGTATATCACCAAAACTTTTTGCCATTTGGAGATATTTGACATGTCCAACATGTAAAATATCAAAACAACCATTTGTAAATACAACTCTTTTTCCGTTAGGGCGATACCTACTTACAACAGCCTCAATCTCATTAAAAGTTTTTATATGTGCATCTGAAGTACTTTGATGTAGACTTGCTTCATACTCTTCTATCTCATCTATAGTCACAGTTGCTGAACCAATTTTTCCAACTACAACACCAGCTGCAAGATTTGCAAATGCAGCGGTATCTTCTATACTTTTGCCGGCACTAATTGCAAACGCAATAGAAGCGATAACAGTATCTCCGGCACCAGTTACATCATAAACTTCTTTAGCAACTGTTGGGAAAATTTTCAACTCATTGTCATAAGTGACTATACCATCTTCAGAAAGTGTAATAAGTGATACATCTAAATCAACTTCATTTTTTAATTTCAGAAGTGCTTCTTTCAGTGTTACTTCACTATTTATCTCTATATTTACAGCAAGCATCGCTTCTTTTTTATTTGGAGTTAAAAGATAAGCTCCCCTGTATTTTGAAAAGTCATTACCTTTTGGGTCAACAACTACTTTAATGCCATGAGATTTTGAAAGTTTTATTATTCCTTGGCAAAGTTCATCAGTAAGTACACCTTTATCATAATCAGAAAGAACTACTATGTCATAAGAGGTTATATCGTTAATTAAAGAGTTTAAGATTTTATCTACAGAACTAGAGTCAATACTATTTTTACTCTCATTATCATATCTAATCACCTGTTGACCAGTAGCTATAATACGGCTTTTTTTAGATGTTTTTCTTTTTTCCTCTATTATTAGGTTTGTACTTTTTACATCAATTGACTCTAACATTTTTTTAAGTTCTAAACCATTTTTATCATTACCAATCACGCTAGCTACACTTACATTAGCTCCAAGTGTAATTAAGTTATTTATAGTATTACCTGCACCACCAAGTACAATTGTCTCTTTTGAAATATCTACAATCTGTACTGGAGCTTCTGGAGAGATTCTGTCACAGCTGCCCCAGAGGTAATGATCAATCATAAGGTCACCGACAACTAGTATGCTAGGTGTAAAATTTTTTAATTGATTCATACTTTTACTTCTTATTCATATAATATTTAGTGTATCTCATCTTCTCACCTGTAGTAAAATTATTTTAATAATATGATACCTTTTAATTCATTAACAAGTATTTAAGACTCAACCTAATATAATGTATCCGAAACTTTAAACTAAGGAATTAAAATGAAAAAAATCGTAATCGCTACAATCGCTACTTTAGCACTAGTAACAGCTGCATCTGCTGCAGTAAATGGTAAAGCTTGTACTTCTTGTCACGGTGCTGACTGGAGTAAAAAAGCTCTAGGTAAATCTAAAAATGTTTCTGCACTTACACACGCTGAAATTGCTACTGCTCTTAAAGGTTACAAAGCTGGTACTTACGGTGGTCCAATGAAAGGTCTTATGAAAGGTCAAGTTGCAAAATACTCTGACGCTGACTTAGACGCATTCGCACAAACTATCGGTAAATAATTTTATCCGATTCTCCAGACTCTGTCTGGAGGTTTTCTATTCTACTCTGGCTTATAAGCCTTTTTTAACTCTTCTTTTTTTTTCTCAAGATTTACAGCATCATTTAAATCTTCTTGATTATCAAACTTTGCAGCATTTAAAAACTTCTCTTCATCATCGAACTGACCGTTTTTAATGGCCCAAAGAAATGCAAAAAGTGCAATTGCACCTAAAAAAATCGATGCCCCTAGCATCATAGCAATTACCCAATTATCCATATCTATCCTTTATTCCACTTATATCTTATTCTCATAGAGTTACCAACAACAAGTAGTGAACTAACACTCATAGAGATAGCTGCCACTAAAGGTATCACATATCCAGCCATTGCCAATGGAATTGTTATAGCATTATAAATCAAAGATATCCCAAGGTTCTGCTTTATAAGTCCATATGTAGTACGTGAGATTTTAAACGCATCTTCAAGTGATCTGAGAGAATCGTTTAAAAGAACAACATCACTAATATCTACTGCTATATCACTACCACTTCCCATAACTATACCTATATCAGCACGTGCCAATGCTAATACATCATTAACCCCATCACCAACCATTACTACAGTTTTATTATCTTCATGAAGTTTAGATATAAACGCAGCCTTATCTTCTGGCGTCTGTTCAGAATAAACTCTTGTTAAATTAATCTCTTGAGCAACCCTTGATGCAGCTAACACATTATCACCAGTAAGCATTATAGTTTCAATACCTCGTCTACTAAGAGTGCTTAAAAGTTCTTTAGCACCATCTTTAACTTTATCATTTAACTCATATATAGCTACTAGTTTTTTATCAATTGCAAAGTAAAATAGAGTATTATCACTTGAGTGTTCAACCTCTATCCCATTTTTCAACATCAACTTATAATTACCACCAAGTAGTTTAGAAGAATTTAGCATCGCGCTAATTCCCTGCGCCGGTATCTGTTTAAACTCATCAAACACAATAATATTTAGATTTTCAACTTTAGTATTTATATACTCAAATATACCACGTGACACGGGATGTTTAGATGATTTTACAAGTGAATAAAGAAGCTTCATATCAAACTCACGTAATATATGCTCTTTTACTACTTCTGGTTTGCCAACTGTAACTGTTCCTGTTTTATCTAAAACAAGAGTATCGACTTTGGCCATAGTTTCTAACAGAGCAGCTTCTTTAAACAGTATCCCTTTTTTTGCCCCTATACTCAGTCCAACTAATGTTGCCACTGGAGTAGCAAGCGCTAAAGCACAAGGGCATGCTATTACTATAACTGATATACCAACCATAAACGCAGTCTCAAAATTGTTAGGCCAAAACCACCATGCAATAAATGTGATAAATGATAATAATAATATAACTGTTGAAAAATATTCTGATAGTTTATTCGCTATCTGTTCAATTTTAGGCTTTTTATTTATTGCTGATTCTAAAAGGTGAACAAGATTAGAGAGTGTAGAGTGCTCAAAGTCTTTAGTCGCTCTAAAATGGATATCTGCATCAATACTAGTAGTTCCACTAATTACACTATCTCCAACCACCTTATACATCGGTTCACTCTCACCTGTAAGACTTGACTCATCAAACGAACCACTTCCCTTGAGTATCTCTCCATCAAGTAAAACTTTTTCACCACAAGAGATAACTATCACATCTCCTATAACTACATCCGAGAGTTTACAAGATACAATATTCCCTGATTTAACAATATTTAGCTCACTTGGAATCTGTTTTCCAATTACATCCAAAATATCGGCTGCATTTTTCTTACTTAATATCTCTAAAAACTTTCCAATTAACACAAAGGTAATAATCATACTTACAGAGTCAAAATAAGCTTCACCGTCTTCAGTAACTGTTATATAGATTGAAAAAAGATACGTAAGCAAAGCACCAGTTGCAACAAGTATATCCATGTTAACAACTCTATTTTTCATACCAAAATAAGCACCTCTAAAAAAGATCCAACCACTATAAAAAAGAACAGGTGTTGCGAGAATACCTTCTGCAATATTTAGTATTGTTTTAACATCTTGAGTAATTCCACTAAAATATCCAGCATATTGTGCAACTGCTATCCACATAATATTCATCGAAGCAAAGATTGCCACTGCCATTCTTAAATAATAATCTTTACGCTCTTTGTTTGCATGAGCCTCTTGCAAAGAAGCATCATAAGGGTATGCGTTGTAACCAATTGCTCTAATCATATCTATGATTTGAGATAGTTTCAAAATATTATCAGCCCAAGTAATAGTTGCTTTGTTATTTGTGAAATTAATATTGGCTTCTATCACACCATCCATTTTATGAAGTACTTTTTCATTTAGCCAGACGCAGGCTGAACAGTGAATACCCTCTATAATCAATGAGACCTCATTAAAACCATCACTATTAACTTTAACAAACCTATCATAAAACGCAGGTGCATTAAAGTTAGAGGAATCTTCATACTGCTCTGTCGGTGGAGTAAGTTTCACATCGCCTGCTTTATCATAAAAACTATCAAGACCTTCGTCTGATAAAAGATGAAATACACCTTGGCAGCCATTACAACAAAAGTAATGTTCATCCTCTATTATCATTACATTTTTACTAAACTCTAAATGACAATGCGTGCAGGGAACTTTATTTGACAATTTCAAACTTTGCTAATTTTTTATTTTTTTCTATTTTGTTCCAAGGTTCTACTAAGCCACTCATACAGATATAAACACCGTTTTCTTGTATAGATTTTGCAAACCCAAGAGCAATGCCTAGATTTAAAGTGGCTTCAATATTATCAATTTCAAAAGGTTTCATAGAACCTGTTAAAATAATTTTTCTATCATTAAATACTTCATCAAGAAATTCTGCACTCTTAGATATGGTGTCAGTACCATGAACTATTATAAAAGTATCATCCGTAGACTCCATAATAATACTTGCAAGCATCTTTCTATCATTTATATCCATCTCTAAGCTATCTTTATATACAACGCCTGCTAAGTTATACTCTAAATCTACATATGAGAGTATTTTCTCAATAGCTTCATTATCAAAAGGAACTTCTAGTTCACCATTAATTTTGTTATATCTTTTATTAAAAGTACCACCACTATTTAAAATCAACATCTATTTTTTCCATATGTGTTCTAGTTTTGAAACTATCTTAGTTGCATGTGAACTTTTAACAGTTTTTGACTCATCAAACAGATAACTTTCACGTAAACCAGCATTTAAGCCTGCTTCAATATCTCTCTCTTTATCACCTATTATTATAGAGTCTGCCAAACTTATATTAAATTCCTTAGCTGCTTCTAGTAACATACCTGGATTAGGCTTACGACAACTACAGCTACCAGAGATATCTGGATGATGAGGACAATGATATATTTTTTCAATTTTTATATTATGTTTTAAAAACTCTCTACTCATCCACTCAGAAAGCTTTATAAAATCTTTTTCACTATAATAAGCTCTTGCAATACCAGATTGATTAGTAACGACTAAAAGCAAATATCCTAAATCTATATAATGTTTACATAGTTCAAAAACACCTTCTATAAATTCAAAATCTTCTATTTTATAGAGATAATCTTTTTCAATATTAATAACACCATCACGATCTAAAAAAAGAGCTCTATTCATTACTTAAGAACTTACACCATCAGCAAAAATCTCTTTTTCAATAATATCACAAAGAATATGGCCTATTAAAATATGAGACTCTTGAATTCTAGGAGTTGAGTCAGAAGGTACAATTAATGAGATATCAGCGATTTTAGCCATCTCTCCACCATCACGACCAACTAAAGCCACAGTAGTAATTCCTTTAGTTTTTGCACTCTGAAATGCTTTAACAATATTAACTGAATTACCAGAAGTTGATATACCTATAAATATATCTCCCTCTTGACCCATACCTTCTAGTTGACGAGAGAATACTTGATCATAACCATAATCATTTCCAATTGCTGTTAGAGCTGATGTATCAGTTGTAAGAGCTAGCGAAGGTAAAGAAGGTCTATCAAAACCATATCTACCAACCATCTCAGCTGCTATATGTTGTGCATCAGCAGCACTACCACCATTACCAGCTAAAATAGTTTTATTTGGACCTCTATAGAGTTCTACACACTTCTTTGCAACTGCTTCTATTTTATTAAGTAGGTCTTCATTAGTATAAATATTTTGTTTAGTTTCATAAGATTTTTTAATTTGGTCTTTTATATAATTTCTCATTTTTATTCCTATATTGATTAGTATAAAATAATAGCATATTAAGAATTGTATCAAGATAAATAAGAGTGTAATAATAAAATTAATTTTGGAGTTATAAAGAAGTAAAATTGACGAACTAGGCAACGACCTACATTCCCACAAGTGAAACCTGCAGTATTATCAGCGATGAGGGGCTTAGCTTCTGGGTTCGGAATGGGACCAGGCGTTTCCCCCTCTCTATAGCCACCTAGACAATCAAAGATAAAGACACTTGAGAAATAATTCTCTTAAATGTACTTATCTTTGACTGTTAGTGTCAAGGGTAAAATGAGTAAACTCATTAAAGTATAATTGGTAAAGTCAACATTGTTATAACTAAATAACAAACAGGTACTACTTATTTGTGGTATACACTAAATAAGGTAGTGAACGAAAGTGTGTTCAAATAAATGAACTAATAAAAAAGACGAACGTACTATTAGTACTGGTCAGCT
>Ga0256844_10000360_pt1 | contig 17488 bp, 9 predicted proteins | sample MusselsmetaG_FD_189100 | JGI IMG/M metagenome (GOLD analysis project Ga0256844, IMG submission 189100) | Mussel associated microbial communities from hydrothermal vent at the East Pacific Rise, Pacific Ocean - Mussels | ecosystem: Host-associated > Mollusca > Shell > Unclassified ... | reverse complement strand
AAATATTTGGAAGTCATTTTACCCTATACAGGAATATCCTTTCTTTTATTTTTTGCATGCTAGTTGCCGGAATGACCAGCATTACCATGCAGGTGCTGATATGAAACAAAGGAACACATCCTTCAGATTTCGTGGGAAATTCTTTTTCTGGGGCATCCTTGGCCTATATGGCTTAATGTTTTGTATTAACAGCCACTCCGCACTTATGGCTTTACAGAAGAGCGCTACAATTCTCACAAAAATACTACCTATTCTGGGTATGGTGATTCTTTTCACCGCCCTGTTAAACTATCTTTTAAAACCTAAACAGATTGCAGCACATCTTGGTCGTGAAAGTGGGATTAAAGGGTGGTTTTGGGCACTAGCTGCAGGAGTTATCAGCCATGGACCAATGTATGTATGGTATCCCCTGCTCGAAGATTTACGTGAGCACGGCATGAAAGATGAATTAGTTGTTGTCTTTTTTGCATCAAGAGCCATTAAAATTCCACTTCTCCCGATGATGGTCGACTACTTTGGGATAACCTTTACCATTGTCCTCTCTTTCTACATGTTGATTGGAGCATTACTGCAGGGAGGGTGCTTACAATTTCTTGAAAATAGAAAAAAACGGGCTTGAGCGAATTAATTGTGCGGATCCAACTAAGATAACATCAGGTAGGCTCTTCCTTCAAAAAACTGATAAACTCATCTTGTGGAACAGGGCGACTAAAATAATATCCCTGACCTTCATCTGCCCCAAATCCTTTTAAAAGAGCTAATTGTTCCTCTGTCTCAATACCTTCGGCGATAATCTTCATTCCCAGGCTGTGTCCCATGGCAATAATAGCCTTAATAATAACAAGATTGTTTTTAAGATCAGGGAGCTCCATGACAAAAGAACGGTCAATCTTTATGACATCCACAGGAAACGACGTTAAGTAATTAAGAGATGAATACCCAGTTCCAAAATCATCCAGAGCTATTCTAAGACCGAGAGCTCTCATTCGCTGGAGTATCCAAACCGTATCTTCATTGTCCTGCATGAGAATATTTTCAGTAATCTCAACTTCAAGATATCTTGCATCAAGATCAGCCTCCTGAAGCGCACCTTTGATAACCTGTATGATGTTTTGCCTGGCAAGCTGGTATCCGGACAGATTGACAGCAATTCTGACAGGATCAAGACCAGCCATTATCCAGGTCCTATTCTGCTTACAAGCCGTGCGAATTACCCACTTATTAATATCAACTATAAGACCTGATTCTTCAGCAATGGGTATAAATTTATCAGGTGGAATCATCCCCTTTTGCGGGTGCATCCATCGAATCAATGCTTCAGCACCAATAACTTTATGAGTTGTAAGATCAATTTGTGGTTGATAATAAAGAGTGAACTCCCCTCTTTTCAAAGCACCTTTTATATCCTGCTCAAGAGAAAAACGTTCCAATACTGCAACGTTCAATGATTCTTTATAAAATTGATAATTATCTCTTCCAGTTTCCTTGGCATGGTACATCGCAGAATCAGCATGTTTCAATAATATTTCAGATTTCTCTCCATCAGCCGGGAAAACACTGATACCAATACTTGTGGTTACAGAAATATCATGGCCATCAAGGTGGTGAGTTTTGGGCATTTCATGAAGAATTCTTTGAGCTACTAGTGCTGCCCTCTCCGGTTCGCTGATATCAGGAAGCAGTATAATAAACTCATCTCCACCAAACCTGGCAATCAAAGCATCGGAACATTCGGTAACAGGCCCTGAAGCAGTGTCACTGCTACGAATACATTTTTGAAGTGTTTCAGATACATTCTTTAATAACAGATCACCAATATAGTGCCCATATGTGTCATTAATTCGTTTAAACTGGTCAAGATCAAGAAACAACAGAGCAAAAACATTTTCACTCCGCTCAGCAGAAGTAATCTCATAATCAAGACGATCCATAAAAAGCATACGATTAGCCAATCCGGTCAAGCCGTCATAAAACGCAAGCCTGCGAATTTCCTCTTCAGCATGCTTTAACTGCGTGACATCCTGAACAGCACCCAATACGATCTCAGCCCTCCCGTCTTCATCAAAGAGTATTTCCCCTCGGTTCAGAATATGATGAGAAACACCATCAGGAAGAGTAACCCGATAGTGAATACTAACGGATGTGTTAGATTGTATCGCTGAATCTATATGTTGCTTCACCTGATGTCGTTCAGAGGGAATAATTGTAGCTAAAAAATCGTTGTATGTTGCCTGGTTTTCATCATCTAACCCCAACAGACGACAGGCTTCCGGGGAACAATAAAAAGAGTTGTTGATGAGATCAAATTCCCAGTTTCCCAACTTGGCGAGCTCTTGTGTTTTTGCCAATCTGCGCTCACTGCTGTTCAGCTCATGAAATGCCCGTCCAGCTCGTAACATATACCTTCCACGATGTCCGAGCATCACCCAGTTAAGCGGCTTTGCTACAAAATCATTGGCGCCAACTTCAAAAGCATATTCTATGGACTCACTATCATCAAGTCCTGTCACCATCAGGATTTGAGTATACTTTCCTTCCGGTAGATTGCGTATGGCTGAACAGGTCTCAAAACCATCCATTTCCGGCATTAGAACATCGAGTAGAACAAGATCAGGATTATGTGACTCAAAAAGAGTCAGCGCCTCTCTACCATTCTCTGCTTCAATTACTTCAAAACCAGCTTTTGAAAGGGCAGCACTCATGGAGAGGCGTAAGGAAAGTTCATCATCAACAACCAATGCCAGTGGAGTATCTCTTTGGAGGAGGAATTGTGTCATACTGAATGGATCTCCTTATTCAACACATCACTGACCAAAGTCAATTCGAAAACTATTTCAGAAATCAAAAATTCTGCGTTTTCCAATGTATTTTTTCTGCAATTCATTTCCAGTTCTTTGCATAATTCAGAAAGTTTGATAGCACCCACATTGGCGCTGCTTGATTTAAGACTGTGGGCAGAATTTTGTGTCCCTTCAATGTCCATGACTGAATATGCTTCTTTCAGAGTTACAATGAGAGGCGCAGTGCTTGAGATATACGCACTGATAACTCTTTTAAGAATATCAGGCTTACCCTCCATTTGCAAATCCCGCAGTGAATTAAGTACACTTTGATCAATTATCGGAACACTCCTTTCTTCCCGGGGTTCCATACTTTCTTTTGACAATTGTTGTTTATCGTCCCTTTCAGCAGGAACATCCTCTATCGGCCCAAAAGTTTTCTTTCCGTGAAACAAACGTTCAAAAATCTTCACTATCATCTCCTGTTTAAAAGGCTTACTGATATAATCATCCATACCAGCAGAAAAGCACCTTTCCTTATCCCCTTCGAGGGCATTGGCTGTTAATGCTATGATAGGGATATGTTTTCCACTACCTTCTTTGTTTTCCATGATCCGAATTGCAGCAGTGGCCTGATATCCGTCCATAACCGGCATCTGACAATCCATCAAAATAACGTCAAAGGATTTTTCTACCAGCGCTTCAATTGCTTCTACGCCGTTAGTCGCAAGAGTTACCGTGCAACCAAGTTTTTGAAGCATACCAACAGCTACTTCCTGATTAGTTTCATTATCTTCTGCCACAAGAATATGCCTGTCTAATAGCTGACTATCTTTCGTGAAAGCATGCTCTTTTATGGGATAATCAGCTAGTTGTTCATTTCTCTTCTGTACCGAAACGGTTTCAAGACGAACTGCAAAAAAGAAATGTGAACCTTTGCCAGGCTCACTCTCACAGGTCAATTCTCCTCCCATACATGAAACCAGCTCACTGGAAATAGCCAGCCCCAGCCCTGTTCCACCATAATTCCGTGTTGTCGATCCATCAGCCTGGGAAAAAGGCTTAAAGAGTCGTTGTCGAACCTCCGGACTGATGCCAATTCCAGTATCGTGTACAGATATGTGCATCATCGCACTATGACTGTCCTGTTGGAGAGCTAAAGCTCGAACAACTACTTCTCCTTTGTCCGTAAATTTAATCGAGTTTCCAATAAGATTCGTGAAAATCTGTCGCCATCGGGTTGGGTCACCCTTCAGACAAGGAAGAGTATTATCAGGAATGACGACAGTAAGCCTCAATCCTTTCGCCTCAGCAGGTGAGGTAAGCATTTGCACAACATCTTCAATTAATAGCTGCAAATTAAAAGGAATGTTTTCCAGATGTAATTTGCCTGCTCCAATTTTAGAAAAATCTAGAATGTTATTAATGATTTCAAGAAGTGCTTCTCCCGATACCTTTATGTTTTCCACATACCTTCGCTGCACAGTACTGAGATCGGTATCCAACAAAAGTTGATTCATGCCTAAAACCCCATTCATCGGAGTGCGAATTTCATGGCTCATATTAGCCAGAAATTCACTTTTGGCCTGGTTAGCTGTTTCTGCCGTTTTTTTCGCTGCTACAAGTGCCTGTTGGGAGCCTTCCCTGAATTTTTCATACATAAAGGCCAAAAGAATCAGCACAGCAAAAGAGGACAAAAAACGTAATGAAAAAACTTTACTGTAAAGATTGATCATTGAAGAATTAATATCGATAATTATGAATATAAGACATGCCAGAAAATAACTGAGTGTAACCCAAAACCCCTTGCTGGTCCCAAGCAGGAAGAAAGTAAAGAGTGGTAATATATAACTCCAGAGAAAGCCAGTCTTGGTCACTCCCCCCGTAAAGAAGAGGAAAAGAAACAGGCAACACATAATTCCAACACCTGTATAGAGACAAAAATAAAGATAGTTTTTATTACGAAGTAAAAACAAAAGAATAACCAGCAACAGAGCACAGAATAAATCAACGCTGGAGAGTACGCCATCACCCTGTAAAAAAGCAAATACCCCAAGCATGATGAGAAAAAAAATCCCTATCACGGCAATGATCTTCATTAAACCAACTTTTCTTACTGCATCCTCCTCAGCAGTACTGGTAGCAAGCAGCCGATTATCAGTCTTTGCAAGAATCTTTTTAAAATAAGAAACTATGCTAAACATAAGATATTATTACCCCATTGAGAATATTTTCTGTGACAGAATTTTTCTAACCAAAATAAGCTTTTCCTGAATAAACGTTGTCTGCATGGCTGATTGTATTCTGCATGGCATCTTCAAATAAGTTGATACCTGTATTATTTGTCCATTACTTGAGTGCTGTGCGTGTCTTGATTGGCTCTATCTCTCAAAATATCCTGTAGCTTACTTTTGATATACGAGAATTCTTTTGTTAACTCGGCAAACAATTCTTCACAATTATCAAATATTCCTGCTCTGCTTTTTTTCTCAAGTTCAATACAAATTTCTGCCATTCTAAGCGCGCCCACCATGGAATTATTGGTTTTCATGGTATGAGCTGCTATCAACAGATTCTCCGTATTCCTCTTCTGTACAGCATTGTCAATGGATTGCAGCAGGTCAAAAGCACCCTCAAAATAACTTCCAATCAATTTTACAATGACATCAGGATGCCCCGGTTTTTGCAGTATTGTATAAGCCTGTAACGCGTTAGGATCAAAATGTATTCCATCTGATTCTTCCTCTTCACTCGTAACAATATCTTTAATTACCCTTCCACCATCCACCTTTAACTCAGGTAGCCATTTTTCAAGAATAGCCCCAAGCTGATCCTGTCTCAGGGGTTTACTGAGATAGTCATCCATACCAACCGAAATACAACGTTCCCGGTCACCACTCATTGCATGGGCAGTAAGAGCAACTATCGGAAGATGAGTGCACTTTGTGAGCTTCTCAAATTCCCGTATTTCACCTGTTGCGTTGTAGCCATCCAGTTCAGGCATTTGGCAATCCATAAGAACCAAATCGTATTTTTGATCTCTCACCATCTGGACAGCTTCTTTTCCATTTATTGCCATATCAACCTTACAACCAAATAATTCAAGCATTCCCTCAGCAACAATCTGGTTGGTAACGTTATCCTCGGCAAGAAGAACACGACACTCAAACTGGCCGATATCCGACAAATCTTTCTGCTGTCCCTGTTTGTAATCAAAAAAAGCTGTTTCCTGATCCACCGGAACCTGTAAAATGACAGTAAACCAAAAACAGGCACCATTCCCAGGCTCACCTGTAACTGCAATTTTTCCATCCATCAGTTCAACCAACTGACGTGATATTGTCAGGCCAAGTCCGGTTCCTCCATATTTCCTTGTGGTGCTGCTGTCTGCCTGGGAAAAAGTATCAAAAATCCCCTCTTTCTGTTTTGCCGTAATCCCAATTCCGGTATCACGAACTTCAAAACGTAAGACACACACACCAGCTTTTTGCTCTTCAAGTCTTGTAAATAGATGAACACTTCCATGGTCAGTAAACTTAATAGCATTCCCAATAAGATTGGTGAGAATCTGACGCAGTCGGACTGGATCACCGTGAACAATTTTTAAGACATCCTTCTGTACATGACTCACCATTGTCAAGCCCTTCTCACTGGCTTTACTGGAAAAAAGATCGTAAATTCCGTCAATGAGTTCACGAAGATCAAAGTTAATATATTCAAGCTCCAGTTTCCCTGCTTCAATCTTTGAAAAATCAAGGATATCATTAATGATATAGAGCAGATTTTTCCCGGAAGCACGAATGGTCCGGACAAACTCCCGTTGCTTGTCAGGTAGGTCGCTTTGCAACAACAGGTCAGCAACCCCGAGAACACCGTTCATTGGAGTTCGAATCTCATGACTCATATTGGCAAGGAATTCACTTTTAGCCTGACTGGCAGATTCAGCAGCTTCCTTTGCTTGCATCAAATCCTTTGTGCGTTTGACCACCGTTTCCTCAAGGTGCTCATCACGCTCTTGAATTTGATCGAGCATACTATTAAAACCAGTGGCCAGGAGTCCGAGCTCATCATCACTCGTAACCGGAATACGAAGATCATACTGTTTTTTTCTGGACACCTCTTTCATTGCAGTGGAAAGAGTGGTGATGGGAGTGGCAATGACCCTCAGTAAACGGGTGGACAACAACATGGCTGCCAACAGGCCAAGTATCATGATGCCAGCCATACCCACGCCAATCATAAACAGGTTACGACGTGTTTCCTCAAGACTCACTTGAATAAGCAGGATACCAATTTGCTCACCATCCAGGATAATCGGCTCGCTGACATCAACATGATCATCATGCACTTGAAAAAGACGTAATCCCTGGTCTTTCTTAGAAAGCACCAAAGGAATATCCTCACTAAAAGCTGAATTCTTATATTCAGCAAAAAGTTCAAGATCCATGGAATAAATTCCTGCATGAATGATAGATGACTTGGCTGAAAGGGATACAAGGATGGTTGCCAGGGTCTCTCTATCCTGGAAGGCCAGGCCGGCCCGACTGTTTTCAGCGATAACGCTGGAAAGAGTCTGTAATTCTCCACGTAGCTGTATCCTGTTAAGATACTGCTGACTTACAAAAGAGACTAAGGTTGTAAGCAGTAGAGCCAGACTGCAGGCCAACAAGATAATTGTATTAAGTTTATGCCTGATAGGCAGCTGTTTAAACCAGGTTTTCATTCTTCTATTGTATAACTTCAGTGGCAAGGTTTAAAAGAGCAGAATGAATTTCCAATCCCTGCTCCCGGGCTCGGCTCAGATTGATTTTAAAGGCGAGTTTATCATCCTTGGTGACAAACTCGATTATGCCTCCAGAACGAACAAATCCATCAATATCACTCACCATAATGATAGTTCTATCGGCCAGAACTTCTTGAATGCCTGTAAGATTATTTTTTTCAGAAGCACTGATAAAGAGCAAGTGACAGCTACCAGCCTGCTTTACATCATCGACATAATTCAAATCAATTTTTCTGCTGCCAACAGTTCGTGACTCGATGGCTGACAGAGCTGAACCAAAAGGATTCGCACCCAACACGCAAACTTTAAAAAGTTGATTGTCTGTAGTAAAGGATCCCTCTGGCCAGTTAATAAACTTGGCAAAATTTAGAAGAAAAGCTGCCTTGATTTTATATTCCACTGCAGCACTAGTTTCTTGTGCATCGGCTATAGATACCGGAAACACACAAGTCCATGCTGTACAAAGAAAAAGAAATATTATGAGGGCCTTTCTGGTCATTAGAAAATACTTGTTTCCATCCTGTTAAAAACTGAAGGTTACTTTTCCGTAAATACTCTGTTCAATGTCAGTAAGCGGCGCAAGATATTCTGAAACAAATTCCATCCTTCCAGAACTAAATAAATTTTGGCCAACCAACATCAATTCAATATCCTCTCTCGGATGCCAGGAGATATTTGCATCAAAAGCCACATATTCATCAATAACGCTTTGATTCATAAGGGCCTCAATACCTCCTGCTGCAAACTGATCCACATAACGCAACCACAGATTAATCTGCCAATCCTCTGCTATATCCACAGTAGAACGCAGAGAAACCCCATGTTGCGGGCTTGAATCCTCATATACAACTATAAGATCCAATCCTGTTGCACCATCATTTGCATCAAGATCAAGTTCGAGGTACGTATAGCTAAGTTGAAAGTTTATCCAATGAAATGGCTTCCAGTCAGCAACAAGTTCAAATCCATAACTTGAACCAGACGATTTATTTTCAAACTGTATCCTGGAAGTTGGGGGCATAACAAGGGGCGTTGCCGTACGTAGATTGTCATAGTCGTTATAAAATAATGCAATATCAAGAGAGAGCTGTTTGAGGGGAACTATGCGATAACCCAGCTCATATGCGAGAACATCCTCAGAATCATAGTTCTCATTACCCCACAAAAATAATGGTGCCGGATATGGCGGCATTTCAGGAATCATCCCCACCGTAAATCTTGCATCCCTTTCAGCACGGGCAGGAGTCCGTACCGCCCTAGATATAGCAGCCCACACAGTCTGATCTTTTACTGGTTTAAAGAGAAGCCGCCCACTGGGCTGAATTTCGCAACCAGTAAAATCATTGTGTTCAATCTTTGATCCTAATGTTAGCCATAAACGATCAGGCATGAGCATAATTTCATCCTGAACAAAAGCACTGAACAGTTCAAGGGTTGCACTATCCGGTGAGAATAAGAGTTGAAAGGTGTTATCAAATTCATCCCGGATATTTCGATATCCCAAGCCCCAGATCAAATCATGATACGTGCCTAATTGCAGTTGATGTTGGAAGTCCACATCAAATATCTTTTGGGTTTGCTCAACATACAATTCATCTCGATTAGTAAAATCGTAATACGTTTGTATAGTCCAGGAATTATCTACCGAGAACTGATGCTGCCATCTTGCAAGCATGTTCCAACCACTTGCATCGTAATTATCAAATGCTGCAGACTTATAAGGTGGTTTCGACTCATAATATGGAGACACCAATTGATTTGCATCTTCTGCATAGACACCACCCTGTAGAGTCCATGAATCATGCCGGGCCGTTCCACCATCCATACGAAATCCACCATGTATGCTTTCCCAATCATCATTGGCATCAGTTTCAGTCCCATGCAGCCCAAAGGAATCATGGTTTCGATAGGTAAGATAGGCACGTGCGTGCGTTGACTCTCCTACAGCTGCTCCATAGCGTAAACCTCCAGTGATTCGTTCTTCATCCCCTGCCGATACCCGGACGAGGCCACCCTCAGTACTACTGGCTTTTTTAGTAATGATATTGATAATACCATTCACCGCATTTGCACCCCAGATCGTGCCACCGGGGCCACGGATAACCTCAATTCTATCAATATCTTCAAGCAATGTATCACGAATATCCCAGTAGACACCTGAAAAAGAAGGGGAGTAGAGTGTACGACCATCCATAAGTACCAATAGTTTATTGGCTGTCTGGCCATTAAAACCCCGCGAGGTGATGGCCCATTTTTCAGCACCTATTCGAGCCACCTGCAGGCCAGGGGCCATGCGAAGAGCTTCGGGAATGGATGTCACTCCAGATCGATGAATATCGTCCTGGGTAATAACAAAGATTGCAGCTGCTGCATCGGAAAGGGCCTGTGGCTTTTTGGATACTGAAGTTATGGTTATCTGCATCAACTGTGAAATATCCAGATCCAGATATTCATTGTCAACATTTGCAACAGCCCGAACAGGTACAGCGAGACCTCCCAGGCAGAAACTTGCAGCTAACAGGGCTACTGTATATTTTTTAACAGTACATTTCATCACTGGATTCCGTCCTATTCTAAAAATAGTAGGTCAGCTTGCCATAAACACTGCGCTCAATCTCTGTCAGCGGTGTAGAAAATTCAGATACATATTCCAGATGGCTGGAATTAAGCAAATTTTGCCCCACCAGCATCAACTCCAGATTCTCTACAGGACGCCAGGATACATTGGCGTCGAGCGTCAGGTAGGCATCAACATTCATCTTACTAATGGAAAGCATATCTTTAGATGCTGTTAAAGAGTCAACATAGCGAGCCCACAGATTAAATTGTAAATCCTTGTTAACATTAACAGCAGATTGAATAGAAAATTGATGCTTAGGGCTGATTGCGTCTTGGATCTCACCTAAATCTGAACTGAGACTGTTTGCTTCAACTTCCAGATCAAACCCTAAATAGGTGTAGCCAAACTGAAATTTCAGCCAGTTGGCTGGTTTCCAGTCAGATGCCAATTCCAGGCCATAGGTCGAGCCGGACATCTTATTCGAGAAAGTAAGCTCATTAAACGATTGAGGATAAACAGAATCGGTTGTCTGCAGATTATCATAATCATTATAAAAAATGGCAACATCCAGAGAAACATTTTCCAGGGCCAGCCAACGGTATCCCGCCTCGTAAGCAATTAAATCTTCCGAATCATAGTTTTCATTACCATTCAGGGTGATTTTCATGGTATCCGGCGGAATAGTTGGAATCACTGCCACAGTAATGCTTCCACTCTCCTCGAACTGCGATGGTGTCCGCACAGCCTGAGAAACAGCCGCCCAAACCGTCTGTTTATCACTCGCTTTCCAGAGTAAACGTCCACTGGGTTGAAACTCATGGCCTGTAAAATCGTTGTGTTCCCATTTTGCACCAAGAGTCAGCCAGAGACGATCAGTTACCAGCAGAATCTCATCTTGAACAAATCCGCTGTACAGGTTATCAGAACGCTTAGCAGGGTCAACCGACACCTGAAAGGTATTGCCAAAGTCAGTGTCCACCAGGCGGTAACCAAAACCTAGCACCAGATTATTTCTAGTTCCTGCTTGATGCTGATATTGCAGATCAAGATCAAGAGTTCTATGTGTTTGTTCCATAATTGATTCGTCACGATTTGTGTAATCGTAATAGGCTTGAGCCGTCCAGGAACTTGTTTGCGATACCTGTTGCTGCCAGCGCCCCAAAATATTCCAGCCTGAAGCGTCAATATCATCATTATCTACTGACAAATACGGAGGATACGGTATCCAAAAAGGAACAAGAGTTTGCTTTTCATTATTGGAGTAAAAGTCACCCTGTAAAGTCCAGAAATTTTCGCCCACCTGCTCACCATCCAGACGGAATCCAGTGCGAAAACTATCCCAGTCATCATTGGCATCAGCACCTGTTTCAAGAAGTTCAAAGGAATCCTGTTTATGATAGCTGAGATAGGCACGCCCGTGACTATTTTCTCCTAATGCAGCACCGTAGCGGAGCCCTGCCATCGCTTGATCGTGAGTGCCACCGCCAATACTGACAAGCCCACCCTGGGTGTCACCTGCCTTCCTGGTAATGATGTTAACAACGCCATTTACTGCATTGGCTCCCCATACAGTTGCCCCCGGCCCCCGAATAACTTCAATTCGATCAACATCTTCGAGCATAGTATCTTGAGCATCCCAATAAACTCCTGAGAATGCCGGAGAATAGACCGTACGGCCATCAATCATCACCAACAGTTTATTGGCAAAACTCCCGGAAAAACCTCGAGAGGTTATGGCCCATTTATTGGAATCAACCCGTGCCACCTGCAGCCCGGGTGCCATGCGTAAGGCCTCGGGAATTGAAGTCACACCCGAACGATGTATGTCATCTTGGGTAATAACATAAACAGCCGCTGCACTATCGGAGAGGTTTTGTGGTTTCTTGGAAAGTGAAGTGATAGTTATTTGCATCAATTGTGCGATGTCCATATCAAAAAAATCATTGCTGTCTTCCAATGCTGCGTTGCTTGATACTGATAAGCATGGAATGCTGAGAGAAAAAATAACTATTGACAAAAAGGGTTTTCGATAGCTTCGTCTCATGGGGTCTCCGATGTGTCCTGCGTTTGTGTTACTGGTTATTTCAACATTGTTTTTTCAATGATATGTGAAACAATGCACGAATATCAAGGAGAATAACTAGGCTATTTTTCTTTTCTTCTAACCAACAGATAGATCCGAACCAAATCATCTTACAGAAAGCCATTTTGTCAAAATCTTTGCCAATTGTGGTTCCCTGAACGGTTTAGCAATATAATCATCCATTCCTACTGCAAAACATCGTTCCCGGTCTCCTTTCATGGCGTGGGCGGTAAGAGCTACAATCGGAACCCGCTCTGTCCCGTTTTCCTTTTCAATCATTCTAATTTGTTCTGTGGCCTTATACCCATCCATAACCGGCATTTGGCAATCCATAAAAATGAGACCATACTGTTTCTTTTTTACTGCTGATACGGCTTCTATCCCATTGCTTGCCAGTTCAACGTTACAACCCATCTTTTCAAGAGTCCCCTCTGCCACAATCTGGTTAGTCAGGTTATCTTCAACCACAAGAATTGATACATCAAATTTTTGTGCCACTGCTATTTCAGGTTGCTCTTCTATTTCAATTTTACTGGGGCTGCCAATAGTGAAAGTTGTGGTAAACCAGAAAGTTGCCCCTTTTCCTTCAGCACTTTCAACTCCGATTTCTCCACCCATTAAAGTCACAAGTCGTCGGCAGATTGCAAGACCGAGTCCGGTTCCGCCAAATTTACGAGTGGTATATTCATCTGCCTGAGAAAAAGCAGCAAAAATATCCTCCTGTTTTTCCTTCTTAATACCTATTCCAGAATCTCTGATCTCAAAGCGAAGGCAAACATCATTCTCATGGATTTTTTCCTGCGAGACAAACAGTAATACTTCTCCATGACTTGTGAACTTAAGTGCGTTTCCAAGAAGATTCATTAAGATCTGACGTAATCTTCCAGGATCTCCTGTCACATGAGCAGGCACATCAGAATCAACTAAACAGGCAAGATTGACATCTTTTTCCAAAGCATGCTCAGAAAGCAGTTCCACTGTTTCCTCAGTCATATCCCGAAGATTAAATGGAAGAAGCTCCAACTCAAGTTTGCCAGCTTCGATTTTAGAAAAATCAAGGATATCGTTGATAAGGTTAAGTAAGGACTCTCCAGAATTATGTATTGTACGAACAAATTTCAATTGCTTCTCATTTAATGATGTATGCATTAAAAGGGATGCAATTCCAAGAACACCATTCATGGGCGTTCTTATTTCATGACTCATCTGTGCAAGGAATTGCGATTTGGCAAGATTTGCATTCTCAGCTACTTTTTTAGCCACCAGTAACTGTTCGTCACGCTGTTCAATACCTGAAAGCATCGAGTTAACCCCCTCAACCAGCACACTAAGTTCATCCCCAGAGGTGATATCTACCCGAATGGCGTAATTTTCTTCCCTGCGTATACGCTCCATTGTTTGTGCAAGTGCAAGAATAGGACGGGAAATCACTTTATTGAGTATGGATGAGAAAAGAAAAGCAAGCAGCAAAGTAGCAACAAAAATACCACAAACAGCATACAAGAGCCAATACAGGATGGCATAAAACTCATCCTGATCTGACTTAAGAACAATGGCACCTAACACTTTCCCCGGCTCGCCAATTGGAACAGTAAGGTCAATATAATTTTTATGAAAGTGATGCGATTCCTTTAGCAGCACTGTATGTGCACTCTTTAAATGATTGTGAAAATCCTGCATATCTTTACGGGTAACGGAAAGTGCAGAATATTGGGCAAATATCTTACTGTCCTGAGAATAGAGTACAGCCTGAAGAATGTGCGGCCTTGCACTTAAAGAAGAAAGCACCTCCCTTGCAGTCTCCGCATCCATAAATTCCAAAGGTGCCTTACAGTTGATTCCGATAACTTTGGCTAAACCGGAAAGATCTGCAATCATCGATTGGCGCAGAGAGATTATATCCCGCCCGACAAACAGTGCGGAGGTCATCAGGGAGACAAGAAGACAACTGAAAATAATAATAATTGCCAGTTTCTTATTAATGGACAGATTTCGAAAGAGTGAGGAACTCATTTTCCCATTGTTTTGCTTATTTTGTTAATCATGATTTACTGCAATTAGTCCAAGGAAGCCTTAAATTATCAATATGAGCTATTTAATACCATGAGCAACAGCAAGGAGTTTTGAACTGATCGTCAGTCCTGCTTTTTGGCAATTTGTTCTGCTGATGTCAAAACGAATTTTTTTCCCCACCATAACAAAGTTTATGCTACCGGATTGTTCAAGAAATCCTGGAGAATTACCAACAAGAAGAACAGGATTTCCAGCCAATGCAGCTTGTACTTTATTTATATTGCCCTGCTGTGAAGAGGGGATAAAAAGTACATGACTCTTAGTAATATCGGCGGAATTGGTAAATCGTCTTATCTCAACATTTCTGCCTTTTGCTTTAAAAGAACGGGCAATTTTATCCACAGTGGAACCAAAAGGATCTCTGCCAACAATCCCTATAATAATGGGATCACCTGGACTGGAGAAAGCACTCTCAGGCCATTTAACGTATGCGCTGAATTTAACAAGGAAGGCTGCCTGAATTTCCATTGCAGAGCTGGAATGCAGTTCACCTGGCACAGCTATGGCGCGTATCGGCAAAAAAGCACATATTATGAGAAGAAAAAACAGTCTATAACGCATCAGTACCGTTATTTTAAAAAGTCATGGTAAGTTTGGTATAAAACGTTTGCGGGATTTTGCTGGCAAGAATTCCATCCATTGTGTCAACAAATTCCTGCTGATCATGCTGAAAGAGATTTCGCGCACCAACACTCACGGTTATTGTATCTGTGGGGTGCCAGCCAATATTCAAATCAGAACGAATTCGTGAATCGACATCAAGCCCATACAAAGCATCAACGAAATAAAGGCTCATATTTATTTCTAAATCGTTTGGCAGATCCATATAAGAAATAAGTGAAACAAGGTGATCAGCATTATCATCTTCCTCAAATCCCATTCTTGCATCCTTTGAAATGCCTTCATTTAAAGCATTATATTGGAACCAGGTAAATCCACCAGTCAATCGCCACCAATCAGTAACACTCCAGCCACAACTCAACTCAGCACCATAAGTCTCCCCGTCCATCGCATTGTTGATCAGAAATGGCAGAGTTACATAACCTCCCTGAGACGAAGGATGAATCTGGGGCATACTCATTTGATCACCAGCCACCAAATCTGTGTACTTGTTATAGTATATACTGAGATCAAAAAAGAGGTTCGTTGAGAGTCGCCCGCGATAACCGGCTTCATAAGAATAAACTTTTTCTGATTCGAGATCATCGTTTCCAATAATGCTGACAAAAGATAAGAACCCTCCCAGTTCAGCTGGCAGAAGAACTCCTCCGGCATTGACAGTCGCATCATTTTCAGTTCTGGAAGGAGTACGAACTGACCTTGAAACAGCAGCCCATAATGAATGATCAGAACTCAAATTCCACATAATACGGGCACTGGGCTGCCATTCAAACCCTGTATAATCATTATGCTCCAATTTGGTTCCAAGGGTGATTTCTCCTTTTTCACCAGCAAGAGGAATACGTCCCTGCAAAAAACCGCTGAACAGGTTGTCAGAACTTACTTGAGGATCCGTTCTGTATGAGATAATCTCCGGCACTATAACTTTACCGGCCATATCACTTTTTGTGTAGCGATACCCCAATCCCCATAGAACCTCCAGTCCACCGACCGTGTTCAAACGATGTTGGAAATCCAGATCAGCAGTATCAATTGCTTCATCAACAAAAAACTCATCTCTATTGGCCCGGTCATAATAAGCCTGGAAAATTATTTCTGAATTCTTTGAAAAAGTACGGGTCCAACGCCCCAGTATATTCCCCCCTGCTACTGGAGCATCGGTGGTCTCCAGATTATTGAAAGGTGGAAATGGTGTGATATACCTTACTGTCTCACCAGATTCCCCCCCATACAGATCCCCCTGAACCGTCACCTTATTTGAAGCAGTGACATTCATATCCATCCGAAACCCTCCTCGAGCTGAATGATATTCATCATTAGCATCTTCACCTGAGGGCATTTCAAAATTACCACGGTTAAAATATTTTCCATATATACGGTAGGAAATTCTATCATTCAGCCACCCACCATAACGCGTAGATATTTCACCACTTTCACTTGTTTCCGCCTGCAAAGCAACAAGGCCTCCCTGAGTATCGGCACTGTCTTTACTGATAATATTAATGACACCATTCACAGCATTTGCGCCCCACAGAGTCCCCCCCGGACCGCGGATAACCTCAATACGGTCAATATCCTCCAGCATAACATCCTGAACATCCCAGAATACACCTGAAAACAGTGGTGAATACACGGTACGACCATCAATCATGACAAGCATCTTATTAGCGAATCTGGAAGCAGATCCACGAGCGCTGACAGCCCATTTATTGGCATCAATTTGGTAAACATGTATACCAGGAACCATACGCAAGGCTTCCGGGATAGTCTGAACACCATTTCTTCGCAGATCTTCCTGGGTAATGACAAATATTGCGGCAGGAGTGTCTGTCGCTTTTTCCGGCACTTTGGCAGCTGAGATAACTTCCAGATCAAGAAGTTCATCTAACGAAAGAAGTTCAAGGTCACTGGCCTGCACCTGTACAGATGTAAGAAGGGAAACACATGCCGTAACCATTGCTATATAAAGAAAAACAGTTCTAAAAAGCAATTTTTGAGTTGTCAATTCTGTTTTCATACCATTCCTTTCTATAAAAAGAGGATAAAATCTTTTCAGACTAATTCACCGGAAAATGATCGTTCTACAAAATGGGAAATTAACAACCACACTGAGAACACAACCACATCTGCTCGTAATTATTTGCCGTATTTTGGTGAAAAAAATCTACTGATAAAAGTCTATGCTATTTTACGACCAACTTGAAAGGTTTTTCTTTACGTTAAACGTCCTGCGACACTTATCCTCCATTTTACAATATTTTGAAAACCATCCTTTTTATTTTAAATACGTATCAGGTTGTTACCAGGATCAATCGTTTAAGAGTGGAAACCAGTCAAAACTTGCATCATTACCGTTGTATAACAAGCAAGAAAACAGAATATTTCTAAAACTCACTTGTGGGGAGGACACCATAACTACCAACAAACACTTCTCTGATTGTACTGTTTTGATTCCTTAATTTATTTGGTTCTTTAAACGAATCTGTGGGTAAAAAGCGTCAATTAGCATGGATGAAATTGAATTAAAGGTCAAGCCCTACGGGTCGCTGCGCGAACCTTGATTTCAATTTAATCCATGCTCAATCTGT
>Ga0256844_10000358_pt1 | contig 17571 bp, 16 predicted proteins | sample MusselsmetaG_FD_189100 | JGI IMG/M metagenome (GOLD analysis project Ga0256844, IMG submission 189100) | Mussel associated microbial communities from hydrothermal vent at the East Pacific Rise, Pacific Ocean - Mussels | ecosystem: Host-associated > Mollusca > Shell > Unclassified ... | reverse complement strand
AATGCCCTTGGGGTGAAAAATCTAGAATAGAGGGTGCATCATGGAATTTATTTCAGCACTGGCACTTGTGGTTTCTGTAGTGAAGGTCGCATTTATGTGGTTGAATTATAGGAATTGTAAGCAGATTAGAGATAGTCGTAGCCAAAAGAACACCGATAACGATAAGTAATCGCATTGATCCTGAAGAAGTCGAGTTCTTCAGGTATCGATGTACCCTTTGCATAATTCTACAGAAATAAGCTTTAATGAAAGTTAAGAGTTAGCTTCCATATCATTCTACATATACTAGAAAATTCGGTTATAATTTACTTTACATAAAAAGGGATAGAGTGAAGTATTTATATGAAAATCAATATATCCCTAAGACATTAGAAAAAAGTATTCAGGATAATGCCATATTACATGGGTATTTTAGTATAGATTTTAAAGGGATTAAGCCTAACAATTATTGTGGGTTTCTCTCTGTAGAGGGAGAGAGTTATTTTATTATCCCTAAAATAGCAGATGCAGATACAGAAAATCTAAATACATTTATCTACATGCTTATATATTCGTATGATATTAAATTAAAAAATGAAGACTTGATACATGCTGATAATATGAAGCACCAGATATTTGAACTGTTTATTAGACTGTTTTCGGATGCTTTGTTGGATGAGTTTAAAAGAGGTGTGTTTAAACAATACATGACGATACAAGAGAATCTAAAAGTATTGCGTGGCAAATACATCATAGAAAAAAACTTCAATAACTTTTACCATCAAAACATCTACTGCGAGTTTGATGAGTTTTCTATGGATAACGAACTCAATCGTTTCTTTTTGTATGCCATTCGTACTTTTAAAAAGTTTAGCTCTTATGGTAACTTGCATAGATGTGAAGCTGTACTTGATGAAGTGGATTATCTCAATGTTGATTTTAAAAGGCTAAACATACACTTTGACCGTATGAGTGGTAGATATAAAAAGTCTTATGAAATAGCTTTGATGATACTGCAAAAGCTTATACCTATGGCACAAAATAGTACAGATAAAAGTTTTGCTTTTTTGTTTGATATGGCAGAGGTATTTGAGAAGTTTGTGGGTAGAATGTATGAAGAGATAGATAGTTCAACACAGCTACAAAAGCAAGGTAATTTTGGAAGCTTGATGTTGAAACCTGACATCGTGACAGAAAGTAAGATAATTGACACTAAATATAAAAAAGTAAACAGTAGAAGTGATTTGAAAAGAGATGATAAGTATCAGATGTTTGTGTATGGAGTGAATTTTGAAGTAAAAGATACGATGTTGTTATATCCGAAGCATTTGGTTGATGTGGATGATGATTTAGAATTAGGAAGAGGAGATGATTTGATAAGGTTGAAGATGAAGAGTTTGGATTTGGGGTTTGAAGGTGGGTATAGTCAATATATAGCTGAAGTGAAAAAAAGATTCGGGGTTTTAAATGGCAAATAAATATAAGGTCAATGGTGTTGAAGTAGTTCATAAAGTTAATACAGTTATAGAAATTATAAGACAATATATAGAAAAAAATAAAAATATTAATTATAAACAATTAAGACAAACATTTCCTGATAAGCTGGGAAGTTCAGGAACAGGTCTACTAAAGAGTGAAAAAGATTTAGAAAGTTGGGAACAAGATGGAAGAACAAGCAAAAGAGAAAAAAGGTTCAAAATAAAAGATAGTGAGATTTTAATACTAGAAGATGGGACTAAAATATATGTTTCTTCACAATGGGGAGATTCTGGTGAAGAAGGAAACTTTATGAAATTTTGTAAATATGCAGAAGATAAATTAAAGTTTAATATAGAAACTATTGATAGTAATGAAGGGATAACACATATAGAGAATAATGGAATGCAGACAATATTTAATATCAAAAATATAATCCTATATGGCTCTCCAGGAGTAGGAAAAACACATAATACAAAAAAGTTAATAAGTCTTATAGAAAGTGGAAAGTCTGATAAAGAGATATTTGAAAACATTAAAAATAATGAGTTTACTGATGTTGTAGATATAAATGATATAAAAGATAGGGTCAAATTTATAACTTTTCATCAAAGTTTTGGATATGAAGACTTTATAGAAGGTTTCCGTCCAAATGATGAGGGAAATATAGAACTAGAAGATGGAGTGTTTAAAAATATTTGTGATGAAGCACGAATAAATTTTATACGCAGTATAAAGTATAAATCTACTTTGGAATATGATGAAAGACAAGAAAAACTATTTGAATTATTTATTGATGAAGTAGAAAATGAAATTGACAAAAATGAAAAATATTACATAAATAGTACGGTATATATTACTAGTGTAGAGGGGGATGCATTTAGATATCAAGGTACTAATTGGAAAAATTCTCAGAGAATGAAGTTTGATGACATAAAGTTAATATGGGGACATAGTGGATTTACTAGAAAGGATATTAAAAATATCCCTAATATTAGTGGATTAGCAATCCAACATGCAACATATTTTGCTTATTTATCAAGCAAACTTCTTGAGTTCTCAGAATCTCAAAATATACAAATATCTGAAATTGAAAAAGAAGAACAAAAAAACTTTTACCTAGTCATAGATGAAATCAACAGAGGAAACATCTCTAAAATCTTTGGAGAACTCATTACACTCATCGAAGAAGACAAAAGAGATACACTTGAAGTAACATTGCCTTACTCTAAAAAGTCTTTTAAAATACCTTCTAACCTTTATATCATAGGTACTATGAATAGTACAGATAAGTCTATAGCACTTATTGATATTGCTTTGCGAAGACGGTTTACATTTTTGAAGATGAAACCAAATAGTGACTTGGTTGAGAATGTAAAAGCCAAAAATATTATGGAGCAGTTAAACGGAAAAATAACAGAAACCTTAGGTGCAGATTATGTACTTGGGCATAGCTACTTTATGAAGATTGATAGTGATGATGATTTGGATTTTGTTTTGGAGTATAAGATTAAGCCATTGTTGGAAGAGTACTTTTATGGGGATGAGCAAGGATTAAAAAACATATTGGAAATAATAAATGAATCTATTTAAAACTACAACTTCAAACCGCATAGACAAAATCCTAGCCCAAGAACTAGACGTCAGCCGTAACCAAGTAGAAAAACTTGTCAAAGATGGGTTTGTGTCCGTAAATGGTAAGAGTATCTCTAAGACTAGCTTTAAAGTGCAAGAGGGTGATGAGATTTCTTATGAGTTTAAAGAAGCAGAAAAACGTGTAGTGCCTCCCATAGACTTTGATGTGGAAGTGTTGTATGAAGATGACTATCTACTTGTGGTAAATAAACCCTCAGGACTTGTGGTACATCCTGCGCCTTCAGTCAAAGAGCCTACACTTGTGGACTGGCTCATACATAAGGGGATATCACTCTCTACCATAAGTGGAGAAGAACGTCATGGCATTGTGCATCGCATAGACAAAGAGACTACTGGTGCTTTGGTAGTAGCCAAGGATAATAAGACGCATGAGAAGCTCAGTGAGCAACTGCAAGATAAGAGTATGGGGCGGTATTATCTGGCACTTATAGACTGCCCACTTAAAGATGATACCATCGTAGACAAACCCATAGGACGTAATCCTAAAAATAGGTTAAAGATGGATGTCGTTGCTCATGGGAAGTCTGCAAAAACAGCTTTTGTGAAACTAGCAGAAACACAGCATGGGGTAGAACTTATAGCAGCAAAACTCTTTACAGGACGTACCCATCAGATACGTGTACACCTCAATACTCTGGGACGACATATCTTGGGTGATGATTTATATGGCTTTAAGACCAAAAGAGATAAAATACACCGAGTTAATCTGCATGCATATCTACTATATTTAGTGCACCCCAAAACGGGTGAAAAAATGGAGTTTGTAGCCCCACTTTTTGACGATATGACAACCTATATGACCAAATATTTTGACCAAGGTGAAATCAATGAAAAAATCAACCCTTCTACTCTCGGCACTCTTTTTACTTCTACTTAATAACTGTGGTTCAGGCATCAAAGGCCTGATGATATACAATACTGACCCTACGCTAAAAACTATTACAGAAGTGCGTGCTTTACCTATGCAAAATTCTGTAGGGTTCGAGTGGAAGAAAATAGAAGACTATCGTGTACATGGTGTCAATATCTATAGAGGTACTCCAATGGCTGGTTCTCAAAGTTTTCAACGTATAGGATCAGTAGGTAACCGCTATGGTACCCACTTTGTAGATACACATGTAAAACCAAATAAAAAATATCTTTATACCTTTACTACTTTTTCTTTAGGAAAAGAGTCAAAGCATGGTGCTGTACTCAAAGTACAGACAAGACCACCATTGAATGGGGTCTCCTTTGCTAAAGCATATGTGGTGGCACCCAGCGTAGTAAAACTATTGTGGGCACCGCATACAAACCAGAGTATAAACCGTTATATCATAGAACGTTCTGTCAATGCTGGACCATGGAAATATGTGATACAAGTAAAAGGACAGTTAGTGGCTGAGTATATAGATACTTTTGTGCGTACGGGTAACAGTTATAGATACCGCATTATCGCGAAGAGCTATGATAACATCTTGACAAGACCAAGTCAAATTACTTCAGTATCTTTGTAAGAGAGTACAATGCCACATTTAAAAGTACGTCCTTTTGACAGTAGTGTAGTAGGTGAGTGTTTAGCACAAAGTAAGGTAATGACTCTGCAAGCACACTCGCTTACAAGTGATGATGAAGTCATAGGTGTTGAACATGGAGGTGAAGAGTTTTTACTTCAGCTTAAACCAGATGCTAAAGCAACACTGTTAAAATATGATAAGGTAACTAGACCTCTAAAAGTCAATTTATTGAAAGAAGCCATAGGTATGGTTTCTGAGGAGTTATCACTAGAAGTTTTGAGCTCCAACATAGCACTCTCCAATACAAAAGCACCTCTTTCATCGAAGTACTTTAAAAAAATAGAAGATTTTGAAAATATAACTTTTCCTAGAGAGAAGGTTTCTGTTGAGGTAGGTTTTGGTTCGGGAAGGCACTTACTTTACCAAGCACAAAAAACCCCAGACACACTTTTTATAGGGCTTGAGATACACACACCTTCAGCACAGCAAGTACTCAAACAGATAGAGCTTCAATCACTCGATAATATTTGGGTAGTCAATTATGATGCGAGACTTTTTTTGGAGATGTTACCTTCAAATAGCTGTGAACAGATATTTGTACATTTTCCTGTACCTTGGGATAAAAAGCCTCAACGTCGTGTCATAAGCCCTTCTTTTTTGGATGAATCTATGCGTGTATTACGAAAAGAAGGACGTTTAGAACTTCGTACAGACAGTGATAAATACTTTTGGTATGCATTAGAGACTTTTTTTTCTGTACCTAAAGTAGAAGTAGAAATACGTAAAAATGAAGCACTAGAGGTCATTAGTAAGTATGAAGCTAGATGGAAACGTCAAGAGAAAGACATCTATGATGTCTATGTAAAATGTAAAGAAGACTCAGAAGAGAAAAAATTAGCACTTGATTTTAATTTTAATATTGTAAAATATAGAAACGGTCTAGAGAATGACTTGCCTAAAAAAGCATTGGTTTTTGATGGGTATTTTATTCACTTTGAGCGAATATATAAAACAGAAGATGAAAGACTTCTGGTGAAGTGTGCTTTTGGAAGCTTTGATAGACCAGAGCATAAGTATATTGTATTAACAAAAACCTCTTGTCGTTACTTTGTCTCTCCACCTGTAAAGACAGTAGTAAATCACGAGGCACATAAGAAAATGATGGAGCTACTCAATGTCTAATGTTATTTCTGCGTCTGGTTTAACCCTTGCCTATGATGGTGCAAAAGAGATTATTAAAGATGCCTCTTTTAACATTAAAAAAGGTGAGTTTGTCTTTATCACGGGACCGAGTGGTTCGGGTAAATCAACATTACTAAAAGCACTGTACGGTGAGATAAAAGCAAGTGAAGGTAACTTAGTCATAGGTGGCGTTGACTTGGCAAATGCTCGAAAAAGTAAACTTCAGGAACTTCGTACGCACTTAGGTATTATTTTTCAAGACTATAAACTTGTCAATGAGTGGACAGTAGCAAAAAATGTGGTACTGCCTTTGATGATAGCAGGGTACTCTGTAGATGTACAAAATACACAAGCACAGAGACTCCTTAAACATGTGAAACTCTCTGAACATGCAGAGAAGTATCCATTAGAGCTTTCGGGTGGGGAGCAGCAGCGTGTTGGTGTGGCACGTGCTTTGGCAAAAAACCCGGTGGTGATACTGGCAGATGAGCCTACAGGTAACCTCGATGATTATTCTTCAAATGTAATTTGGGACTTGATGGAAAATGCTTGTCAACAACTCGATACAACAGTACTTGTTGTAACACATAAAATACCGTCTATTTTTTCATTGCCGTATAGACATTTTATTATAGAAAACAAGGGTGTATATGAAGTTCATTAAAAATCATCTTATGTTCATTTTACCGCTGATGGCTATTTTGTTAGGTGTAGAGTTTTATCTAGTCTTTGATAGAACAACAGACTCTTATGAAAAAGGCTTAAAAGAGGGATATTCAATGTTAGTTGTGACACATGATCCTGCAAGTCTTGAAACCTTTAAAGGGTTAAATGCACATATTAGTTCAAGTGAAAAAATAAAACGTGAAGACATCGTTACTAAAATAGCAAAAGGGGTGACACAAGATGCAGAAAAAGAGATATTGGACGCATTACCTCATTTTTATACGGTACGACTAGACAGCTATGTCGATATGTCAAGTCTCGATAAGATTAAAGAAGACTTAGAGGCACATGCCAATGTAAAGAGTGTAGAAACATTTGGTTCTGCATATAGTTCTAGTTACCGTTTATTTGCGTTTATTAAACTCTCATTGAAAATTTTTATTTTCTTTATGGCAGTGGTGAGTCTTTTCCTTATCATTAAGCAAATGGAGATTTGGAAATATGCACACAGACAACGTATGCAGGTCATGGAAATATTTGGAGCTCCTTTGATGTTACGCTCAGGAGTACTCTTTAAAGTAGCAATATTTGATGCAATTTTAGCAGCACTCTTTACTTCTTTATTTTTTCTTTATGTCAAGTTTCAATGGGCTGCAGGTTCTGGTATAGATATGATGATAGAAAATAAAGAAGAACTATTTAAAATGACGGATATAGCTCTTCTTTTAGTAGTGGCTTTGTTGATAGTAATTATTGCAGTATATACAGTCGTTTTTACGGCTAAGGGAGAAGAGGAGTGAAATCCTTTATTGTATGGGTTTTTGTAGGTATTTCATTGGTTTTTGGGGTTTCGACCACAACAAAAATAAAAAACTCTAAAAAAGACTTATCGGTTACTGATTCTGCAAAAAAGAAAGCAAATCGAAAACTTGGAAAGATAGCGTCAGATATTAAAAAGGCAGTAAAAGATATAAACTATCTTGAACATAAGTTAGAAAAATTAAGTGCCAATCAAGAGAGAACAGAAAAAGAGTATAAAAAACTTAAAACAGAACTGACTCAGTCAGAACAAACATTAGCACAAACAACAGCAGAGATAGAAAAAAAACATAAGGCATTCATCTCATTACTTTCTGAACAGTTTTCCGTTATCTATGCTATGCAACAATTTAATAAGCCTACAGAAGAGTCTATTCTCTCTTATGAAGTTTATAAGGTGTATAAAAAGCATAATGCAAAAGAATTAAAAAATTTAAAAATAGAGATAGCATCTTTAGAAAAGAGTAAAAAAAATAAAAAGTATAAACGTGATAAGACAAAAAAAGCGATTGCGTCTATAGAGAAAAAAAGAAAACTTTACCGTAAGGAAAAAGCACAAAAAGAGAAGTTAGTTTTAAAACTCAATGAAGATGAAGAGAAATATCAAGCAAAACTGCAAAACTTAGAAGATAAACAGTCTTCTCTTCGTAGTACGTTAGCAAAGTTAGATATTTTACATACTCAAGAGGTAGAAGAATCACGAAAACGTGCAGCAGCAAGAAAAGAAGCCATACGGATAGAAAAAAATCGTCTTCGTAAAATTAGAAAAGCCAAAGCACTTGCACGTGAAAAAGCAAGAAAAGCTAAGGCAGCCATTAAACTGGCAAAAACAAAAGCAGCAAAAAAGGCAGCAAAAAAAGCAGCAAAAAAGGCAGAAAAAGAAGCAAGAATTGTACAGAAGAAAGAGTATAAAGCGAGTGAAAAAGTTAGAAAAGTAAATTCATCTTATAAAAAATCTAAAACCTATGCCTATAAAGGTGGTAAGACTATTTCACCACTCTCTGGAGCGAGACTTATTAAGAAATTTGGTACCTATATTGATCCTATCTACAAGATTAAGATTTTTAATGAGTCTGTAACACTTAAGGCACCTAAAGCCAATGCAAAAGTGAAAAATATACTAAATGGTAAAGTGGTATTTGCTGGGAAGAGTAGTATGTTAGGTAAAGTGGTTGTTGTGGCACACAGTGGAAAGATGCATACCGTGTACGCAGGGCTCTCCAAAATCGCCCCAACGATACATGTAGGAAGTAAGATTAAAAAAGGTTATGTGGTAGGAAAAGTAGCAAGAAAACTGATGTTTCAAGCGACAAAAAATTCTAAACATATCAACCCTATGAAGTTGATACGTATCTAGGTTTGTTATTATGCTAGGTTGATGTCATTGTTATGATTTTGATCAAGCGTTTGATTTGAAGGAAATAAATTGTTTACAACTTCTTCAGCTTTTTGAAGTGTATCTATTTGACTTTGATGAAGGTTAGGCATTATCTCAAAGTCATTAGGATTGTTTCTATATGCTTCAGGTATATCTGAACAATCACGAAGCCTTATTTTTGATTCCCCATGCATGGTATTGTTTTCAACAGTGAAATCATTTTCTTTCTGAATCTGAATCCCTATAGGATGATTACTTTTTATGTCATTATGCATAATAGTAATTTGTGTATCTGGATTATTATATTTAGCTTCATTATGAATATTTATGCCTTGTATCCATGTTTCTGCTCCTGTGATACCTTTACCTGCACGAATGATATTTTCTGCTATATATAGGTTTCCTGCATGGTTGGTAAATTGCATACCATCACTATGGTCGGTAGGTTCTTTCCCATCTGCAGTATATTTTACACCATGCACATCTTTTAGTGCTAGTCCTGGTAAGTTAGAATAATTTGGTTTAAAATTTTCAAAGGTATTGTTCGTAATTGTATAGTTTTCACCAAAAAGAGAAATAATGCCGTCACGACGAATACCATGAATATGGCTATGGTCTAATGAAAAAGTATCCACCTTTATAAGTGAGATGCCTTCATACATATTTTGAATATCAGCATTTTCAATAGTAATATCGCTACTTTCATTTATTTTTATAGCTATGTGGTTAGCATTTGTATGCATTAGAGTATTGGTTGTACCAAAATCAATATTTTTAAAAGTTATATCTACTACACTATGAAGATTAATACGTTCTATTCTTGGTTTGTTATTGGGATCTGTTGCCTCAAAAATGATACCTTTCGCATCTCTTAGGGTGAAGGCTTGATTAGGGTTATTTGAGAATTTGTACTCTCCTGATTCAAGTTTAATAGTAAGGTTTTGGGTAACCATTTCATGATTGTTAGTATTGAGTTTGTACTGGTTTATAACTGACAGTAATTCCGTTGAACTGTTGACAGTTTCTACATTTCTCATGGTATCGTTTTCTTGATCTTCGAGGGGTATTAAAATATCTAATTGTTCTTGGTAGTCTTCCATTACTTCAAGTAATTCAGTTGAGTTTATAAAATCATTTATATTTTCCATTTGAGTAAATCCTTTATTATAGTAAACACTATGAATTATATAACATAATTTTTTTATTGAGATAAAATAATAATTTAATTTGGTACACATTTATAAAGAAGGATTTATGGAAAATAGGTCTAGTTTAAATTATCGAATTTATCTGCTATAAGTGCATATACATTCAATTTAACCCCCTCCTAAACCACATTTTGATATAATCGCGAAACTATATAAGGACTACTTGTGATTAAACGTGTTTTAGTAAAATTTTCTGGTGAAGCATTGGCTGGTGAAGAGGGGTATGGGATAGATACTCAAATCCTTAACTTTATTGCAGGTGAGATAAAAGGGCTTGTGGATGCAGGTGTAGAAGTAGCAGTTGTTGTGGGTGGTGGTAACATCATTCGTGGTGTCTCGGCGGCGGCAGATGGTATCATCAAGAGAACATCTGGTGACTACATGGGTATGCTCGCGACTGTGATTAATGGTGTGGCGATACAAGAAGCACTAGAGCACTGTGGACTTGAAGCAAGACTTCAATCTGCCATCGACATGCAAGAAATAGGTGAAGCATTTATCGTTCGTCGTGCTAGAAGACACCTTGAAAAAGGGCGTGTAGTTGTGTTTGCTGGTGGTACAGGTAACCCTTACTTTACTACAGACACTGCTGCGACACTTAGAGCTTCAGAAGTAGAAGCTGAGTTACTTATCAAGGCAACTAAAGTGGATGGTGTCTACGACAAGGACCCAAACAAATTTGAAGATGCAGTAAAGCTAGATACTTTGACTTATGACCAAGCACTTAGTGACCACATTAAAGTAATGGATGATACATCTATTGCATTGGCAAAAGAAAATGGACTCCCCATTGTTGTCTGTAATATGTTTGAGAAAGGCAATTTGCTCTCTATAGTCAAAGGTGATATGAGCCTTTGTTCTATCGTTAAATAACGCCAAATGAGCGTAGTCCATCTTGGCTACGCTAACGCTGTGCTAACTTCAGCAGTTAGCCTATAGTTAAATAAATTGTATTTTAAAGGAAATAATATGAGAACAGAAGAATTAACAGCAAAAGCATTAGAAAATGTAAACTTTGATAAATACCTTCTTGCAAATGCAGTAGGTAAAAGAGCAGAGGCTATCGCAAATGGTGCAGCTTCAGTACTTGAGATAGATATTACAGGTATGAAATATGCAGACGTAGCACTTCAAGAGATTGCTGAAGGTAAAATCACAGTAAGTTTAGAAGGGTAAGCCCTCTTGGATGCTTTTTTAGCTCAAGTCCAAAAAGCAAATACCATTGAAGAAGCGAAAAAGCTTCTTTGGGAACAAATCCCCAATCCTCACCCCAAAACCATAAAAGCACTAGAACTTTCTATGACCGCACATGATGGTCAAATGCGTAAAAGTGGCGAACCATATATTGTACACCCTATACTAGTTGCAAGTATTACTGCCGCCTTTTCAAATGATGAAACGATGGTACAAGCCGCACTTTTACATGATGTGATAGAAGATACTTCATTTGATATAGAAGATTTAGAACAAGGGTTTGATGCAGACATAGCACATTTAGTAGAAGGTCTAACTAAAATTATTGAAATACGGGATGAAGAACTTATCTCTTCTGACTCTGATGAAAGACTTATTAATTCTGCACTTACTTTTCGTAAAATGCTTATTGCTTCTATAAAAGACATACGGGTATTGGTTATCAAACTTTGTGATAGATTGCATAATATGCTTACACTTGAAGCATTGAGCCCTGAAAAACAAAAACGTATTGCAGAAGAGACTTTAGTAGTGTATGCCCCCATAGCACATAGGTTAGGTATCGCACGTTTGAAAAACCATTTGGAAGATTTGAGTTTTTATTATATTTATCCTGAAGATTACAAAAAAATAGATGATTTTATACAGTCCAATGCACAAAATTTACAGTTTAAACTCAATGCATTTATACAGAATGTAAAAGAGTTGATGCATAAAGATAATTTTGCAGAGAATTCTTATGAAATCTTTGGAAGGGTAAAACATTATTATTCTATCTATATGAAAATGCAAAGAAAAGGTGTAAGTATAGAAGAAGTACTAGACCTCTTAGCCATACGTATTGTCGTCAAAGAACCCATAGAATGTTATAGAGTGCTAGGACTAATGCACTTAAGTTTTACACCACTTATCTCTCGTTTTAAAGATTATATTGCTGTACCCAAAGAGAATGGTTATAAGACCATACATACAACTTTGTTTAATGAAGAAGGTATTTTAGAAGCGCAGATACGTACCGAAGAGATGCATAGACTCGCAGAGTATGGGGTTGCTGCACATTGGAAATATAAAGAAGGGAAGCAAGATGGTGTAAACTTAGAGTGGTTAGAGTCTTTACATTATCAAAATGACTCGGTAGAAGAGTTTTATGAACTTGCAAAAAGTGATTTGTTTTCTGAAGATATTACAGTCTTTTCTCCTAAGGGTGATTATTATACTTTGCCTAAAGGCTCAGTGGCACTTGATTTTGCGTATGCCATTCACTCAGAAGTAGGAGCCAATGCCACACAGGTACTCATTAATAAACATAAAGCCCCTTTGTTAACAGTATTAAAAAATGGTGATATTGTGAATGTACTTAAAGATGATACGCGGCATTTACATTGTTCTTGGCTTGATGCAGTGAAAACATCTAAAGCACAAGACGGTATACGTTCTGCATGTAGAGCACGTATTAAAGAGTCAGATACATTGAGCGCCTACAATATATTGGCTACACTCTTTAGACAAGAGAGTCATGGTATGAAAGAACTTGTATCAGATATTTCCTTGCAAGATAGTATTTATAAATTGCCTATACAGTTAGATTATTATAAAGAGACTATCCATAAAGTAGCTGATTATATGGGTACAAAAGAGTTACGTTTCTGGGAAGTACTTAAAAAAGGATATAAAAAACCAATACGTAAAGAGATAGAACACTTTCATTTTTTCACCAATAAATCTTTAGATGGTGTAGAATTTGATTATTGTTGTCATCCTAAAGTTGGTGACCAAATCGTTGCATTTTATAAGGACAGTAAGGCTATTATACATCATAAATTATGTAAAAAAGCGTATGCAAATATTATGTCTAAAGAGCAAATGATTTATGTAGGCTGGTCTGGGGCAAAACTTTCACGTTATAGACTTACGATAAGCCTACAAAATCAAAAAGGTATATTGGCAGAATTACTAGCTAAGCTTGCAGATTTAAATTTAAATGTGATTAGTATTGAACTAGGTATACGGAGCTCGGAGAGAGCAGAGTATTGTCAGATAGATGTTGAGAGTAGCGAGAGTAAAAAATCAAATCTTTCAGCCAAGATTTCACAAAAGTTTAAATTGATTGAAATCATTTCATTGGATGATGCATACAATAAATAACAGAGGATTAAAATGATACAAGAAGCACTAGAAGAGATAAGTAGAGGTACAGCAGAAATCATAGATAGTGAGCGTATAGAGAAGCTTGTGACAAAATATTATGATGATGGTACAACTTATACAGTCAAGGCAGGGTTTGATCCTACAGCACCTGACTTACACCTAGGGCATACAGTACTTCTTCAAAAACTAGCGACTTTCCAAAAATTTGGGGGGAGAGTACAGTTTCTTATTGGTGATTTTACTGCAATGATAGGTGACCCTACAGGAAAAAGTGCTACAAGAAAAGTGCTCACTAAAGAAGATATTATTAAAAATATTACTTCTTATACTGAACAGGCTTTTAAAATACTAGATGAGTCTAAAACTGAAATAGTTTATAACAATGAGTGGTTAGAGGGGTTAGGTGCTGATGGAATGTTACAACTTGCATCTAACCTTACAGTAGCACGTATGTTAGAGCGTGATGACTTCTCTAAACGTTATGCATCTAATACGCCTATTGCAGTGAGTGAATTTATGTATCCTTTGCTTCAAGGATATGACTCGGTACATCTTAAAAGTGATATAGAAATAGGGGGTACTGACCAAAAGTTTAACTTGCTTATGGGTCGACAACTTCAAAAAGCCTATGAGATTAAAAAGCAACAAGCGGTTCTTATGATGCCTATTTTAGAAGGACTTGATGGTGTACAAAAAATGTCTAAATCTTTAGATAATTATATTGGTGTCACCGATGAACCTAAAGATATTTATGGAAAAGTACTTTCTATCTCAGATGTGTTGATGTGGCGATATTATGAACTGTTGAGTGAAAAATCACTTTCTGAGATAGCACAGCTCAAAGAAGATGTAGCATCTCGTGTCGTTCATCCTAAAGTTGCGAAGGAAAACCTAGCGTTAGAGATAACAACAAGGTTTTATAATAAAGAGTTAGCTACACTAGCTAAGGAAGAGTTTAACTCTGTATTTAAGACCAAAAATATACCTACGGATATACCAGAGTTTGAGATGGAAGAAGGAGTTTGGATATGTCAAGCACTTGTGGACGCTGGACTTGAACCATCAACTTCTCAAGGGCGTAGAGATATTAAACAAAATGCTGTAAGCATTGACCAAGAAAAAATAGGTGATGATAAACTTAATTTGAATGCTGGTGAGTACATCTTGCAAGTAGGGAAAAAGAGATTTGCAAAAGTGAAGGTGAAGTAATGGAATTTAAATCTTTTAAAATTGGTAAATATACCATTGAAAAACCTATCATACAAGGTGGTATGGGTGTAGGTATCTCTTGGGATCAGCTTGCGGGTACTGTCTCTAAAGAAGGTGGATTAGGTGTTATCTCTGCAGTAGGTACGGGTGTCTATAAAAATAGAGCCTATGTCGATAAGGTTGTTGGAAAAGAAGCACGACCACTGGATGCCATTAATTTTTACTCTTATGAAGCCTTACAAAAAATATTTGACAATGCAAGAGAGATTTGTGGCGATAAACCACTTGCAGCAAATGTACTGTATGCACAGAGTGAGTATAATCGTGTGGTTGAAGATGCATGTAAAGCAGGTGCCAATATTATTATTACAGGAGCGGGTCTTCCTCTTACGATGCCTGAAGCAACAAAAAATTATCCTGATGTAGCGCTTGTGCCTATTGTCTCTACCGCTAAAGCACTACGTATTTTGTGTAGACGTTGGAAAAAGACGCATGATAGACTTCCTGATGCCGTCATCGTTGAAGGGCCACTTTCAGGTGGACACCAAGGCTTTAAATATGATGAGTGCTTCTTAGAAGAGAATCAACTAGAAAATATACTAGGTCCTGTGGTTGAAGAGGCAAAAAATTGGGGTTCTATGCCTATCATCGCTGCTGGTGGCGTGTGGGATCATGATGATATTGTTCAGATGATGGAACTAGGCGCTGATGCTGTGCAGATGGGAACACGTTTCATAGGTACTGTAGAGTGTGATGCGAGTCAAGTGATGAAAGACATTATCATAGAGGCGGAAGCGGATGACATTAAACTGTTTAAATCACCAGTAGGGTACCCTGCGCGTGGTGTAAAGACACAACTTCATGATGACATAGAAAAGGGGACAGCACCAAAAGTAGCATGTATTTCCAACTGTGTAGCACCATGTAACCGTGGTGAAGAAGCAAAAGTTGTAGGCTACTGTATAGCCGATAGACTTTCAGATGCTTATGATGGTATAGCAGAGTCTGGGCTCTTTTTTACAGGGGCAAATGGATATAAGCTCCAAGAGATTATTACCGTTAAAGAACTGATGGATAAATTGATGCATGGGGAAGATAGTTAGGGTGAAACCTTTTAAAATTTTTCTCGTATTTTTCTTTAGTACACTGTTACTTTTTGCTTCAGCCAATCGACTTAAAAAAGTAGAAATAGTAAAAGGAGAATTACGTTTAGAATTTACTAAAACATGTGATAAGAGTAAAATAAGAACTTTCACACTTTCTCATCCTTATCGTAAAGTTTTTGATTTTAAAGATACGAGATTACTACATAAAAATGTATGTAATATTGGTATCAGTGGATGTAAAATAGCGCAATATAAACCCAATATTGTGCGTGTGGTGATAAAGAATACTACGCCGTATAGCTGTACACCATATAAGCCTATTTTGACACAGAGAAAATACCATATTCCTCTTCCCAAAGGTAGCAATACACTACCAGCAGTCCGCTATAAAAAACCTAAACTTGAAATAAAAGTATCAGAAAGACCTTCGCTTAAAAAGAAACCGAAAGTAACAAAGGTACGTACATTAGCAAAAGAACGGGCACCCACAAGACATATTACCTATGCTTCTACTTCTCATAAGCATGAACTTATTGTTATTGATGCAGGGCATGGGGGACATGATACAGGAGCCATAGGTGGAGGTAAAAGAGAAAAAGATTTGGTACTTAGTATTGCTAAAAAAGTAGCTAAAGCGTTGAAAAAACGTGGGTATCCTGTGTATTTAACACGTTCAAAAAACCGTTTTTTGAAACTTTCACAACGTACACATATTGCAGATAAAAAGGGGTCGGTTGCTTTTATCTCTATACATGCAAATGCTGTACCTAAGAAATACAGACACAGAGTACATGGCGTAGAAACATTCTTTTTACAAAAAACGAGAGACGCCAAGTCTCAACGTATTGCAGCACGTGAAAATGCAGCGGTATTGAAGGGTGCGGGTTCGAAACTTAGTAAACGAGTTATTATAGACTCTGTACTTAATGGTCCTAAAATAGTACAATCAAATAAGCTTGCCATTGATGTTCAGCGACGTATTATTACTAATTTACGCTCTAAGTATAAGGGTGTCAAAGATGGAGGTGTGAGACATGCTCCTTTTTATGTATTGGTTGGAGCAAGTAGACCCTCCATACTGGTAGAGGTAGGATATATATCTCATCCTAAAGAGAGAAAAAGACTTTTTACTTCACGCTATCAGGGACTGATAGCCAAAGGTATTGCAGAGGGTGTAGATAATTATTTAAATAATAGAAAAAAAGAAATAGATTTTTAGAGGAAAGAGACATGATAAAATTTATAATGACAATAGGTACTTTGTTTTTAGTGCAAGCTTGCTCAACAAATACTTCTGGCCCAAATATAGATAGATCAGAGAGTCTCATTGTGATTGATGCTGGACATGGAGGACATGACTCTGGTGCAACATCTGCAGGACTCTATGAAAAAAACTTAGTACTTCAAATTGCACAGCGTACTGCAGGTAAATTTAAAGCTATGGGATACAATGTACATTTGACAAGAGATAACGACAGGTTTATTAAACTCTCAGGACGTACTAAAATTGCAGATAGAAAAGATGCCAAAGTATTTATTTCTATTCATGCGAATGCCATAGCAAATAAGAGTCGTTTTCAGGTGGTCGAAGGGGTAGAGACATACTTTTTACAAAAGACAAGAGATGCTAAGTCTCAACGCATAGCGGCACGCGAAAATGCAGCTGTACTTCAAGGGGCAGACACACTTAGTAAAAATGTCATTATAGATGCTGTACTTAATGGTCCTAAGATTATAGAGTCAAATAAATTAGCCATCGATGTACAGAGTAATATTGTTAAACAGCTAAGAGAAAAATACAATACTAAAAATGGTGGTGTAAGACCTGCGCCTTTTTATGTACTCGTAGGTGCGAGTCGCCCTTCTATACTTGTAGAAGTAGGATACATCACCAACGATAAAGAGAGAGCGAGACTCTTCACTACAGACTATCAAGAACGCATAGCCAAAGGAGTCGTAGCTGGTGCTACACGGTATATAGATAATCGCAAGAAAGAGCTAGGGTTTTAAGAGGTAAATTTTCCATTCATTTAACTTGCCCCCCCCCATTATAT
>Ga0256844_10000357_pt1 | contig 17642 bp, 13 predicted proteins | sample MusselsmetaG_FD_189100 | JGI IMG/M metagenome (GOLD analysis project Ga0256844, IMG submission 189100) | Mussel associated microbial communities from hydrothermal vent at the East Pacific Rise, Pacific Ocean - Mussels | ecosystem: Host-associated > Mollusca > Shell > Unclassified ... | reverse complement strand
TTTCATTATATGGCTTTTTATAGACCCGTTTTGGCTTAGCCGCGGGTCGGGATGGTTTTTTTTTCTTGGATGGTGGCATAATCGCTAAGCCGAAGAATAAAAGCTACCAGCGCCTCATTATGGGGAGGCACTGGTTTACACTTTCTATCAACCGAAGACACCTTTTAAGAAGAAAAAGAATACCATAGCCATAACAGCTCCGGCAGGAAGTGTCACAATCCAGGAAATAACAATATTCAAGACTACCCGAAGATCAAGTGCTCCAATGCCTCGTGCCAGTCCAACACCAAGAACTGAACCTACAAGAATATGGGTAGTTGATACCGGAAGACCAGTTCTTGAGGCAAGCACCACAGTACTTGCAGCAGCAAGTTCCGCACAAAACCCGCGTGATGGAGTCAGCTCTGTAATCTTTGTTCCAACAGTGAGCATAACCTTATACCCAAGGGTCACAAGACCAAGAATAATTCCAGCACCACCAACAAACAGAATCCATACAGGCATGGCAGACTTTTGCATAACTTCGCCACCGGATGAGACAATACTGATTACCGCGGCAAGTGGTCCAATGCCGTTTGCCACATCATTGGAGCCATGTGCAAAGGCCATTGCGCATGCAGTAAAAAGCATCATAGGAGTAAACACCTTTTCCACACTTGCAAAATGGAAATCCCTGTCTGCATCAACATCTTCCTTGATTTTTCTGACAAAATAGTAGCCAAGACCACTGGTCATCAGGCCAATTAAAATTGCCACGCCAAAACTCTGCCCTCCGGTAAGCTCAATATTAAGATGTTTTAAACCTTTAAAAAGCGTCACCAGAGAGATTACAAAACCCACGAGAAAAATATACATCGGGGCATATCTTTTGGCCATTTTCAACGGGTTCTCCGTGTTGAAAATTAGTTTTCTTGTGGATATCACCAGAAGAAACGCAATGGTCCCACCAATGGCCGGAGATATCACCCAGCTGGCCACAATCTTACCGACCTTTCCCCAATTAACAGCATCGGGCCCAATACCAACAACAGCAAAACCAATTAATGCGCCAACAATGGAATGGGTTGTGGAAACAGGCCAGCCCCTGCTGGATGCGATCATCAACCAAACAGCAGCTGCAAGCAAAGCAGCAAGCATTCCATAAACCAGAATTTCAGGCGTTGCAACAATGGCTGTTGGATCAATAATCCCTTTTCGAATTGTTTTAGTAACATTTCCACCAGCAATCACAGCACCGGCAAACTCAAAGATAATAGCAATACCAATAGCCTGCTTAACCGTTACAGCACCGGCACCCACAGAGGTGCCCATGGCATTTGCCAGATCATTTGCTCCAATCCCCCAGGTCATATAAAGACCAAAGATCACAGCGAGCGCAATCAGAATAGTTCCATACGCAGCAATAACTTCCATTTCTTCTCTCTTCTCTGTTTTTATTCTACAAAAAAATAAAATTAAATATTATCTCAGATGTCTTCTACTTAGATAAAAATAGCAATAAGCGGTCAGCCATATTTTCAGCATGATCCGACAGCGCTCCGACCTCTTCTATTATCCGGTACCAGAACATTACAGATACCGGATCAAGCTCTTTTTCAACAGTAAAAAGAGTCCGGTTCACTTTTTTCAGAATTTGATCGATATTGTGCTCTGACTTCCGCACGCCATCGATCATTTTAGTAACCACATCATGCTCTCTGCCGCTAAAACCGACATGTACCAGTTCATCAAGCTCTTCTATCATATTCTTGGCCTGAGTACTAATTTCCATTGTCCCTTCAAGCAATTCATCAAGCCCTTTTTTAATTGCTTCCGGAACAATCATGTCCCTGTTACTCATAATCTGACTAATCGTTTCAACACCATCAGCAAAAGCATCCTGTTCATGTATGAGGCTGAGAAGATCTTTGCGATCAACAGGGAGCAATAAGGTTTTAGGCATATTATGCCGATAGGTAGACTTTATCCTGTCTGCCTCAGTCTCCAGCTTTCCAATCTGTTCAGCCAGTTCAGCAACTTCTTTTTGATCTTTCCTGTAAAGTGCATCAAACAGGGGCGGCAACAGCATGACACAGGAAAAAACGGACCGCATATGTTCCTGAATCGGCTTGAATGGTGACTTGCGAAGTAAGCCTGCTAATGGGCTTGTTGACATTGCTACCATACTCTTTTTCTCCCTCTCGTGAGAACTAATCTGAACAAAGAAATTGTGATACTTCTTATTTCAATTCGTTAATTATTTTGGTTAATGGCTCGGCCGGATAGCTCAATGGAATCATTTTTTTTCCTATATGTAAGAATACACTCGGCCCATCTTCACGACCACTATATATAATATGATGGCCCTTAATATTACCAGCATTTTTCCAAAAACTATTGAATGGGTCAAGGGGAGTATGCCCTACCACAAATGGTGATCGCTTGGGGAGCCCCAGACTGTTTCGAAACTGCTTCACATCACTTTTCTCGTATCCTGCAAGATAATGAGAACGTTTCAGTCTGTTTGTTAACATGCTATGGCATATTTTGGGATGCTTACGCAGATTGATCAACTTTTTACGGGAGATTTTTTTTCTGGGAGGCGCAGCATGACAGGCGGCACAGGAACCATTCTTTACAATGATGGGTAGAGCATCATAAAACTTCAGCATCTCCTCCACATACTCGTCCCCTCGTAGTTCGAGTAACCGTTTACGCATTAAAACACCCTGCAAAATCCCTGCCTTGCCAATTGATGGATCAAAGCTGTCATGATTTCCAAGAAGATAAAAGAAATTCTCAGGGAAATGACACTTCATCTTAAAGATCAGATCCATTATAAGAATGGAGCTGTCCATATTCTCCATATCCTTCGTAAGTTCAGAGTGTACAGCATCCCCGAGTATGACAAGAGATGCTCTGTTGGACTCCATATGGGTCAGTAGACAATCCTCATCAAGGATTTTAAGAAAATTGTCAACCTGAGCATGAAGATCCCCCGCAATAAGTAATCTCGATTCATCAGGAAGTTCCAGCAGTGCTCCCGGAGTACCGGACTCAGTCTTTGGCCTGTATGCCTCATCAGCAAGGATTGCATTGACCTCTTTGATGGTAGTAAGAGCCTCATCCGGTGCTAAGATGGCAATGCTGCCACCATAAATTTCACGAATATCAAGAATCGCATTATATAAATTAGTCCCGATCCGTTCCCGAATGTCCTGATCACCACTTCGTACAATCTGGATTTGAGTCTTGCCGTCAAGAAGAGTGATCATTAAATCGCCCATCTTATTAGTCACCATCAGATGCCTTTTAGACACACTCCCTGTAAACTGGAATATCTCATTATACTGAGAGTTATCCCGGCCAATGAGCACCCGATCACCGACTTTTATTCTGGCAAATCCGTCAATATTGTCTGCCGTACACGCTTTGGTGGGAGAAATCAGCCAGTTCTTCTGGATATTCTTTTTCTTTACACCCAAGGGGATTTCCGGATGAAAAACGAGTTTCTGATCACCAATAATCATTTCAAAACTTTTGCCGTCATGGGGAATACGACAATCCTTATCAAGGATTTGCGGCTCATCTGTAACAGTAAACCATTCAATGGTACTTTTTCTTAGAAGAAATGACTTCCAGCCAGAAAAACTCTTTAAATCCCGTTTATTTTCAGATTCTCTCCGGGCCCATTTCGGAACGTTCACATCACCCTTTTCTGAAATACGCATGGGAGGTTTGCTTATCTCCTCCCGAACATAGACCTGCATCTGTGCCTTGTGCATATAGAGGGCGACTTCACGGTAAATATCGAGTTGCCGGACAACCATATCAAGTGTCAGGTTCTTATCCACCGGGAAATACCCCTCTTTGTGCCGTTCCGTGCGGCGCTTGAAAATCGTTTTGGGACTGGGCAACAAAAATTCAAAGATATAGCGAGTTCTCCAGTTCGTCTGAAAAATATTGCTACTGGCAGGAGGTATCTGAATTCTTTTAAGCTCGAGATATAGTGGTTCTTTGGCCTCGAGCCACTCCTTATCAAATACGGTTAAGGCTTCAGTAAAGCCCTTGAATGGAAAGCCAAGATGCACCTCACGAGGGCGGTAGGTGAGCGTTTGGTCCCGCCACCATCCCTTGCGGGTCAGATCCACATACCCCTCATTGGGCCAGCCGTGTACCTTGTTGATATAATAGGTTTTCCCTGCACCAGGAGGGCCTGTAACCACGAGCTGTACAAAACTCAGCCTGACTGGAAGCTGTACCCCTTTGATATCCTGGAGATGTTCTATGGGGACAAGCTTTTTTTTCAGAGGATCAATCATTTTAAAGTCGAAAAAAGTAAGGTAAACGTTTAAAAGCTGGTATATTAAAAGTGTTCATTAAAGAACCTGTATTTATGCAACTTACCATGAAGCCTCAACCCGGGTAAACCGGATTTTGAAAATACTTAGCCAATGGTTGCAATATGTCAATAATTCGCGTCCTTCCAGAACAACTTGCCAACCGAATCGCTGCTGGTGAAGTTGTGGAGCGCCCCGCCTCTGTTGTAAAAGAACTGATCGAGAACAGTCTTGATGCTGGTGCCAGCAGGGTTGAAATTGAAATTGAGGGAGGAGGGACACGGCTCATCCGAATCATTGATAATGGTGAGGGGATGGACGAAGATGATGTCCTCCTCTGCCTGGAGCGCCATGGGACTTCTAAGATACTAAATGACCAAGATCTTGAATCCATAAGTTCTCTAGGGTTTCGTGGTGAGGCCATTCCTTCCATTTCCTCAGTTTCCCGGATGACGATTATCTCACGTCATAAATCATCGGATCTTGGCACCACAGCCATTCTCAACTATGGAAAACTTTATAAAGTCCATGAATCCGGATGTGCACAAGGCACCATAATTGAGATAAGGAATCTGTTTGGTAACACCCCAGCTCGAAGAAAATTTCTTCGAACCAGGCGTACGGAGATGGGACATATTGATGAGGTGGTAAAAAATTACAGCCTGGCTGCACCGGAAGTAAGCTTCTCTCTTCGCGTTGACGGCAGGCAGACACTCAGTCTTGATTCCCATCAGGATCTTGCCCAGCGTCTTTCGAGTATTTTACATTATTCAGGTTCCTTTATTGAGATTAATCATTCTGGAAAAGGCAGTTCTCTGCTGCATCTTGAAGGTTTGCTGGTTCCTCCCGATGAGCCTGTCAAAGGCTCTTCACGCATCAAAATTCTGGTTAACGGCAGATCTGTTAAAGATCGAATGCTGACGCACGGAGTAGCCGAAGGACTGCGTGGATTTCTTATGAAACACCATAATCCTGCAGGCCTCCTCCATTTACATGTTGATCCTGCAGAAGTTGATGTAAATGTTCACCCCACCAAGCAGGAAGTTCGTTTCAGGCAGAGCCGTAATATTCATCAGTTTATCGTGCAGGCGATCCAGCAGGGAATGCAAGGATACCAACAGACATTGAAGAGTTCTTTTCTTGCGCCCTCACCAGCTGTTACAGGTAATAGACCACATATTGAAAAGCCCCGTAATATAAATCCTCCACCTCCTCGGGAGGTTTTGGGCACAACGGGAATAGCAATACAGCCGCCAATCAAAAAAGATCTTGGCCAAACACAAACCTCGGAGCCAATTGCCGTTCCTGCTCCTGTTACAGCTCCTTCTCATCTACTAAAACAACCAGAGCCAACTGCCGCCTTACCTGTCTTTACTGAAAGCCAGGCCAAAGGACATGGCCTGAAAATTATAGGCCAATACGATAATCTTTATATTTTCTGCCAGTCCAGTGATGGATTGGTTGTGATTGACCAGCATGCAGCGCACGAACGCCTGCTCTTTGAAAAACTCAAAAAACAATTTTTGCACGGTACCATTGCCAAACAGACTCTCCTCTTCCCGGAAACTGTTGAACTATCCGTGGCTGATTTACAAAAGGTCGAGCAATATGGTGAAGAAATCGAAAAAATGGGTTTCAGCATTCGAGAATTTGGGGGATCTTCTTATGTGATTTCTGCTATCCCTGCACTCGGCAGGCATATGGCTGCGTCCGAACTCTTCCTCGACATTCTGGAACAGTTTGGCGCCTCATCAAGTAACAAACGGGAAGGCTCGATGCTTGAAGATGTTTTGGCTTCCATGGCCTGCAAAGCTGCGGTAAAGGCTGGAGACAAGCTACCAACTGAAGAAATAGAGGCTCTTCTCAACAACATGGTGAAAGCGGATCTTTTTTCTCACTGCCCCCATGGAAGACCGGTTTTAAAAAATTTCTCAGCAAACGATATCAAAAAATGGTTTCACCGTTCCTGATGCTGCAAAACAAAAGGTTCACACAACTCCTGCTGTTTTTTTCTCTCTTTTTCTGTTTCCTCTGCAGCAGTTGTTCCAAGCCACCACTCAGACGTACCATGGAAACCACAGCATATTGCGGATGTTCTAAATGCTGTTCATGGGAACGTGGAAGCTGGAGCTATTTGAAACTTGATTTTTGGAACCGCTATGTAAGCGCCGGGAAAAGTGCAGGAAGAAATTATACCGGACAAACCGCCAACGGCGCCTACCCGGAAGAGCCGGAAGAAGGCTTCTTTTCCATGGACTCCATAGAAAGACCCTGGATGATTCCAACGCGGCTTATACTGTTCCCCTGGTATTTTTTACCAGAAGACGGCACCATTGCAGCCGATACCCAATACTATCCTTTTGGAACCAGAATGTACATTCCAGGGTGGGGATGGGGAGTAGTTGAAGATCGGGGCGGAGCCATCAAAGGGCCCAACAGAATCGATCTCTACTTCAACTCTCATTCGGATGCACTACAATGGGGGCGACGTAAGCTTCCTGTAATAATAGAAAAACCATAACTCATACAATTCCATGACAACACAACATATAAAAATTATCGGAGCCGGGCTTGCCGGCTGTGAAGCAGCATGGCAGGCAGCTGAACTTGGTATTCCCGTTCACCTTTATGAAATGAAACCGCATAAATTCAGCCCAGCACATAACTCTCCTGCACTGGCTGAACTGGTCTGCAGTAATTCACTTCGTTCAAATGCACCCACAACTGCTGTGGGTTTATTAAAAGAAGAGATGAGAATACTTGGCTCTCTGCTTATTAAAATTGCCGATGAAACAACGGTTCCGGCTGGTCAGGCACTGGCAGTTAACCGGGATGAGTTTGCCGCCAAGGTGACTAAAACCATTGAGGGACATCCGCTTATTACTATCAGACATGAAGAACAGACAAAACTTGAAAAGGAGCCAGACACTCCAACCATCCTAGCCACTGGTCCACTCACGTCAGAGGCCATGGCTGAATCTCTAGCAGAACTCACAGGACGTGAGCGTCTTGCCTTTTATGATGCCATTGCCCCCATTGTTTCTGAAGAATCGCTTGATATGGATATCATCTATTCCAAATCCCGCTGGCAGGATGGGCCTGGAGATTATCTGAACTGCCCCTTCGACAAAGAGCAGTACCTTGCATTTATTGACGCTCTTGGCAAAGCTGATACCGTACCGCTAAAAGAATTTGAAGATGAAAAATACTTTGAAGGCTGCCTACCCATTGAAGTTATGCGGGCACGGGGTGAAGACACACTGCGCTACGGGCCGATGAAACCAGTAGGGCTTCGCAATCCACGTACCGGACAAGATCCATATGCTGCGGTGCAATTGCGCATGGAAAACAAGGAAGGCAGCATGTACAATCTGGTTGGCTTCCAGACAAAACTCACCTATCCTGAACAAAAACGAATTTTTAGAATGATTCCGGGCATGGAGAACGTGGAGTTTGTAAGACTTGGATCAATCCACCGCAACACCTTTGTTTGCGCACCAGTTCTTCTCCAGGCGAGCCTACAGCTAAAAGAATCACCAAACATCTACCTTGCCGGACAGCTTTCAGGCGTGGAAGGCTATGTTGAATCGACAGCCATGGGGATGCTTGCAGGACTAAACGCAGCCCGGGCTATTCTTGGAAAACCCGTTATTGCTCCTCCTCCTGAAATGGCCCTAGGTGCTCTCATTGGGCACCTTACACTAACAGACCCCAAAAGTTTCCAGCCTTCAAATGTGAATTTTGGGCTATTCCCTGCCTGGGAAAAAAAGGTTCCAAAGAAATTACGGGGAGAAAAACGAAATGAAAGATCAATGCTGGCACTTGCAAAATGGCAGAAACAACTGGGCTGAACGGGCCAGGAATGAAATGCTTCCTTAGGCAGGTACCAAACAATCAGACAGATTGTCTTGTCTTAATACGACTTGCAACAGTTTACCCCAGGGGATTTTCAACTAATCCCCAAAAGGGGTAATCCACTTCATATTCAGCAACAAGGCCGGGACTATGCTCCCGACTGGCAACCAACCAGAGCTTATTTTTTCGCTTCTGGCTGTCAACAGAACTTAAAGGGTCCCAGTCCGGATACAGAACCAAAGCATTATCTGCACTGTACTCAATATCACCAGATCCCTTGAACACACCAAGATGCGGAGTCTCTTTATAACTGCCACCATCTCCCCTTGAGAGCTCAGAAACGACAAGAAAAGAAACATTCAGTTCATCACGAATGGATTCCATATGTCTCAACCAGGCATCTATCCCTGTTCTTCGTTCGGAAAAATCTTTAAAAGGTAATTTGTGTAAACTGTCTATCACCACAACTGTATAATCGCTGTTGGTTTCGTGACGAATAAAATCAATATGGCGACGCATGATTTCAGGTGTCACCTGCCTGTCATTAATGACTCTGAAATAAAACAGCATCTTCTGTAAATCATCACAGGCTATTTTATATCTGCCTTCTTCATCTTCATCAAATTTGCCACTTCGTATGGCATCAGCAGACAAGCGGCTTAGCCTGCATAAAGTACGCTGATAAATTTTTTGACGACCATTCTCAAAGTCATAGTAGAGTACCGGAATTTCACGCATTGCCATCCCGGTGGCCATCTGTATCATAAAGGTGGATTTACCGGATTTTGGTGCACCACCCACGATGTTAATCCCATGGACTCCGTCAAGAGCCTTATCAAGAAGGGGGAACCCTGATTTTAGTGCCTCATAAGAGTTCCCCTGTTCCATGGAAAGCTGCCCCTGAAAATGATCATACTCTCTTGCTGGCGTACTAAAAGGTGAAAACGCCCGAGCCCTGGAAATCATGGTGGAAACAGCAGAACGAAATTTCTTTCCTTTATCCTTTGCAAGCTGACAGAGGGTATAATCCCTGGTTAATCCGGCAGGCCATCTGAAAGGACGAACTTTGTAACCAATACGAGATGCAAGTTTCCGCATACTTATTTCAGATTCACTACTATTACTGGTCACCAGAAAAAGGGTACGGACAAAAGAGAACTGATCAGGATCAATGGTCTCCATGGTTTGATAATCGGGAACAGCAACAGCAGGATAGCCCAGTTGTTTTAAGGCAAGCAGGGTGTCTTCTCCTTCACAAAGAAACAGGCTGCCATTTTCACAGCGTTGAATATCCTGCACATTGAAAATCTGGTGTTTTTCATTAAAAAAGTCTTCATTTCCGTGCCAGAAATAATCTTCTTTCCGATCTGGAAAAACGCAACGAGCAGAATAACAATTCCCGTCTCCCTGAACATAGGGATACACAAGATATCTGCCATTATATCCGATCTGCTGCTCTTCAAGAACTTCTTTACCAATCCCAATCTCCTGAAAACGCTGCAACAACCCATCTGTCATACTATCAACATGCGAACGAACTTCCTGGTTCAAATTTGCAGCCGGGAAATCCATATTATTGAGAAAAATCTCACGATCAGGATCAAATCCCGGGGCAAGAGCAGGATCAAGGCCAAGGAGACTAGCAAACCATAAGGGAAAGCCACCAGAAACGCAGCGGTTCAGACAGCGAAAATAACCATGAAAAAAACCTTTCTCTTTCAGAAAAACCACTAAACTGTCAGTGGGATCATATCCTTTTTCATGACAAAAAGGACAATCAGCACTCATATAGTTTTTTTCTATCTTTACATTTGTAAGAAATCGCTGATAGAAATGTGCTACAGCTTTATTTTGATCACTTTCCATCCACGATATCCATTATTGTATTCGGTTCAAGCACTGTATCAAAACGAATATGAACAGAGCGGCCAAACTCTGTAGTATGTAAATTACGAACAGCCATAACAGTACCAGTCAGGTTGTTTGTTTTTCCCGCTGTAGACTTATCTTGAAAAGAAATCTCAACATTGCGTCCTAAAAGATTACGAGCTCGTTCCCTTGTTGTAATTCTTGATGAAAAGGAGATCCCGCTTGGAGAAATATTGAAGCAATCACCACTTAAGGGACTATCTGTAATATTTCCATTGTCATCAAATAAAGCAAGACGTACTGAACCTGTAAGGACGCACCTGTCGTCATCTCTTCGTTCAGCACCTGATACCACAAAGAAATCATTTACTGTATCAAAGCGCTGACAATAATCCTGGAGTTTTGATTCCAACGAAGGGTGCGTATCTTTCCACTCTTCCACTTTTTCCATGGAGAGAGTAGACAAATCGACCAGCCCCATGGTAATGGCATTAAGTGTCCACACAGAATCATCAAAAAATGACACTCCACCAAACACACTTCCACGACCGAGTGTCTGCACCAGTGTTTCGCTCTCCTTGTCATGGTAAAAAAGTCTCAGTCTTCCTTTATTGATAAAAAGAAGACGCAACTGCTGATCTCCCTGTTTAACAATCAGCGTATCTGTTTCATGGCTTTCGTGCTCCAGAGCGTGGTAGAAAGTGTTAAATTCCTCAGTGGAGAGTAGATCATACAAGTCTGACCAAATGAGAATATGCTCCTTATCAACAGAGGTACTTTTCCCTTCTTCGATAAGTTCTGATGCTTTAATAATCTCTGACAAACCCATGGGATCAATGTCAATCAAGCGTAATCTTAACAATTCAGCATTGTTGAATTTTTTAAGATGCACTGCTCTTTTAATCAGCCCAACGAGTATCCGAATTGCTGATTCCTTTTGGCCCTTCTGTAAAAGGTCATAAGCCTCTTTTTCTTCAGGATACGTAGTGATCAACTCATATACAGAGTTTTTAGACAACGATCCTGATGAGCCTCCTTCAGAAGCAGAAGTACTTCTCAACCGTTGTTCGGAAACCGTTTTCCCTTCACCATTCTCTTTTCCATACCGCCTGATAGAGTCAATTGCAAGTTCCGCAGCTTCTACACTCTGCTGTCCGAACTTTTCGCCATCATCATTAATAATCCGCTGCAATAGGGGAATGGCCTTTGATGTTCCACTTGCCCCTAATGTTTCAATAATCTCCATGGCCAAAACCCTTTTTTCCGAACCATGATATAACTGGCATTCTGTTATAAGATCACTAAGCGGGATTAGCGATTCCTCGGTGGCCACATTTTTTAAATACTGAACAACCTGCAATTTCACCTGCATTCCCGTTGAGGGAAGTATTTGAAGCAGATATTCTTCAGTGAACTCTTTCCCAATACGAACAATGCATTCAACAGTTTCCTGCTGCACTCTCAAATCATCATGAGAAACATATTCGAGCACTTCTGGTAAGTTTTCTTTGGTACCAGTTTCTCCAAGCAGGCGAATGAGGTTTCGTTTACCAAACCACTGCATGGAATCAGGCAGACGTTCAAGGATGACAGGAACCAGTTCAGATCCCACTTCACCGAGCATCTTTAACAAGCGTATACGATGTGAACGTTTGTTTGATGTAATCAATGTATCGATCAGAAAACGTACGGCAACCGGCCCCTGCATAATAATTTTTCTACAAATTACTTCATCAACCGGTGTTTCAAAATAGCGTTCAAGGTAGCTTTGCAAAATATCCGGATCTACATTTTTATCCTGAACTTTTCCGAGCATTTCACAAATCTCATCCGTTTGCCCCAGTGCTCCTGAACGAATGTGATAGAAAACATTCAAAATACGTTCCGCTAAATCAAAATTACCATCAGCCCAGGAATGGCTCATCATGGCTTGCATGGCCAGAACATGTTGTTGGAAACTCCAGTCAGCTGTCTCTTTTTCACGCATTAAAGAAAGGCAAACAGGGCTTAGTTTTTCCAGCCATGTCCAACGTTTCACCTGTGCAAGCTTAAACGCCATCCCGCCAACAACCTGTGCCAGTCTATCACGAAAAGCGTGATTTTTATCGGCTAATCCAGTTACTACATTCTGAAGGATGGTAGCAGCCACCTCCTCCTTCCCATTTTCAATGAGTTTTTCGATGGTAGCAGGTAAACTTCTACAAACCTCCCCATTTTCCAGACTGGAAAGATCTCCTTTTGCCAGAGCTGTGATACCTTTCTGAACCCTTTTCTCTTTCTGACCACGCGCATTTTTGTGTAAAATGTCTTTTGCTGCATCATGTGCCAGAATTTGCTTTCCATGTGAAGTAGCAAGAAGAGTAGCTGCCCCCTTTGTTACAACACGCAGTTGATCTTTCAAAGTCTCACTACCATCATCACCCTTATCCTGCTGTTCTCGTATCCAGGACAACACCCTTGCTAAAGTAGTAATATCTGTGACTGTTAAAAGAGCATCATAAAAATATTGACCAAATGGTGTGGAATAGTCCTGACAAATCATCATTAGAACAGCAGCTTCATCAAGATAAGGTGTGAGTAGAGTTGCAGCTCTGGCACTTATTTTCTGATACTTTCTCTCCTCAAGATGCGTAGAAACAGTTTCAAGTACTTTAGAAAAAGCAGGAGCAACGGCAACCACATGATCTTTATTAAGAATTTTGATTAAAGAATAGCTGGTCGCAGCTACGATGCGCCCGCCTTTCTCACGCACCTGGAGGCTTTTTTGAAGATCTTCTTTGACTTCCTGGCTCTGCTTTCTGCCAGCAAGATACATAATGTACTCAGGCCGTACAACGCCACCTGACAGTTCCTTGAGAACTTGATCAACTTTTTTTCTCTGTTCCTGTTCTTTTTCCCTTTCTTCAACTGCTAAGTGGCACACTGGAAAAGTATCGGTGAGCTCAAGTTGCTCAACAAACAATTTGCCGCCGCCAGCTTTGTTAATTTGTTCAGGTGTTGCACTGAAAACTGAAAGAATCTTTTTAAAGGTTTTCCTGTCAAGGCCTTTGGACAGAACCAATTCCCCAAGCTCCATTTTTTGTAACTGATCACAAAAAGTTAGTAACTGGAGACGTTCCCGGGTTGGATTATCCACTGGTTTGCCATTAAAGATGGCGCTCTCACCCGACCAGGAAAAGCGAAAGAGTGGGTTTCTCCGCAGGTATGCTTTTATCCCCTGATAGGCATTTTCTACAGAATTGACAACCTGAGTAGAGTCTTCAGGGTACAAACGAAGAGCAGTGGTTGCTGCATTAATAAGCTTCAATGTTTCCAGACTTTTTTGTTGTCCGTCACCCTGCGCCATAACAATAACCACAATTAATTAGAGGATTAATCACTTCTCTGGATATCACCCAGTAAACAGGTCAGGAAAATTAGTATTTCCAAAAGATTTCTTTTCCAATTAGCTACACTCAATCACAGAAAAAGTCAAGATAGCCCCTTGTTATCCCAAGACTTTAATGATCCTTAACAATAAAAGTTATCATCTTAAGTTGTAATCAATTTACATTGTCTCAGCATTTCAATCAACTCGTACAAAGGCAAGCCAACGACGTTGGAATATGATCCGTGAATTTCCCGAACTAAAAAAGCCCCCATACCCTGAATACCATAACTCCCGGCTTTATCCATAGGTTCCCCTGAATCTACGTACGATTTTGCAACATGTTCATTAAAATCCCAAAAGAGTACTCGTGTACTTACTGAACACACTTTTAAAATCGATTTTCCGCCATGATGTATACACACAGCAGTTCGAACAATATGCTCCAGGCCGGAAAGGGTCATAAGCATCTTCACTGCATTCTCTTTATCAAAAGGCTTTTCCAGCAGCAGATCACCCAGACAAACCACTGTATCAGCAGCAATAACCCAGCAATCAGGGTGTTTAGCAGCAACATACAGGGATTTTTCTTGTGCAAGACGCCGAATATAATGCTCCGGTGCCTCACCTGAAGCACACTCTTCTTTAATGGAAGCAGGTACTACCCTAAAAGAGAGTCCCATCTCTTCTAAATACGCTTTACGTCTAGGCGAGCCTGATGCCAGAATAATTTTCTCAGTATTTAAAAACATCTTAGCCATGGTACTTATGTTGAAATTTCAACCCCTTGAGGAACTTTCATAAAAAAATAAGAATATATATTAATAACAGACAAAAGACAGAATTGATAAATATCTTTTAATCTTATACTCATTTTAGTATTCTCGTCTAAGAAAATATTTGTAAAAAATATAAACAAGCTGACAAAGACATCTTCCCAATAGAAAAAATGACAAACAATTCCAAATTCCTCACCAAAGATTTCGCAGCAGGAGAGATACTCTTCTCACAGGGTGACGTGGGGGATTATGTTTTTATCATCATTAATGGATCTGTTGATGTCTGCAAAGAGACCAATGGAAACAAAGAAATAGTTGCACGACTGGCAACTGGCGATATCCTTGGCGAAATGGCCGTACTCACCGATGAACCCCGTTGTGCAAGCTGTATTGCTGCCGAACTGACCAGAGTTATAATGGTTAAAGACAGAACCTTACGACTTGCGTTGTTAAACAACGATCTCCCAATTCTAAAACCCCTTACAAGTCAATTGATCCTCCGGTTTAAAGAAGCTGTACAACAAGCAACTTACTATCGACGAAAATTCAAAAACCTTGAAAAAGAAATCGCTGCATTAAAAAACAAACTCCAGCAAAACGAACGCCCCGACAACAGTTGATGCAGTTGTAAATAGAGCATCACAACTCCAAATGAAAATTCTCTCCGTTTCAGATAAAGTTGAGAATCAGCTCCTTAAACAAAGAGAACTTTCTCTTCCAGGAAAGCCCGATCTTATCCTGGCCTGTGGCGACCTCCCCCCTGAATACCTGACAGAATTAAGAGAAACATTCGACGTGCCGCTCTATTTCATAGAAGGAAATCACGACATCCGGTACCGCGACGCTCCCCCCATAGGCTGCACCAATATTCATGCCCGAATAATTGTGGAACAAGGGTTGCGAATTATGGGGTTCAGTGGCTCCAGATGGTATAATGGCGGAGTGAATCAATACACAGAGCCTGAAATGAAAAAAATTGTTCGCAGCCTCTGGTTTCAACTGTTACAAGGTAATAAAGTGGATATTATCATAAGCCATGCACCACCACGATTTATCCACGACAAAGAAGACCCATGTCACAAAGGGTTCAGGAGTTTTACTCCTCTTATTGAGAAGCAGAAACCGGCCTGGTTTGTCCATGGTCACATACATGCACTTTTTAATGCTCCTGCAGATCGTATCAGTACGGTCTGCGAAACACAGGTACTTAACAGCTATGGCTTTTTTTTCTTTGAAACAGAATTGGTGGAAAAATAAACAGCAGGAAAACGACTCCTCTGCAAACAGCTCTTTTTCGCGAGCCCCAACCACTTTTGATCAGGTTCGGGAAAGCGAAAAGGCCTACGAAACCGTTAAACGTGGCACAGACCTGATACCACTTAACAAAATCAAAGGTTCAGTCGGACGATACACAGACTTTGACCAGCAGTTTCGCCTTGAAGGAGCCGGTAATGACGAACGTCTGGCATCCTTAATCCAGGCAATGCAGGAAGGGCGCCCTATCCCCCCGATATCACTCTATCAAATCAAAGAAAGCTATTATATTGTTGATGGACACCATCGTGTCACAGCGGCCAGAAAGCTTAAAAGAGACAGTATTCAGGCAAAGATTTTGGAACTTCTCCCCTCTGATGAGACTGTTGAAAACAGGCTCTATCTTGAAAAAATAAACTTGCGTGACCAGGTGGGGATTCCAAAAGTTATTGATTTCACAGAACCCGGGCAGAGTGAATATCTTCTTGAACAGATAAAAACACATCAAAAATTTCTAACAGAAGACAACAGCCAGGAGGCAACTCTTGAGGAAGCAGGAGCTGATTGGTACAGAACGATCTATCTGCCACTCAGAACCCTCATCAAAAACAGTGGCCTGCTCCGTTCCTTTCCAGACAGAACAATGGATGATCTTTATCTCTACATTTCTACCCACCAGTGGCAGAAAAAAGCCGAAAGACACTATGGCATAGGGGTGGACAAACTGATCCCTCGTGACATGGAGGCATTCCGCAAGAAAATGTCCAGAAACAAGAGTGCCGGCTACCCTGAGATGAAACGGGATATCACAATATTTATTCTGGTTAATGTGGACGGAACGCAGGAGCAGCGACTACTCGACAAACTCTTTGCACTCCCCGAGGTGATTGAACTTCATTCTGTGCACGGATCCATTGATCTGGTAATCAAAGCAACACTGAGCCGTGATCTTCTGGCCTCTGACGCTGAAGTAATTTCACAATTCACGCACTCTTCCTTGCGCTGCATGAAGGGGATACTCTCAACTCAGACATTGATTCCAGGGCTCTCTCTCGTAAAACCTCAAGGTTGATGGACTTATAAAAACTCTCCATCTTAGATTTTTACTTTTAAATGAGCCATTAAGATTAATGGGAAATACTACGTAAGCTCAGGGTGACAACATTCTCTTCAGAGAGCTTCTCAAATAACGAAACGGTTGAAAAGGAACAGGAATCAATTTTGCCGGTATCCGAAACCCGGAACCAGCAAAATCAGATGGCAACTTTTGGGGGAATTCAAGATCCTCCATGTTAGCGCCTTTCACTTGCTGTCTCTCTGCGGCCATCGCAAGGGGAATACTCTTTTTGTCGATTTCGAGCACTTTAAGCATGGCCCTGTCAAGTGCAACGCAACTCCTTGATGCAGCAAGGCAGCCAATCTGAAGCGAGGAACCTTTCATCGGCCCCCTTTTGTCCATTACTTCAATAGCATCTGCCAGAACAAGGGTGGAGGGAAGCAGTTGTTGCAAACCAAGAATCATTTCGGCAAAAAACTCACAGGACTCCCCATTTTTCATATGCAACCAGGCTTTACGGGCACCAATAATTATGCCAAAGGTATTTTTTACAGCCATGGTCACTCCCATCTGATCGTGCGCTTTGATCCTTGGAATATTCACAAAATAATCACAATCGAGTGCCTCACGTGCCACACCTACGTCAATACCGCACGAAAGCTTTTTCACAACACGGGTTTTAAATGGAACATATTCCACTGCTAAGTCAGATAGAGCAGTGCTAAATCCCTGACGTTTCATCACATGGGAGGCTGTTCCAAAAGCAGGGGAATCACCAATGAACACTTTTGCTCCACGAGTGAGAAAACAAGCTGCAACTGCACTCACAAAATGGGGACTTGAGCAGGCTAGTGCGGGTGCTCCAGCACTGAGAAGATTTGGTTTTAATAGTATCTTTTTTTTAGACAGAGCACCAGGAAAGCCCAATAGATCCAGTTGTGCATGAAGCAAAGGCTTCAAAGTAACAGCATCATACGAATTACAAGTGTTTAAACAGACACTTACCTTTGACATCTATAGATATTGCTCCGGCGGATAAATATTTAAATTATCCAGCATACACAATCTTGGGAAGTTTAAAGTAATTCATGACATGCTTTGGCCTACACTGGAGCATTCTCATAAACGACCTTGTCTTTTTG
>Ga0256844_10000355_pt1 | contig 17679 bp, 18 predicted proteins | sample MusselsmetaG_FD_189100 | JGI IMG/M metagenome (GOLD analysis project Ga0256844, IMG submission 189100) | Mussel associated microbial communities from hydrothermal vent at the East Pacific Rise, Pacific Ocean - Mussels | ecosystem: Host-associated > Mollusca > Shell > Unclassified ... | reverse complement strand
TGATGTCAATATAACGATTAGTAAAAATAAAATATCTGATTATAACCATTCGGTTTATGATACACAATACGATCCAATTTCTTGGAGTACGGTTTCGTACCAAGCAGTTACTACTAATTATAAGGATACCGATATTTCGTTTTCACCGAGTATCATTGCAGGAAGCACGTTGAGCTATTCGCCAATTAAAAATCTAGGAGTGAGTTTTGTTTCAAAATATGTTGGAAAACAGTATTTGGATAATACAGCAAGTAATGAAAAGTCGATAGCTGCTTATTTTGTAAATAATCTAAATCTAAGTTATAAATTGAATCCAAAATGGATTAAAGAAATTGCGTTTAATGTTATGGTGAATAATATTTTTAGTGAAAAATATGTTTCTAACGGATATACCTATAGTTATTATTATAGACCACAAGGATCAACAAATGATGCTATAACAGAAGTGTTTTATTATCCACAAGCAACAATAAATTTTTTAACGGGTATCACACTTAAATTTTAAACAGGTTAGTATTGTTTAATATTGTGTTAATCTGATGGAGTCGAGAATAGATTTAATTCATTTTCGACTCTATTTGATTTAAAATAAGACGTTCAGTTTTGTGTTTTTGTAAGTGCTTTATTATTTTATAGAAATCGATTATCTGATTTTATGGAGCTCAATTTTTCGATTTTATTTTCAATCCAACCCTTTTTTTCAACCTTGTGGTTATCAAATTCAGGAATGTACGGTTTAATATCTAAAAGTGGTGTGTCGTTAAGTATATCAACATTTTCAACATATAATATATTGTTTTTGATCTCTAATAGTTTAACAACAGAAAACCCAATTGAATTTGGTCTTTTTGGAGCTCTTGTGGAAAAAACACCTCTTTTTTTCGTATCCAAAAAAGGTACTGTTTCTAGTTCAAACCCTTCTGATTTATGGAAATAATAGATTAAAATGATATGTGAAAACCCAATTAAATCGTTAAGTCCAACGGATAACTCTTTATTAATTACTATTTCACCTTTCATGCCTTTTGCACCGTTAGACTGAATTGGCATTCCTTCTCTTGTTTTAAAAGAAGAGAAAATTGTTCCTATTTGTTCAAATGTTATTTTCATAAAAGTGATGTAAAGTTAAAAAATATATTTATCTATTTTTACTTTTTTTGATGGTGTACGCATTTGTGTGAAAACTCTCTAACTTAAGTTATTATAGGAACAAATGTTTCTACAAAGCCCAAGTGAACATTATTTTAAACTCACCATTGGTAAAGCCATGTTGCATTTCTTTATCATTCCAAGGATAGCGATTTGCAATCCAATTTCCATAAGAAATATTTAATCTAAAGGCTTCCCAGTTAAAATAACCAAAGCCATAAGTAAAATCTGGATCCCAAGGTAAAACTGAATTTCTGTCAGGATAATAATAAGCAGCACCTTCTATATAAAACTTTTTTGCGATGCTCCATCTTGTTGATGCTCCCAAAACTACTTTATGGTTTCCGCCTATATCAACCCCAAATTCATTAGGATATTCGTAGAAGTAACGTACTGTTGGTGTTATTCTAATTTGGGAAGAATCGTCAAATTTTAGACTTGAATCATCATCAATTAAGTCATAGTTGTAACTTACAAAAGCAAAGCCCTGTTTTAAATTATCAGCCCAATTTGATGTATTTGAAAACTTATTTGGAGCATAGTTTTCATAGCCAAAAGAAATCGATTTGTTTTGCCAATCATACCAGCCAATTTGATAATACATGTTTGATAAGTATGGTGGCGTATTTTCACTATCAACCAAATCGAAAAACAATTGTGTTTTGATATGAAAATGCTTTTTTGGATTGGGAACAAAATCTAAAGCTAAAATACTAGTTACCCTTGTAAAATCTATTAACTCACCCAATTTTGGTTTGTAAGTAACTTGTCCTGTTGCAAAACCAATTTCTCCTTTAATTCTACTTTTACCCATAATATAATTATGAATACGTAACATTTGCCCTAAATTATCGTAGGTGTTTTGTGCTTTACCATAATAGGTTGCACTAAGGAATAAAACTATTAATAATATTTTTTTCATTTTATTTATTTTAAATTTTTTAATAAAGGACCGTTCATTTTATAACTTAAACATTCCAGAATAATACCATTTGTATTTGCGGTTAAAGCTTGATTCACTTTGCCGTCCTTATCATACCTACCCGCAAACCATCCTTTTTTAATATCGTATAATCCTTCAATATTTTTCAGTAATACTTTAGAATATTCATCATCATAAAGTGTAGCCCAAGCAAAAGCTGCTTTTGTAGAAAATGACTTAAAGTTGGAGGCATCATCACCATTCTCTGCTAAACAAACCCAAGTGTCGCCATTGGTGTAAATAGCATTATATACGAAATAGGGTGTTTTATCTATATGATCTTCAGATGCTGCTACAGGAATTCCTATTTTTGCAGCGTGTTTTTTTTGTACTTTGTATACGCGATAGGCTAATTCTTTTGAGTTAATATCCCAGCCATATTCAATTCCATCTAAAATATAAGGTTCCGATAAAATATAATTATACGCAAGATGTTGTTTTACTTCTCTAGTATCGGTTCCTATTTGAACCCCATAAATTTCATTAAATTTTAAAAAATCGGTATATTTATGTGATTCACTTGCATCAAAACCGTTAATTAAATACCCTTTAGCAGCGTATTCTTCATAGCCTAATTTTCCTTCTTGTACAATTCGAACTTCTTTGTCTTTAAAATTAAAACCAATTCCATGAAGTGTAGCATCTTTTCTTAAGACTTCACTAATATCCCATCTTTTTATGATATTATTTACGTGTAAAGTAAATTCTGGATGAAATTTTCGAACTCTTTCAAAAGCACCAAAAATCCTTCCAATATCCATTGCAGACCAACCAATCCCGTCAAGTGTAATGTGATTGGCATAATCTATCATATCCAAGGTATATGTGCTGTATACTTTATTGGGTAGCTTATTTTTATATAATTTTATTTTAGATAAAGAAATTAGACCTTTAGTCATTTTATTATCAAACTCTTTTTTATCAATCAAACCAATTTCATAAGCACTCATAAGCGCATGTAACGAACTACTAGCATCCCATAAAGTTGTAGCTGAATATTTATCGACACTATTAAAAAGACCTGTACTTTCTTGATAATTATTCTTAAAATAGGTCCAAGCAATTTTTGCATATTCTAAATCTTTTTTAGTTAACGGATTGCCGTATTTTCGTAACGGATAATTTTTCGAAGCTTTTATAACCAATTCTTTTGAAAAGATATCTTTATAAAACCCAAAATCTGATGGCCTTGCTTTTTCAATAAATAAAACAGCATTTGCACCACCATAAATAGCGACTAACATTACCAAAGGCTTTATTAAATACTTGAGTGCTTTAACAAATTTATCTGTATTTATAATAATTTTCATAGCTGGTTATTTTTTAGATTTTTTTTGATAATAAGTTATTGATTTTTCAAACAATTCTTTATCCCAAAAAGCTGCTCGTATATAAGGAATGATTAAATAAAAGGTGAAAACAGTCCAAAATATATTAGCAAAAAATGCTGAGTATGATGGGTGCGCTTGGATATAGACTAAATATGAATTGTAAGCAATACCTAGAATACTTAAAATTATTACCAAAATATGAGGCCAAACATGTTTAATATTTGAATTGGCATATTTAACAGATTTGCTGGTAACATTAAATTTAATATTTCCTTTAAATAAAACTTTATATAATGCTTGTATTTTATACCAAAACCCTGCTAAATAGAATTGTTCTGGTCTTTTAGTTGGAACACCCCAATTCCCAAAGGTTGTTACTAAGGTGTTTAGTAATAACAACGGAACAATTCGTATAAAAAAGTCAAAATTAAAGGCTTTTAATGGTGGAATTAGTGTAAAGAAAAATACGATTGGATAAAACAAGAAAATGGTTAACCAGAAAGGTGATAAATAAGACCAAATAGTTTCTAAGTAAGATAATCGTTGTCTTAAGCTCATTCCTTTTTTCCATAACGGATTGTTTTTACTGAGAGCAATGTCAATAGTTCCCTCTGCGTATCTAGAAAATTGCTGAATAAAAATATCAAAGGATTGTGGTGATAGCATTTTACATTCTACATCTGGATGTTGATATGATTCCCATTTTGGATTATTTGAATGTAACATAATTGATGTGAAAATATCCTCAGAAATATGATGTACAAATGGTCTCATAGGAACTTCACTTTCTAGCTGTTTTTTAGCCTTATTTATATCGATATTTTTGTTTTCTTTTTCAATTTTTTTTAATGCGATAACGACATTCTCTTTGTGCTCTTTAATAGCTAAAGCAGCTAAGGCACTTCTGCGTTGTAAAGAGCCTGCGCCACAACTAAAAGCGGCGTTACTGGCATTTCTTCTTCGTAAAATAACATCGTAAAAAAGTTGTGGATCGGTACCAAAAACATTCTTACCAACAATAAATTTCTTTGAAAATGGAAGAATTGTTCCTACAATTCCACCTAAAGTTTTATATTTTATTTTTAAATAATCTTTTAAAGGCAATCCTTCAGGAATATCAAAAAACCATTGAGGTGTTTGCACCCATCCCAATCGTTTATTTCTAAAGTAACCTGTTGTGTGATTTAAGAAATCTGGAAATATACGTGTATCAGCATCTAAAACAACAATAATATCACCATCGGTTTGGTAAAAAGCATTATTCATATTTCCTGCTTTATAGCCTATATTATTTTCTCGAGAGATGTAGGTTATACCGTATTTTTCTGTCATTGATTTAAAATTCTCGGCTTCTGGTTTTGTTCCGTCACGATGACCATCATCTAATAAATAAATTTTAATAATTACATCATTAAAATCATATTTTACTTTAATGGCATCTTTAACAGTATCGGTTACAAATTCCAATTCCTCATTATAAGTTGCAATAAATAAATCTATTTTAATAGGTCTGTCTTTTTCATTTTCTGGAATATCCTCTATTTCGGATAAATAATGAATTGGTGTTGATTTTTTCACATCTTTATGAGACCAGTAATTAAAAATTGTAAGTAACGATCCAATAAAAGCAAAGATTTCAGCAAAGTATAATGGCAAAGAAATCCAAAGTGCATCCCAATTAATAGAGTGACTCCAACGCCAGGTTAAATATTCAATACCAACAAAAATAAAGACTACAGCAGTAATTTGAAATAAAGTTTCAATGATGAAACTAAATTTACTCGCTGTATATGGCTTTCGATTTTCAAATGGTGCGTAATATGGCATAGAACTCTCTTTTAATTATAAGATAAGAGAACAAATGTAGATAGAAGATTAAAAGGTCTTTGTAATGTTAGTTACATTATTATTTATTTGATAGATCTACTATATTATAAGCAGAAAAGAAAAATCCAATCACTTAATAGTGATTGGATTTTTAAATTAGATTAAAAAGTTGATTTTATACCTCAACTCCTTTCATCATTTTGTTCCAGTACAAGTACGGTAACAAATATTTTTTAAGGATCCATAAACGCCAATGTTCAACAGAAGAGTCACTAATCATTAATGGGAATTGTTTTAATTTTGGATCTGGTGCAAATACACTACCATAAGTAAATTCTGCCAATACCATTTTACCATAACCAGTAACTAACGGACAAGAAGAATAACCGTTGTATTCTTTTCCTGTTAAAGCGTTAGATTTTATTAAGTTTAAAATGTTTGCAACAACAACTGGTACTTGTTTTCTAATTGCAGCTCCAGTTTTTGCTGTTGGTAATTGTGCCGCATCACCCAAACCAAATACATTGTCATATTTTGTAGATTGTAATGTTTTATCACTTACACTAACCCAACCACCTTCATTTGCTAGTGGAGATTCTGCTACAAATTTTGGTGCAGCTTGTGGCGGTGCTAAATGCATCATGTCAAATTTTATTCCAAACCTACCATCTTTTTTAATTGTACCAAGTTTGTGGTAATTATATTGAATTGATTCGTCTAATGGTAAATGCCCTTCGTTATCTCCTTGGATAACAACACAACCACCAGCCATTACATCTTTACCTAATTCATACCAAGCAATTTGATTTTCACCATCAACTTCTACTAGTCTATGATGGAAACGGATATTAATATCTTTTCGATCAATTACACTCATTAATGTTTTTGCAATTGGTTTAACACCAAAAATAACAGAACCAGGAGTAGCAAAAACTACTTTTGTTTTATCTCTTACACCAGATTTCACAAAGTGATCTTCGGCTAAATACATTATTTTTTGAGGAGCTCCACCACATTTAATTGGTGTAGTTGGTTGTGTAAATAAAGCAGTTCCTCCTTTAAAGTTTTTTAATACTTCCCAAGTATGCTTAGGGTCTGTATAATTACTACAAACAACACCTTTATCCATTGCTTCTGGTAATCCTTTTACTAATTCTGGCGCCATTCTTAATCCTGGTGCAACAACTAAATAATCATAGGTAAAATCACCATCTTTGGTAGAGATTTTATTATTATCAGGATCCATCTTTGTAACAAATTCTTTATACCAAGTAACTCCTTTTGGCATAACTGATTCCATACTACGTGCTGTTTTGTCGTAGTTATACGTATTTGCTCCAACTAATGTCCAAGCTGGTTGGTAATAATGCTTTTTTGCTGGTTCAAATAAACCAATATCTGTTTTTGAATTTTTCTTTAACATTTGCGAAGCAACCATAATTCCTGCAGTTCCTCCACCAATAATAATTACTTGATGATGTTTTGACATGTTATTAATTGTTTAATTAGTTATTTTTTAGGGTGATAATATACAACATTGCGCAAACGTTTTAGTAACAAATGTTACAAGATTTTGTTATTGCCAAAAAAAAACACTCGTTTTATGGAGTGTTTTTATAAATTTTTGGGTGATTATTATTATTCTTTTACTTTATTAGTACTTTGCCCTAATATTGAGTAAATAGGACAAGAACCCATTAAAGTAGTAAAAAGCATAATTATTGCTACTGCCCATAAAGCATATTCTTTCCAAGCAGCATCAAATCCGCCTTTGTATGCAAAATAAGCCGCTACTAAAGCAATTACTACTCTTAATACTTTGTCAATGTTCCCTACATTTTTTTTCATGATATATATATTTAAAAATTATTCTAGTGCAAATATAGTAGCTGTTAATTTTTAATCCTGTGATAATGGTCACAAGACATGCATAAAGTTACAATAATTTTATTTGACGTTGGGATAATTCAATTTTCCCTTCTTTTTCAAGTTTTTTTAGTAATCGTGAAATGACCTCTCGAGAGGAACCCAATTCGTTTGCAATTTGTTGATGTGATTTCGCAATTATATTACTTTTATTAAGATCAGCTTTCGTTTTAAGGTAATCTTCTAAGCGTTTATCCTTATTAGAAAAAGTTAATATTTTCACCATCTCTATCACTTCATCAAATTTTTCGTTGAATAATTCATATACAAAAGCATTCCATTTTGGATGGTTTTTGCGAATGTGATTTAACTTATCTATAGGAATTATAATGATTTTAGCATCATCTTCAATAACAGCTCTAATGTTTACTTTCACATTTTTCTCAGCTGCCATTATCGACATAATACAACTCTCACCAGGTTTTATATAGTAAAGTAAAACCTCATTGCCATTTTCTTCCTCCTTATAAACCTTTACTAATCCTGAAATGACTAGTGGAATTACTTTTACAAAACTATTTTCTTTAAGGATGATAGTCTCTTTTTTAAATTCATGGATAGTACCACAAGATTCAATTTCTTTTATAAGGGTTAACGAACTAGCTAAAATATTGAAATGATTCTTTAAGGAATTTATTACGTTCATAGTTGAGCTAAAATACAAATTATTTTGTTAACTAGCTGTATTTTTGTTTAAACGAGCGTGTAATTTTTTTAGCATAATTAATGCTATAATTCCTCCTATTATTGAAACAATAATATTAATAATAAAAGGAATGGTGTTTATTTGATTTTCTGTAATAATATGGTTTACTCCAAAGCCGAGTCTACCAAAAGATTTGATTAAAAAGATACTGCCAAAAACACCAGCAATAGTATTCCCAGTAAAATTAAAGGAATACTTTTTGTAAATTAACCCTAAAATATTAGCACTAATAATACCGATTAAAATACTGATTAATGAAATTAATGTTGTTGTCATAATTATTTAATTATTAGTGACCATAATCCATTTTGTCTATCTTACCTTTCATTAGTCTTTTTTGAATAATGAAATAAACAACCATCAATAGGATGCCAATAATTGCCCAATTCATAGCAACAGTTAGGCCATATTGCGTAGTAGCTGTATTGTAAATGCTAAGTCCTTCGTGTTTTGTATTTGTTGAAGGTAAAATTATTGGAAATAATGATGCTAGCGATGAACTAATTCCTCCTAAAATAATTAGTGATGAAAACATAAGTGGATATGTTTTGTTGTGTATTTTTTTTATAAAATAAGTGCCTATTAAACCTGTGAAATATATTAATGGGAATATTATTAAATAAGGCTTATCAATAAAGTTGTCAAAAGCGTTGGGACGAACAATAGTCCAGATGTAGAGCGATATTATAGTCAAGAAACCAAGTGTAATATTTAACTTAAATATAATAAATTTTAATTTATTATTAATTGATGAATTGGTTTTTAGTATAATCCAATTTGCGCCATGAATAGCTAATGTAACAACTGCAATTAAGCCTATAATTATAGTAAACCAATCGATAACTCCAGGATCTTCTGTTAACGGACTAAAGGAACTATTCCATAGTGGTAGAAAGAAAAAATGTCCTTCGTAATTTGAAATATTATTTTCAACCCCACCTAAATTTACACCTCTTACGATGTTTCCTAGTGCTATTCCAAAAAATAAAGCTAATAATAAGCTAGATACGCCAAACGATTTGTCCCAAATATCTTTCCACATTTGAAAACTGAACTGTGCTCTAAGTTCTAATCCAATAGCTCTAAAAATAATCAACCATAAAACAATGATTAAAGGAAGGTAAAACCCACTAAATACCGATGCGTAAAATGTAGGGAAAGCCATAAATAACATGCCTCCAGCCGCTACAAGCCATACTTCGTTGGAGTCCCAAAATAAACCAGCCGCTTTAGCAATAACTTCCTTGTCTTTCTTTTTCTTTGCATAGAATAAATGAATTATTCCTGTTCCAAAATCATAGCCATCCAAAATAAAAAAAATGACTAGCACAGTAGCAATAATAATATACCAAAAAATTTCCATGATTTAATGTGTTTTAGGTGTAGGACCTTCATTTATAGTTTTCCCAACTAATACTAAAAAGAGTAATCCAAGTAACATATATAAAGATACAAAGCCAAGTAAAGTAAACAGTGTATTTCCTGATGAGACCGTTGGTGATATTCCATCAACTGTTTTTAATAATTTATAGACTAAATAAGGTTGTCTGCCTAATTCGGCTACATACCATCCAGTAATATTAGCAATAAAAGGGAAAGGCACTAAAAACATAATAAACCATAAGAGCGGTTTAATGCTATATAATTTCTTTTTTCGTAAGAAGAAAGCTGCCAACATCATTACACCAATAAATATAGTTCCCAAACCAACCATAATGTGATATGCATAATATAGTGCAGGTATGTTGGTTGGTAATTCTTCTTTTTTAAACTGATCCATACCAGGGATTTGTTTATTCCAATCTTGATAGGTTAGAAAACTTAGTATATTGGGTACTGCAATCTTATTATCTAGTTTTTTTGCAATCATATTTGGTTGTCCAATTAAAACAATTTCAGCGCCAGCTTCTTCTGTTTCAAAAATACCTTCCATCGCTGCAAAAGTAGCAGGTTGGTATTTAGCCACGTTTTTGGCATTCCAATCTCCTGTTGGAAATGCTACGGCTAAACTTGCAATTAATCCAAAGATAACTCCTGTTTTTAAAAAAAGCTGACCAAACTCAATATGTTTTTTTCGTAAAAGATAAAAGGCACCAATACTAGCCACAACAAATGATGACGTAACAAGTGATGCTGCTTGGTTGTGTAAGTATGCAGGTAGTAACCAAGGGTTAGAGAATAAAGCCGAAAAGTGAGTTAAAACATATTTTCCATTATCTAGAATTTCAAAACCTACTGGATGTTGCATCCAAGCATTTGTTGCTAAAATGAACCATCCGCTAGCCCAAGAGCCTAGAAAAACTAAAAATCCTGTAAAAAAATGTAGTTTTTGTCCCATTAATTTTTCACCAAAAAGGAAAAGAACAAGGAAAGAACTCTCTAAAAAGAATGAAAACATTCCTTCCATAGCTAATGTTTGTCCAATAATTCCACCAGTTAATTCAGAAAATTTAGCCCAGTTTGTACCAAATTGAAATTCCATTGGAATACCAGTTACAACACCCATTGTGAAATTTACAGCAAATATTTTCATAAAAAATTTAGCTGCATTATTGTATTTTTCGATATTGCTTTTAAGATATTTCCACTTAAAGTAGACAATAATAAGCGATAAGCCCATAGTTAACTGCGGAAAAATGTAATGAAAAGTGATCGTAAACGCAAATTGCAATCGATCATAAAAAACCATATCTTCCATAAACTGTCAATTTTATGCAACAAAGGTAAATAGGATTTTAAGATAAAAATGTAATATTAGTCACCTATTTAGATTAAATCTAAATAAAAGACTTTAAATTCTTTTATAGATGGCTCTCAATAATTTGTTTTAATTGAGATGCAGGTACAACACCAGATTGACGCCAAACTGATTTTCCATTTTTAAATAAAATTAATGTAGGTACTCCACGAACCTGATAAGCAGCTGAAGCCGATGGATTTTTATCTACATCTATTTTAATAATTTTTATGTTGTCTTTTAAAAGTGCTTTTGTTTCTTTTAAAATTGGAGCCATTGTTTTACACGGACCACACCATTCAGCAAAAAAATCAACTAAAACAGGTTTGTCTTGATTGATAATTTCTTTAAAACTTGCCATATTTTTTTGTTTAAAAAAAATTAGGGTTTCACATTTAATGAAACCCTAAATAGTAATTATATAATGTGTTGTTTTATTCAGCACCCATTTTTCCAGTTGCACAGCTCACAAAAGATTTTGCTTTATGTACCATAGTATTGGCATCACCAACTTCTGGATACCCCATTTTAGATAATTTTTCTTTTATAGTAGTAAAGATAGCTTCTGAAACTTCATTAATTTTTATTTCAGAATTTTCTAGTGTTACTTCTACCTCGTTTACGCCTTCTAAAGAAAGCAATCCTTTTTTTATAGTACTTGCGCAACCATTACATTTTAAGTTTAATATATTTATTGTTGTCATTTTTTATTGTTTTTATTTGTGTATTTGTTTTAATTAGTCTAAAATAAGTAATTATACTTACACTAATTATTTGTTTTCTCTCTTGTCCCTCCATGTCCCATTGCTACAACACTTAATATTTTATAGTTTAACCAAATAAACTTAAATATTTGTACTAGCGGATTTCTCATGATAAATGTTTTCTGAAATTTTGAAATTTTTTTTGCCATTTTTTTGTTGTTTAATTGATGGGTTCTTGACTTACACTTTTGGAATTTATAAATTTTCATCAAAAAAATTATTCCGGTATCAACCACCAGAAAGGTTTCATTTTTGCTTTGTATAAAAAAGCATAATGCAAAGATAATTTCACCCAATGTCCTGCTAAACCAAGATCACCAATGGTTTTTGAATTTATCCTTCCAGTTTCAGGATATTTTACATAGTCTGGTACAATTGGGTTTGTGGTTATCGTAACGCCTCTACCGTCTAACATACCGTATCCTGTTGAAGCAATACAAGCAGCTCCCATATTTCCCATAGAACCTAAATGATGAATTTTATCAGTTTTATGGTTAATCATATGCACAATATTATCTGCTACCAATTTGGCTGAAATACCACTAGGCATTCCTGTTCTAGGTGGCGTAGGAGATATTGGTGTTCCATTTGTACTTACTCTTGGTTTTGAAATAGCATGTGGTGGTGCAAAAGCAATTCCTGGAGCAAAAATATTTTTATAACTCGGATTTTGATAGGTTTCCGGCCAATCTTGAACTGTCCATTCTTCATAAGGTTTTGGTGTATAATCTGCATCAACAACCATAAAGCCTCTAAATAGCTTTTCAGTAATATCTTCTCCATTTTTACCAAAAGCTTTAAAACCGTGACCAGAAAAAGATGGAATTAGCATCGCTAAATCAAATTCCTCAACATGATGTTTACCATCTAAAGTTTCATAATGCGCTTTTCCTTGTTCTATCTTATTTACACCAGCTCTTTTAATAATATTAATTCCTCTATCGGCAAATACCATTTCAATTAAATCTTTTGATGGCATCAGTTTAGAACCCATTTTTACAGTAAGACCATCCATACCAAAATCGCCAACCTCATATTCATTAGAGATCCACGTTACAGTGGCTTTGTCTCTTACCTTGTGACGGTTCAATTCTTGCTCAACATTCATGATGTATTCAAAAGCAGCACCTTGACAAGTAGACTTTGCATGACCTGTGCCAATCAATATTTTCACATGCTCTCCATTCTTCATTCTATCAATTTGAATTTTCAAGTCTTTCCAAGCATGTTGTGCATGATCATATGTACAAACCGATGTTGTGCCATATGTACCTGGTTTTAAACCTTCGGTAGCAGCAAAATTTAATTTCGGGCCTGTAGCATTGATTAAATAATCGTAATCTACCTTAACGGTTTCTCCTTTTTTATTACCAACAACATATTCTGCCTTTACAAAACCTTTATCAATTTCGGTATCCCCTTCTGGATGAAAGGTTGTTACTTTTGCTTGTATATAATTAATGTTTTTCTTTTTATAAAGTGGAGCAAGCGGAAAAATACATTGTTTGGGTTGCATCCTACCAACACCAACCCAAATATTTGAAGGTACCCATTGGTAATTACTGTTAGGTGAAACCACGACCACTTCGTGCTCTTTTGATAGGTTTTTTCTTAAATAGGATACAGCGGTATGCCCTGAAACTCCTGCTCCTAAAACGACTACTTTTGCCATTATTTTTTTCTAATTATTTTTAAACTCACAATTTACAAAAGTGAAATCATTTTAAGCATAAAAAAACCTCAAATTGTATTTATTCTACAATTTGAGGTTTCCTAGATGTCTTTAGAAAACATTATTTTACTGTTTCTAGGTTACTTCTATTCCAATTCATGATTCCTCCTTGTAGATCATAAATTTTTGTAAAACCTGCTTTTTGTAATTTTGATGCTGCTCTACCACTTCTACTACCACTTCTACAATAAATATAAATTGCTTTATCTTTATCTAGTTTTGACATGTCGGCTATAAAAGTACTACTACCAGAATTGATGTTTATTGCACCTTTAATGTATCCTGAAGTATATTCTCCTGGCGTTCGAACATCAACTAATTGGATGTCACCCAATTTTGAGTTTAAATCAGTAGGGCTTATTAATTCTTTTACTTGTGCTGCTGTAGAGGCTGTAACTTTTGCTTCTTTTGTACTTTGAGCACAACTAGCTAGAGAAAAAGTTAATACAGTTAGAAAAACGATGTTAAATAATTTAATTTTCATATTTTTTAATTTTAGTTTGTGCAAAAATAGTATTAAGTACTTTCTTTTTCTGTGACAAAAGTTACAAAAACTTAAAACCTATAACGTATTAGTACGTGTATTTACCGCTAACCTTACATCGAATTCAGGTTATGAACTTACGAAATATCATTGCAATTCCTACTGGCATGAATCCACTAACAATAAGTAGTATTATATCAAAGTAAGGGATACCTTGTTGAAAAAAAGCAATAGTGCCTCCTTGAATAAACAAGAAAACCTCACTTAGAAATATTCCTAAAATTAGGGTATTTACTCCAACCGAATTCAATTTCACTTTTGGATGTAGGATGATTAGCAGGATAAGGAATAAGCTCATAAAACCCAAGGTAAATAAATGTAAATAGCCAATAATAAAATAGGATTTTAATTGTACTGCTTTTTCAATTACAACTGGGAATGCACTAAAAAACTGTATTACAACCTTTAAAAAGTATGAAATAATAACAACAGTACTTATAAATTTCACCTGTTTTGAAACTAATGATTTTAAATAAGGCTTACTTATTTTATACAAATAAAATAGTGAAGCTAACTGAAAAAGCCCAGCAATAAAACCAATATAATAAACAAATGTTGGAACTTCAGACCATAATAGAGATAGGGCATAAGCAGGAATACAAGCAATATTGGTAAACAGATAAAAGGAGTTGATGTTTTTTTCTTTTATTACTACCTGTTTTTGTTCAATGTATTTAATTAACAGTCCGAATAATGTAAAAACAAAAAAACCATTATATAAAAAGTGTAGATAAAAGTAAATAGAATTATAATACAAGGTGGTTTTACCAAACTTAATAGAAACAATTGCAATTGCCCAAATGGCCAAGCTTGATAGAAAATAATAGTAAATACCTGTTTTTATAAATCGAGAACTAAAACTTGTATTGGGTTTTAATTCTTTTAAAATCACTACTAAATAGAGATAGCTTGTAATTAAAAAAAGAGACAAAAAAACTATAGAAAATAGTTTGTACCCTTGAATGGGAAAACTAATTAGCATTCCTAAAAGTAGTATAGACATTGTTATAAACAAGCCTTTTAAGTATAAATTTCCCTCTAGTTTTTTAGGATAGAAAACAAAGCCTATAAGACTAATTACAGCCAAAAAACCCCAACCTAAAAAAGTTACATGGGAGTGTGCTTGTACAATACTTTTATAATCTATAGAAATAAAATCAACCACCCTGTACAACCTCAGACTCCAACCATATAATGCTGAAACTAAAAAGAAAAACAGAGCCGTTTTAATTTGTTTTAGAATTTTTTTATTCATCAATATTACATCATAGAGAATGGCAAAATTAAAACTATTAAAATTAGTATTGTTGTTCTTTTCTCTTTTTAAATGTTAATGATTACTTTATATGTTTTGGAACTTGTTTTTAATTCACTACTTTTGATATTAGTAATCTGCCCATAATTGTTTAGTAAAAATCATATTTCTATAATTTAAAATGCACATTATGAGTAAGGTTTACATATTAGCTTTATTATTATCATCATTTTCTTATGCTCAAATTGAAGGAGATTCCTTTGGAGCTGAATACAAATTTAATCCTGACAATATACCTTGTCTTACTCCAGAAGCTAAAGCTCAAATAAAAATTGAACTTCGCCTTTCTATTGCAGATTTAATGCAACAAGGAAAATTAACTACTCAAAAATCTTCACAAGCAATACCTCGTTTTATTTGGCCAGTTAAGGCAAAGAGTGATTCTGGATTTAAAGATGTTTGGGCAATTTCAAATTATGTTGATCACAATAAAAATTATCCAAATAAAACACAAGACTATAATTGTGGTGCAAGAACTTATGATACCGCATCTGGATATAATCATCAAGGTACAGACATGTATACATGGCCATTTACGTGGTATCAATTTCAACATAATATAGGCGAAGTTATTGCAGCTGCTCCAGGTACAATCATTTATAAACATGATGGTGAATTTGATATGAGTTGTAGTTTTAATAAAAATAGATGGAATGCAATATATATAAGGCATGTCGATGGGAGTACAGCTTGGTATGGTCATTTAAAAAGAGGAAGTTTAACGACTAAAAAAAAGGGAGAAAGTGTTGACGAAGGAGAATTTTTGGGTGTTATAGGAAGTTCAGGAAACTCTACAGGGCCACATTTACACTTTGAAGTTTATGATAAAGATGCACAATTGATAGACCCCTATAGCGGAGCCTGCTCTAGTGATACTTCTTGGTGGAAAGACCAACCAGATTACTATCAACCAGGAATCAATGCAGTTTTTTTACACAATGCAGTTCCAAATTTTAAAAATTGTCCAACTCCAGAGACACCAAATATTGTAGAAAAATTTAAGCCAAATACTTCAGTTTTTACAGCTACCTATTATAAAGATCAAATTAGAGGTACAACGGCAAATTATAAATTAGTAAAACCTAATGGAATTGTACATAATACTTGGTCTAAAATCTTTGAAAATACCTGGAGTTCTTCATATTGGTATTGGACATGGAATGATTTATCTGATATAGGTATTTGGACATTCGAGTCTTCGTATAAAGGACAAATAGTAACGAAAACCTTTGAAATCACCAATTCTTTGGCTATAGAAGATTATAGACTAGATAAAATTAACACAGTTCCAAATCCTTTCGAAAACCAGTTAAAACTGATTGGGTTTAACCTAAACCCAAATGATTATGAAATGTCAGTATATAATCAATTAGGGCAAAAAGTATTTTCAGAAAATAAATTTTCAGAAAACCTAAACTTAACTTTTCTAAAAAAAGGAATGTACTTTTTAAAAATAACAAATAAAGCTGATCAAGGCTTCAAAACATTTACACTTTTAAAGAAATAATTATTAATGCTTTTTAAACATATTATAGGTCAAAAACAGGTAAAAAAACAATTGATATTTTCGGTTGAAAATAATCGAATTCCACATGCACAACTCTTTGTTGCTCCAAAAGGTACGGGAGCTTTACCTTTGGCGATTGCCTATGCACAATATATCTTATGTAAGAACACTGAAGGGGAGAATACTACCGGAGATGAAACGTGCAACCTAAAATTTAATAAATTAATTCACCCTGATTTACACTTTGCTTTTCCTGTTGCTACCACAACTAAAGTGAAAAGGCACCCTGTTAGTGATCAATTTTTAGAAGAATGGCGAAATTTTATTGCTGAAAACCCTTATGGTGAAATTTTAGATTGGTACCGTTACTTAGGCATTGAAAAAAAACAAGGGCAAATAGGTGTTGATGAAGCGGAAGCTATCGTAAAAAAATTAGCTTTAAAAGCCTATGAAGGAAGTTATAAAATATTAATTATTTGGATGGCCGAAAAGATGAATATTGCAGCATCAAATAAACTATTAAAATTAGTTGAAGAACCTCCTGACAAAACTATTTTATTATTGATTACTGAAGATGAGAATCAAATAATTAATACCATCCTGTCGCGATGTCAAGTAGTTAAATTATTTCCATTAAGTGAAAATGAGATTAAAACTATTTTGATAGAAACACATAATGTTGATAAAAATAAGGCTATTAAAATAGCACATCAAGCCGATGGAAATTTGAATATGGCAATGCAATTGGTGCAAAACTCAACAAACGATACACAGTTTGAACAATGGTTTATCACTTGGATACGTGCTGCCTTTAAAGCTAAAGGCAATGCAACGGTTATTCAAGAATTAGTGACTTGGAGCGACACCATTGCAGGCACTGGGAGAGAAATTCAAAAAAGTTTTTTAAACTATTGTTTGCAGTTTTTTAGACAAGCTATGCTTAAAAATTACACAGTGGATTCTCTTGTGTTTTTAGAGACTTCTACGCCTAATTTTGACCTAGACAAATTTGCACCTTTTATACATAGTGCAAATATTTTAGAAATCAATCATGAATTAAATGAAGCGATATATCATATAGAGAGAAATGCCAATGCAAAAATTGTTTTATTAGATTTATCAATAAAATTGACGCGATTATTGCATAAAAAAGAAACTG
>Ga0256844_10000354_pt1 | contig 17693 bp, 23 predicted proteins | sample MusselsmetaG_FD_189100 | JGI IMG/M metagenome (GOLD analysis project Ga0256844, IMG submission 189100) | Mussel associated microbial communities from hydrothermal vent at the East Pacific Rise, Pacific Ocean - Mussels | ecosystem: Host-associated > Mollusca > Shell > Unclassified ... | reverse complement strand
AAACTGATAGTTATCGCTCATTCTCTATATAAAAATAATACACAATATGACAAAGAGTTATATAACGAAGCATGTGGTAAAATTAAACAAATTGATGAAGAAAAAGAGTTCGCTGCTTAAAAAAGTATATTATCTTGAAAATAATTGATTGTATTTAAGAATTTAATTAGTTTTTAAGGTGGCGACTTTGAGAAATTGGATTCCTCATGCTTATATCAATGCTTCTGAAATAGAATGGACTGGTAATGGCTCCAGATATGATAAAGGTTGTGACAATCAAGATTTGGCATTGTATGGTGTACCGACAGGAGGTTACGTTAATAAATCTCCTATGGACAGTGCCGAGTGGACAAACACAAGTTTTGTTAAACTATCTCCTCTACAGTTTACAGTATGGGAAGGAGAAAACTATGATTTTGTAAACAATAGACACTATCAAATAATTTACTCTAGTTGCTGGACATGGACATATACTTCATGGTTAAGTGCACTTAGAATTATGTTGACAGTACCATCAATTTAGGATTAAAATGAATTTTCTTTTAAATACTATTATGTTTTTTGTAACACCAATTGTCATGCTCATTGCATTTGTTCTACACATAACAAAAGTTCTTATAAAACAAATTAGAGAGCTATCTACTATGGATGAGAAGAATCGAGAAGTTAGTGTAGAAAGTAATATACTAAGTTGGCATGGAGAAAATATTAATTTAGATGATATGGGGGTAATATTATATGGCATAACTTCAAAGGATAAATATTTATTTTGGTATATTTTAAAGAATGAAAATATGTATTATCAATCTAGTAGTACAAGTGTAGAATTATATGATCAAAGAAAACATAAATTAAATAAAAAAGATTCTATTTTTTTTAAAAAAATGTTAGAAAGAGAATCTTTAAAAGTTATACCTTCCATGTGGTTAAAGGCACCTATCGGTTTAATGGGATGTAGTATTACAGGAGGTTTTAGGAAGAATGATTTTATTACATTAGCTGGTGATAATAAAAAAATCTGTATTAGTCAAGGTCTTGATGCTAACCCATCTAATATGTCAATAGAAGTTTTTGAAACAGAATTTTTTATTTTTGAAGATAATATTTTTTTAAAAAAAATGAATTATAAACAATCAAATAGATATGAATCAGAATATCAAGCATATATTCTTAATCACACAGTAACATTAGATGAGGGCTATATATTTATCCCATGGAAAGATAAAAAAATTGAACTTAATCATATTTTATACTTTGATGATGTTAAAGAATTAAATGAAAAAATAATAAATTATTTTGCATTAAATGATAATTTAATTAAGTCAAATAAAAATTGTCGTTTACGGAATAATCCTTAAGAAAAGAGGTGTCATATCCACCTGTCCACAATGTCATGTCCAACCGTCCACAACCTCCAAACCACAAAAAAATGACGGTTTTTTCAAAGAATTCCAGTCATTTATTCTAAATATTTGGGATTTTGTCTCAAATATTTGTAAATTATTTTAGCCACTTCGTAAAAAAGTAACAAATATTACCTCACAAACCATAGCTAGCCTGTCAATCATTGTGGACAGTCATTTTCTTCTTTACCTTGTAGATAAGTGCTATTCACGATAATAATACCCAGCCACATTATCACACAATCTTTGATAATGAATTATCTCTCTAGCTGTTTTACTTGTAGTTATGGGTTTGTTGTCTTTAAAAAATGGTAAAATTCTTATGGTTTAATTAATCTTATTTGGTCTAAATATGTAAAATCTTTAGTATTGAGTGTATACAAATTTATATCATATGTCAAAACAGTAGAAGCAATAAGAGCATCCATTATTTTTGTATTGTGAGATAAGGTGTAGGTGTCTAGTATTTCTCTTGCTAAAGTCATGATTTGATGGTTCATTTTTAAGACTTTAAACTTCATAATACGCTTTTTAATATAGTTTAATTCTCTTTTATCTCTTGCACCTTGATAGAGTTCCATAATGACAACATCATTAATATAAATATGCTCAAAATTATTTAAAAAATTGATGACACTTTGATTGTCTTTGAGATATTCAATAACAATATTAGTATCTATAAAAATTATCGCCATGCAGTCTCACGTAATTTCTTAGAATAGGTGGCAACATCATCTATATCCTTGAATGGGTTTGATGTTTCATTTTCATCTATAGAATAGTTTAAGGTATATGCATGTTTTTCTGGACTCAAAGGAGAAATATGAAACGTATTTTGTATTTTATTTTTTTTAAGATTTGTTAAAATAAATTCAGAAAATTTTTTAACATCAGATTTAAATTCTGTAATAAAAAACTTTTCTATTTCAGGGTTATCTATATGTATAGTCATTTATTATATCCTTTCTTGGTAATTCACCTATGAAGATGTATATCTTAATATAAATTATTATACCATTATTAAAAATAATATTCAAATTTTAAATAGCTAAAAAAGGAGAAGTAAAATGTTACGCTATTTGATATTAGCCATGACTTTCTCTTTTTTTAGTTTTAGAGCTTTTTTACAGCCATTTATAAATAAACCTTTGTTTACTCCTACTATAACATAGTTTAAGAGGTGTTTTATGCACCCGTATTTACTATTAAGTCTTAAAGTTGAACAGCCAATAAAGAGCAGTGTAGTTATTAGTAAACTTCAAATTTTAATCATCATATATATCCTTTACCAAGATTTTACCATTATTTTAGTACAATCTATAAATTTTTAAAAGGCAAAATTATAAATATGATTAACTATGAAGCGATAAAACCTTTACTCTTTAAACTCCAGCCAGAAACTGCTCACCATGTAGCAGAATGCGTTTTAAGACTACCAAACATCTGCCAAATTCCATTTAACTTTTTTTTAAAATCTCACTTTATTACAGATGATGTTTTAAAACAGGAAATTTTTGGACGTGAGTTTTTAAATCCGGTAGGTCTTGGCGCGGGATTTGATAAAAATGCAACTATGATTAGAGGTATGCAGATACTTGGATTTGGATATACTGAAATCGGTACAGTTACACCTAAACCTCAAGTCGGTAATCCTAAACCTAGAATGTTTCGTCATATTGAAGAAGAGACTATTCAAAACGCAATGGGTTTTAACAATGATGGAGCTTTTAAGGTTATAAAAAGACTTAAACAAAGATTTCCTTTTACAACTCCTATCGGTATAAATATCGGTAAAAACAAGCTGACTCCTGAAAAGGAAGCTATCAATGACTACACTCACTTAATCAAAGCTTTTGATGGTCTAGGTGACTACTTCGTTATCAATATCTCCTCACCAAATACTCCGGGTTTAAGAGATTTACAAAATGAAGAGTTTATTACTAAACTTTTCACAGAAGCTAAAAAGCTTACTGACATGCCGATACTTCTAAAGATCGCTCCAGATATGACTCATGAAGATGCGATAGCTCTTACAGCTATGGCAGTAGCAAAAGGTGCTGATGGAATCATCGCTACAAATACTACCATTGATTACTCTTTAGTTAAAAACCCTAAAGATATAGGTGGACTTAGTGGAGCAGTTTTAAAAGAGAAGAGTTTTAAACTATTTGAAGCTATTGCAAAAGAGCTTTATGGTAAAACTACACTCATTTCAGTCGGTGGCATTGATTCAGCTGAAGAAGCATACAGACGTATCAAGGCTGGTGCATCTTTAGTTCAAATACTAAGCGGGATTGTGTTTCATGGTCCTGATATGATTATGAACATTAACAAAAAGCTTATAGAGCTTCTCAAAGCTGATGGCTACTCAAACATAACTGAAGCTATCGGCGCGGATAGAAAATAATTATGAAAATTTTAATAACAATAATACTAATTTTAGGAACATTAATGGCATCTTCATTACCAAAATATGAAACAAAAACACTAAAAAATGGACTACAGATAGTTGTAATTCCATTAGAAAACGACACAGGCGTTGTTAGCACTGATATCTTCTACAAAGTTGGAAGCAGAAATGAGATTATGGGTAAAACTGGAATAGCTCACATGCTTGAACATATGAACTTTAAATCTACTAAAAATCTTGATGCTGGTCAGTTTGATAAAGAGGTAAAAAGCATTGGTGGAGTAAATAATGCTTCAACTAGTTTTGACTATACTCACTACTATATCAAGTCGAGTACAGACAACATGGGGAAATCTTTAGAGCTTTATGCAGAGCTAATGGAGAACCTAAACCTAAAAGATGAAGAGTTTCAACCTGAACGTGACGTTGTAGCAGAAGAGAGACGTTGGAGAACTGAAAATCAACCCTTAGGTTATCTCTACTTTGAACTATTTAACAACGCTTACACTTACCATCCATATCATTGGACACCTATTGGTTTTATGAATGATATTCAGACTTGGACTATTGATGATATCAAAGACTTTCATAGTACTTACTACCAACCAAACAATGCAATTATCATAGTTACTGGTGATGTAAAAGCAAAAGATGTATTTAAAAAGGTTAAACGTGAGTTTAAAGATATTAAAAACAAGGTAGAAATTCCTACATTTAAATTCGTTGAGCCAGAACAAAATGGAGCTAAACGTATCATAGTTCATAAAGAGAGTGAAGTTGAGATGTTAGCCATTACATTTCATATCCCTAACTACTTACACAAAGACCAAGTGACACTAAGTGTAATTTCTGAGATTCTTTACTCTGGAAAAAGCTCAAGACTTTATAAAACAATGGTTGAAGAAAAACGTCTTGTAAACTCTATTTATGCTTACAATATGGAAAATATTGATCCAGGTCTTTTTATCTTTTTAGCTACATGTAACCCAGACATAAAGGCTGAAGATGTTGAAAAAGAGTTACTTAAAGAGATAGAGCTAATGAAGACTACTAAAGTTACAAAAGCTGAATTAGACAAAGTGAAAATCAATACAAAAGCAGACTTTATCTACTCACTTGAGAGTTCAACTTCTGTTGCAAATCTATTTGGTAGCTATTTAGTTCGTGGTGATATAACTCCACTTTTAACGTATGAAGAAGATGTAAAAAAAGTAACTGCAAAAAAAGTACAAGAAGTTGCAAAGAAGTATTTTAACTTTAACAAATCAACTACTCTTATCTTGAAAAAGGGTGAGTAAGTTTAACTAAACTTAAAGAGCCAAGAGAGGCTCTTTAATGCTCTAAAATAGGTAACGTATACCTATTGTACCCATCACAGAAAAATCAGTATCACTACTGTGATTTCCATTTGACTCTTGGAAGTTAACCACTGGTGAAGCAGATATATAACAAGACCATTCTTTGTCAAACTGCCAGTTAGCTCCAATTGGAGTACGGATTAAAAAACCTTTTCTTAAACTTGAGTATTTATCATTCCAGATATAACCTACACCAGCACCTACATAAAAGTTTAAAGGTCTTTTTGAAAAAAACTTACTTTTTTCCATAAATTTATAGTTAAAAAACTTAAAATCCACACCAGTACCCGCGTAACCAAGAGAAAGGTCAACAATATCTTTATAACCCATAACTACACCAACACCATAGTCTATATTTACACCTAAGTCAAAGTCACTAGCACCTTTAACATCAAGCATACTTGAATTAGGAGCAGTAAAAGTTCCTTCTTTAAATGGATTTTCAGCCATTAGCGATGATGTGACTCCAAAACTTAATAGTAATGTTATTAAAACTTTATTCATTTTTATCCTTTAAAATTGATATATGAAAGTATAACACCATTAAGCATACCAATGACAAATTTCATTTTAAACCTTTTTAGCTATAATTGCGTATTATTTAAGAAGGGGTATTAGATGAATATAGTAACAGGTTCTTCAACAGCACTTATAACTCCGTTTAAAAATGGAGAGTTAGATGAGCAGACTTTTGCTGCACTAATTCAAAGACAAATTGACAATGGTATGGATGCAGTTTGTCCAGTTGGAACTACTGGTGAGAGTGCTACACTTACTCACTGGGAGGACAAGAGATGTATAGAGATAGCGGTAGAAGTTTGTAAAGGAACTCCTACTAAAGTTCTAGCAGGTGCAGGTAGCAACTCTACTGCAGAAGCCATCAACATCGCAAAACATGCTCAAAGTTTTGGTGTTGATGCTATTTTTTCAGTAAGTCCTTACTATAACAAACCTTCTCAAGAGGGACTATACCAACACTATAAAGCTATTGCCCAAGCAGTTCCTGATCTTCCTTTTATGCTTTATAATGTACCAGGACGTACTGGTGTGGATATCTCTGCTGACACTACGATTCGTCTTTTTGATGACATTCCTAATATCTATGGTGTAAAAGAAGCAACTGGCTCTTTAGAGAGAACTGTCGAGCTTCTTTCTCGTCGTCCTGAACTTAAAGTTTTTTCTGGTGATGATGCTATTGATTACCCTATTTTAGCAAATGGTGGTGCTGGTATCACTTCTGTTACATCTAACCTTATGCCAGACCTAAAATCAGAGTTAGTTAGACTTGCTCTAGCTGGAGACTTTGCAGGTGCTAAAGCTATAAATGACAAGTTATACCCTCTTAACTCAGTTATGTTTTGTGAATCAAATCCTGTACCTATCAAAGCTGCTATGTACATAGCTGGACTTATTGAAACTCTAGAGTATCGTCTTCCTCTAACTCCTCCAAGTGTTGAGAATATGAAGAAGATAGAAGAAGTTATGAAAAATTATGAAATCAAAGGACTATAAGAATGGAAAAAACAATGACGGATAAATCAATGAGTGGTAAGGTTTTATTTGTATCTGGTGGTACTCGTGGTATTGGGAAAGCAATCGTTTACGAATTTGCATCTAAAGGTTGTGACGTTGCGTTTACTTACGCTTCAAACGCAGACATAGCAAATGAAATAATCGCTGACTTAGAAGCTAACTACGGTGTAAAATCTCGTGCTTATAAACTTGATATTTTAGAGCCACTAACTTACAAAGATGTTTACAAAGAGTTTGACGAAGATTTCGATAGACTTGACTACTTCATCTCAAACGCAATCATCTCTGGTCGTGCTGTTGTTGGTGGTTTTGCTCCATTTATGAGACTTAAACCAAAAGGTCTTGGTAATATCTACACTGCTACCGTTTCTGCATTTGTTGTTGGAGCTCAAGAAGCTGCTAAACGCATGGAACTTACAGGTGGTGGTTCTATCATCTCTATGAGTTCAACTGGTAACTTAGTATATACTCCAAACTACTCTGGTCACGGTACAAACAAAGCTGCAGTTGAGACTATGGTTAAGTATGCTGCGGCAGAGCTTGGTGAAAAAGGTATTCGTGTAAACGCAGTAAGCGGTGGTCCAATCGATACTGATGCACTTAAAGCTTTCCCTAACTACGAAGAAGTAAAAGCAGAGGTTGTTAAACGCTCTCCACTCTCACGTATGGGTGATGCAACTGACTTAACAGGAGCTTGTTCATTCCTATGTTCAGACGCAGCTTCATGGTTAACTGGTCAAGTTATTGTTATCGACGGTGCTACTTCTTTTCAGTAGACTTAGTTCCAAACCCCTTCTAAAATATTAGAACAGTATGGACAAACTCCATTCTTTTCTAGTTTATTATCTACATACTGCCCTATTCTTCCACTGCGTTTAATCACTAAGTTAGAACATTTAGGACAGTAGGTCGACTCGTGTTTTTCATTATCAACATTACCCATATAAATATATTTCAAACCCTCTTCTTGTGCTATTTTATAAGCTCTTAACAGTGTACTCTCTGGAGTTCTTGGAGTGTCTAGCATTTTATACATTGGATGAAATGCAGAGAGGTGCCATGGTATAGAGTTGTCAACACTCGCTATAAACTTTGCAATCTCTCGTATCTCTTCATCAGAATCATTTTTGCCTGAGATTAGCAGTGTAGTTATCTCTATCCAAATGCCTTTAGAGTGAGCATACTTCACGCATTCAAGTACAGGCTTTAGTCTTGCTCCACATATCTCTTTATAAAACTCATCACTAAAAGATTTTATATCAATATTCATACCATCTATATATGGTTCAAGCAAGTCAAGAGCTTTATGTGTCTCATAACCACTTGTTACATAGATATTTTTCAGACCTTTTTCATGAGCTAGTTTAGCAGTGTCATATGTATACTCAAAAAAGACTATCGGTTCATTATATGTGTAAGCTATAGAATCACAATCATTCTCTAGTGCTAACTCAACCGCTTTTTGGGGAGAAAGTTCATCTCCAACTATTTGATGATTATGCTCTTTTGGATACTGGGATATTTCATGGTTTTGACAAAAACTACAAGAGAAGTTACAGCCAACTGTTCCAAAAGAGAAAACTTTAGAGTTTGGTAGAAAATGAAACATCGGCTTTTTCTCTACAGGGTCGATATTTATTGCAGAAGCTAAACCATATACTAAAAGTTTCAGCTCTCCATTTTCAACTTTTCTGACACCACAAATACCATATTCATCCTCACGTAGTGTACAGGCCTGAGAACATGCCTGACACAAAATTTTTCCACTACTGAGCTCTTTGCTTAACCATGCTACATGAGACATACCCTCTCCTTTAGCAAATAATATCATATAATGAGATAAGTTTAGATTAGCTATACTCTAAAAAATGTATAAATAGGGGTTACATATTATGGATGGTAAGATTATTGTTACATATAAAGTTTTATGTCAAACAGACTTAAACAGAGATATTTCTCTCACAGAATTGCTCTCAAATGAAAAAGTCACCAAAGCAATCAAAAGTGAGTTTGCAAAAGGATTAAGAAACATAGAACTTACTTCAGTAGATGAAAATGCATCACTTAAAATATCAACAATCAAAGATATACATACTTTTGAGGTTTTAAAAGATGATTTTGCTGATATATTAACTCTGGCAGAAGAGGATGCGACTGCAAAAAAATTATTTAAAAAAGATTGTGATCGCGTAGAACTTGTAAATATAGAAACACTGGTTATTTAGCTATATGGAGTTGATTCCAGTCCAAAATCTCCTTTTCATGCTTCTTCCACTAGCTGTTGTCGGATATTACTACTATAAATGGACAGATAGCTCCACTGAAGTACTCTATGCAACGCTCAGAATGGTCATACAACTTATACTAATAGGTTATATTCTCATCTATATCTTTAAAAATGATTCATGGTATTTAGGTTTTTTTATCATTTTTTTTATGATCGTTATGTCAAGCTTCATTGCCTTAAGAAATATAGAGAAAAAAACATTGCAACATACTCTCTCCTCTTTTTTTCCATAGCAGTAGGTGGTACAATAAATCTTGTTTTAATTATAGAGTTTGTCTTAGATTTAACACCATTTTACGAACCAAGATATGTTGTTCCCATAGCCGGGATGATATATACAAACTCTATGAACGCTATCTCTTTAGCGGCGGAGTAGATCCACTAGTTGCTGTGAGATATCAGATAGTTATTATGGCAATGGTACTAGGAAGTTCAGGAATCAGTGTTATTTTATATCTAAAAATGGCTATTAAAGTATGATTTGTAACACTGATTTAATTAACCACCTCATAAATAGAGACAGTTTAAAATCAAGTAACATTATAGAAGCTTTTAGACATATAAATAGAGAAGATTTTATTTTAGATATTCGAAGTGGTTCAGGCTGGACTACTGCACTTCTTAGTTTGATCGTATTTTAGTCTCTGCAGTAGCTAAGAAGTTTCCCTCAGAGTTAATTTTGCAGTTAAAAACTGGAGGAGAACTTGAAGTTATAGAACATTATGGCTTTAGATTTGTTCCACTAATTTTTTAAAAAAAGGCAAACTTGACTTTAGGGTTATTTCTTAGATATTATTAGCTATAGTTATATGTGCTCTTTGATGTTAAATTGTGAGGTGTACGAAATGAAACATTTACTATTTATACTTCTTTTAATCACTTTACCACTTTTTGCTACTACTTCTACGATTGTAAAGCTTGATATTAAAGGTGCCATAGGTCCTGCAACTAGCAACTACCTAAAACAGGGTATGTCACATGCTACTTCTAAAAATGCCCAATTAGTTCTCATAGAACTTGATACACCCGGTGGTCTTTCAACATCTATGAGAGAGATGATTCAAGAGATACTTAACTCCCCTATTCCCATTGTTACCTACGTGTATCCAAAAGGTGCTCGGGCTGCCAGTGCTGGAACATATCTTCTTTATGCTTCTCACGTAGCAGCTATGGCTCCTGGAACAAACCTTGGCGCAGCTACTCCAATCAGTTTAATGCCTTCACAAAAGGTTACAGACTCAAATGGTAGTGCTCTATCCACTTTAGAAAAAAAAGTTATTAATGACGCAGTCGCGTATATAAAAAGTTTAGCCGAACTCAATGACCGTAATGTGTCTTGGGCGATAGAAGCTGTAAAAGAGGCGAAAAGTATCTCTGCCGAGGATGCTCTAAAATTTGGAGTCATTGACCTAATGGCTGAAAACACTGAAGAATTACTGAGTAAACTAGATGGAAGAGTTGTAAAAATCTCTGGAAAAAGTGTCACACTCAAAACAGAGGGTGCCGTTATACATTATTTTGAACCCGATTGGAAGACCCGTTTTTTATCAATCGTTACTAATCCAAGTATTGCATATATTTTTCTGCTAATAGCGATATATGGAATCTTTTTTGAGTTAATGAATCCAGGTGCCATAATACCTGGTGTAATTGGGTTAATATCAGGAGTTATCGCTCTCTACTCTTTAAATATGATTCCATTTAATTATGCAGGATTGCTGTTGATTGTTTTAGGTATATCCTTTATGATTGGAGAAGTTTTTATAAGTGGATTTGGAATACTGGGAATTGGAGGAGTTGTCGCTTTTAGCTTTGGTTCAATCTTGCTTTTTGATGCGAAAACTCTTGGAAGCAGTGTATCTCTTCCTCTTATCATTGCATTTAGTTTAGTAAGTCTTGCCTTTTTTGTTCTAGTGATGAGACTCTTTATTAAATCACGCTCTACTGTAGTAGTTACTGGTCTAGAAGAGATGCTTGGTAGTGTTGCAGAAGTAGTTAAATCAAATGAGAACGGTTATCTTGTGCATTGTCATGGTGAGACTTGGAGTGCAACTAGTAAAGAAAAGCTTATTGTCGGTCAGAGAGTTAGGGTTATTGAACTCTCTGGTCTTATCTTAAAAATTAAATCAATTAAGGAGTAAGTCATGTATTCTAACATACCTATAACAGGAATTTTTATAGCCACTTTTGTTGTCCTTATATTAGCGGCATCTATTCGTATTTTACGTGAGTATGAAAGAGGTGTTGTTTTTACACTTGGACGTTTCACTGGAGTTAAAGGACCTGGACTTATCATACTGGTTCCATTTATTCAACAGATGGTTAGAGTTGACCTTCGTACCATTGTTCTAGATGTACCGACTCAAGATGTCATCTCTCATGATAATGTATCTGTTCACGTTAACGCAGTGGTCTATTTTCGCGTTATAAATCCCGAAAAAGCAATCATTCAAGTAGAAGATTTTCATACAGCCACAAGCCAGCTTGCTCAAACGACTCTGCGTTCTGTCCTTGGCGGACATGAGCTTGATGAGATGTTAGCTGAACGTGAGAGACTAAACTTTGACATACAAGAGATACTGGATAAGCAGACAGATGCGTGGGGAATTAAAATATCTAACGTAGAGATAAAGCACATAGACCTTGATGAGAGTATGGTTCGAGCTATTGCTAAACAAGCCGAAGCAGAACGTGAGCGTCGTGCAAAAGTTATTAATGCCAAAGGAGAGCTTGAAGCAAGTGAAAATATTCTAGCAGCGGCAAACAAACTCTCTCAGAATGATTTAGGAATACAACTACGTTATCTTCAAACAATGAGCGATATCTCAAGTGATAAAACAAATACTATAGTTTTTCCATTTCCAACAGAGTTTAGTAAACTATTTAAAGGTAATTAAAAGGGTGATATTATCTATATAAATCAGAAAAAACCGCACTAACACCCATATCAAATAGCTTTTTTTGCTCTTTGATATCATTTACGATATATACACTAAGAAAAAAACCTTCAGCCTTTAGTCTGCTAATCAAGGAGTTGTTTAGAAGCTTTTTATTTATATGATAAGCATCAACGCCTAAGTCATTTAAATACTCTATTAAATTTTCATGATTGCTGTCATCAGCCAAAAATGCTGTTGCTATATTTGGAGATAGACTCTTTACTAGGCTAAGGTATTCAGGTCTAAAAGAGGATATTAAAACTTGATTCTCAACTCCTAACTTTCTTATCTCTTCTAAAACAGTTGAAACTATTGTTTCATCACTGAAATTCTCTTTTACATCTTTTATCTCTATATTAAGATAGAGTAAATTTTTCTTTATAAACTCCAAGGCAATATTTAAAGTAAGAAGTTTCTCGCCCTTTCCAAAGTCTAAAGTATTTAGTTCATCAAATCTGAAATCACTTACATTAAAAGGAGAACGATTTTTATATACAGTCAATTCTTTTACATTCGTAGTTCTTTTAAGTGTCTTATCATGCATAATTACCGCAACTCCATCACTACTTAACTGCACATCAATCTCTATAAAATCACAATGTCCTACACTCTTTTTCATAGCTAAGAGAGTGTTTTCAGGTGCCCTAGAGCTTGCTCCACGATGAGCTGCTATTAATGATTTTCTTTCAAAAAGTTCAATAAATTTCATAGATTATTGTATCATATATTATGAATGATAAAAAAAGTATATACTCCTGGGCTCTATACGACTGGGCAAATTCTGCCTATGCAACCACTATTATGGCAGGCTTTTTCCCACTCTTTTTCAAATCATATTATAGTGCTGAAGCAGATGTAACTCTAAGCACAGCGCAACTTGGATTTGCAAACTCTATCTCTAGTCTTATCATTGTGTTAATAGCTCCCCTACTTGGTGCCATAGCTGATAAAGCCTCACTTAAAAAGAGATTTCTGTTTATCTTTGCATATCTTGGAATTTTAATGAGTATCGCTCTCTCGTATGTCAGTCAGGGTGATTGGCAGATGGCAACATTTATATATGTATTAGCCAACATTGGTTTCATGGGTTCAAACACCTTTTATGATGGACTGCTTCCCTCGATATCAAACAAAAAAAACGTAGATTTTATTTCAGGTTTAGGCTTTGCATTTGGTTATCTCGGTGGAGGTGTTCTTTTTAGTCTAAATGTATGGCAGTAGATTACGGAATGGCTATCGGATTTAATTCAAGTGATCTAATTTTAGCACTTCTCATAGTTCAATTTGTAGGCTTTCCAGCAACACTCATTTTTGCAAAACTAGCACAACTTTGGGATACAAAAAAGATGCTTTATGTAGCAATTGGGAGCTACCTATTTATAATTTTTTGGGCCTCAAGAATGGATGAAAGTTATGAATTTTATATCCTAGCAACTATGATTGCACTTGTTCAAGGTGGTATACAGGCACTCAGTCGCTCATATTACTCAAAAATGATTCCCCAAACTCATGCTGCTGAATTCTTTGGTTTTTATAATTTTTTAGGAAAATTTGCAGCAATTCTAGGCCCTCTACTAATAGCCTTTGTAGCTCTTTTTACTCAAAACTCTCGTCTCTCCATCGCTTCAATTGCAATATTTTTTATCTTAGGGGCTATCTTACTTTACTTTGTTGATGAGAAAAAAATAGCTCAAGATGTTAGAGATGAACTTGGTAAATAAGCTTCAATCGACTCTTTTGTTTTATGGACTATCTCTTCTATGCTGAGCTCGTCCGGATAGATAGGTTCTAGGTATTTTAGTTTTACTTTTTTTGGCTTAGGAAATGATGTTCCACTTCTTAAGGCTTCAAAACTTCCAACAATTACAACAGGAACTACAGGAACATTATATATTTTAGAGAGCATTGCAAAGAATGGTCTAAACTCCAAAAGCTTTCCATCTCTAGTTCTGGCACCTTCTGGAAATATTACAAGATTACTATTACTTTTGAGAGGAAGTGCACAATACTGCATAGTCTGTTTGAGATTTTCATTTGCATCTATGAGTATAGTCTGACCATTGTCAGCGATAGGCTTTAAAAGCGTAGTTCCAAACACATTTTTATAGGCCAAAAAGAAACTATTTTTTAAAATTTTATAGGGAAGTGTAGCTTCTACTATAAAACCATCTAACATACTTTGATGTGAAGGAGCGATTACACACGCAGTTTTTGGTATATTCTCACAACCATTAATCTCAAGACGAAAATATATTTTAAAGATTGGGTAGAGTAGCGTTTTATATAAAATCATAATCCATGGAGAGTAGATGAGTTTTTTATCTATTGGCTCTTTTAAAACATCTTTTAAGCTCTTCTGTGTAGTTTTTTTAAAACTTTTATTTCTCTCAATATACTCATAAAGTTCCTGCATAATCATTATCTCTGAAAATATTTTCTCATCAATTAGAACTCCAAAACTCTCTTCAATAAATATAAATAATTCCACATAATCAATAGAATCAAGACCTAAATCTAGCTCTAAGTGTGAGTTTGAAAAAATCTCTTCACTACTTAACTCGGCTAAGAAACTTTTTAAAACTAAGTAAACTTCACTATTAGTATCTCCACTATTCTCTAACTTTTTTGTATGAGAAACAACTTCATACGTTACTATTCTATCTTTATCTTTTACTCCAAAGTTATAAACCTCTATTGAATACCATCTTAGCTCTTCTTCTATATTTATGATATTTGATTTTTTCAACTCATCAAAATCTGGATAAAGGATCGCATGAAATCCATTTTCATTAGGGCTAATTTCAATTTTTTTAACTAAGGTAGATATTGCTAGTATTTTGTCTTCTATAGCTTTAAATTTTTTCATTTTTTATAATACCATATTACAAGCCTATATTAAGAGCCAAAAAGCTAAAATTCTATATAAAATTTAAGAAGGATATCTTTGCTAAATCTCCCAAACGCATTAGCTTCATTACGAATACTTTTAGCACCACTAATGTTCTGGATAATCCTAAACCCTGAACTTTTTACAGACAACGGATTTCATATAACATGGAACTACTATACTGCCTCACTTCTTTTTGTACTTGCAAGTGCAACTGACTTTTTTGATGGATATATTGCAAGAGAGTGGAATCAGATGACAACACTTGGAGCAATCCTTGACCCATTAGCCGATAAAATGCTGACTCTTGCTGCGTTTATTGGACTTATGATGATTGGGGAAGCTTCTGCTTGGACTATTTACATCATCATCGTTCGTGAGCTTTTCATCACTGGTATTCGTACTGTCGCAGTGAGTGAAGGCATAAGCGTAAAAGCTTCATGGGCTGGAAAAGTAAAAACAGTAGCTCAGATGATAGCTATTGGCTTTTTACTCATGCACTGGCCATTTGGAGCAGAACTCTTATGGATTGCAGTAGCACTTACTGTTTACTCTGGGCTTGAATACCTTTGGGGATTTAAAACAGCAATTGTAAAGGATAATAATTAATGTCTTGGATAGTATCACTTTTAGTTCTCTCAGGACTTATATTTTTTCACGAACTGGGCCATTACTTCGCGGCACGTCTAATGGGTGTTTATGTAGAAGTTTTTAGTATCGGTTTTGGTAAAAGACTATTTACATTTAGAAAATGGGATACTGAGTGGAGTATCTCTGCGGTACCTCTTGGTGGTTACGTGAGGATGAAAGGTCAAGATGATGCTGATCCTACGAAAAAAAGTTTTGATGAGGATAGTTACAACTCTAAAACACCAATACAGAAGATATTTATACTTTTAGCCGGACCATTTGCAAACTTTGTTTTAGCATATGTACTTTACTTCTTTATAGCCCTTGGTGGACCAAATATACTCTCTCCTGTGATAGGTCAAGTTGTAGATAACTCTCCTGCATTTGTTGCAGGCTTAGAATCAAACGATACTATCCGTACTATCAATGGAACTCAGATTGCAACTTGGAAAGAGATGGCAGAGATAATCTCAACATCTGAGGGCTCACTGAATCTTGAAATAGAGAGAGCTGGTTTTATTGAGTTGAAAACACTGACTCCAAAACTTAGTGAAAGTACAAATCTATTTGGAGAGATAATCCAAAAAAAGATGATAGGAATATCTAGTGCCGGTGTAACGCACAAGTTGGACTTAAGTGTAGGTGATACACTTTCATATGCAACGGAGCAGACTATATATGCATCTACAATGATATTTACAGGTGTTAAGAAACTACTCTTTGGAGAAGTTCCTGCTAAAGAACTAGGTGGAATAATATCTATTGTAAAAATAACTTCCGATGCTACTGATGCAGGTTGGATGAGTGTTCTTTTTTTCGCAGCACTCATAAGTGTAAACCTTGGAGTCCTTAACTTACTCCCTATTCCAGCTCTTGATGGTGGACATATTATGTTTAACCTCTATGAACTTATCTTTAGGCGTGAGGCTAGTGAAGCGATTATAATAAAACTTACAATCGCTGGCTGGGTTATACTTTTTGGACTTATGGGACTTGGACTTTTTAATGATATTAATAGATTAATGAACTAAGAGCAGTTGAGTATAGCTATTATCTAATGTCACTTATGGCATAATACTCTTAAAGGAGTTGCCATGAAACGCTTAGACTTAATAAATCAAATCATCGCTAGAAAAGAGCAGCTAAACATTACTATAGATAACCTCGCTACTCTTAGTGGTGTAGGTGTTAGAACGATTAACAGACTTTTAAAAAATAAAGATGTTAAATTAAGTACTATTGAGAGTGTAACAAACTTCTTAGGCTTAGATTTTGCAGGTAATGAGCAAATCTCTTTAAAAGAACTAAAGCAACAAAGAGCAAAACAAAAAGCTTTATTTTTAGCTTCTATAGTTCAAGGTACATCAGCACTAGAGATGCAAGGCTTGGAAGATGATACTCTAAATGCAATCATAGCCTCTTATGAAAAAGAGTTTTTAAGTGGCAGTTATCAAGATACTCTTTGGATAGCCTAAGATGATACACTCTACACAGCCTATAGATGATGCTACACCACTTGATGATATATCAGGACTCAAACTAGGAAGTGACAAGCTTTATACTCTCAAAGAAATTTATATAGTCGAAGCAACTAACATAGCAACTGCAACTATAAAGTATCTATCTGCACCACCATCTAAAAAAGTAGCACCATTTACTCATGAGTGGTTATCTATCCTTCATGAAGAGATGTTTGGCAATGTATGGGACTGGGCAGGTAAGTTTAGACAAGTAGAACTCTCTATAGGTATAAAAGCTTATCAAGTCCCAACTGCACTAAAAGAGTTAGCTGATGATATAGCTTACTGGGATAAACATAAAACATTTGATATTTATGAGACAGCTACAAGAATACATCATCGTGCTGTACAGATTCATCCATATAAAAATGGAAATGGTCGATGGTCAAGAATGTTAGCAAATATCTATCTAAGACAGAACGGCTCACAGCCTGTTAAGTGGCAAGAAAATTTACTCTCTAAAGAGAACCCTAAAAGAGATGAGTACATACTAGCACTTAAAGCTGCTGATGATGGAGACTACTCTAGTTTAATAACTATGCATACAATCACATACTAATTTAAAGCAGTCATATTCTTTAAGATATTAGAGCGTATTGGAAGTGGCTTAATGAAAAATTTGGGCTCCTGAAACATTCATAAAACTTCGCTATATTGGTAGTAAACAAAGGTTTATTTACAAATGGCTGTAAAAAACTGTAAAAACTTGCCCCAAATGTGATTCCA
>Ga0256844_10000353_pt1 | contig 17730 bp, 20 predicted proteins | sample MusselsmetaG_FD_189100 | JGI IMG/M metagenome (GOLD analysis project Ga0256844, IMG submission 189100) | Mussel associated microbial communities from hydrothermal vent at the East Pacific Rise, Pacific Ocean - Mussels | ecosystem: Host-associated > Mollusca > Shell > Unclassified ... | reverse complement strand
GTTTCAGGGTACCAAACCATCTTGAAATGGGAAATGAAGGTCTTGCAAATACTGACAATGCGGATAAGCGATTTCATTCCTTTTTAAAGTTACCTAATGGTGCATTGTCTCGTGGTTGGGATGGGGAATATTATGATTTTAGTGAGCTTAGTGATGCAGGAGGAGGAGCAAGCAATTATTGGTCAACGAGTATCTCCTATAGGGGCGCAACGGTGGGTATCATGCCAAAAGTAGCCATTAGTGGAGTCTACATTTATGCTGCACAAGCACTGGCAATACGGTGTATCAAAGGTAAATAAAAGATACTTTATTGTCTTATCTCATTATGAAAAGGATAGATTGAAATAAAGCTATCCTTTGACGTGCTTAATGATGTCTATCGTACCACCTTAACCATGCCTTTTCTTTAGATTTGTAGTATGTATAGAGTTGACATGCCTTCTGACCAGCACGGTAGTTTTTCGGGTCTCTTTTATAAAATCGTTTAAATTCACAGGCTTTTTTACTAAGGTCACATAATTCACCATAAATTGTACCATGAACACTTTTATTATAACGTTTCAAATCTTTAAGTGAATATCTTATGGCTTCTAAGCAATCAGTAGGTGTTCCCGATACACTACATTCTACTTCATAATAACTTCTAGTTTTTGCATGGCTAGCCTGTACCGATAATACCAGTAGGGCAAGTATTAAAATTATTGTATGTTTCATTCATTTTCCTTAGTGTTAATTATTTTTAAATAGTAGCCTAAGTTTACTTATTAACTGTGTATAAATCGTTTTAAGGTGTAATTAAAAGAGAATATACTAAAATCTAGCTAGCTAAACTACTCGTGAGGGTTAGGGCAGAAAGCTACGGATCTTCGCTCTGAAGACAGCCGAGTTGCACGTAGGAAGATTATATACTATATAATGTGTAAATTTGGAGGGGAAAATTGTACCAATTATTATTTCAATATATTAGAATTACGCTTATTTTATCACTGTTTTTTGTGGTGTCTGCATTTGCAGGACCATCAGACTTAACCTGTGCAGAGTTAGACCAAACTACTACCGCAGCAAAACCTTGGGTCTGTCCAGACATTGTAGATACGGGTATACTCGAAGCGGAACTTGCAGATGTTAACTTCCAAACAGGAGAATATACCTGTAAATACAACTACAAAGACTCACATAGTATGGCAACAAGCTGTAGCTATATCTCTAGTGGATATAAAGATGAGATTGATACAAAGATTGATGATATAAACGAAAGTGTTGCAAAGTACGAAGCAGTAAAATTTAACGATGATTATCCTTTAGGTTTTGCAGCAGATGTACCTGCTGAACACTCAGTTGAGGAAGGATTGATTGACACTCTTTCTACGATGGCTACAGAATTGGTAAATGACTTAAAGGACAGTGATTCAAGTATGCTAGGGTTGGATGGGGCAGTTGTCTTAACCTATGATGCTTTGTTGGGTACGATAAGAGCAAATAGCTACAATGAACTTGTCAAACCTTACCTCACAGATGGTAACCGTAGTAAAGAGACTTTTTCTCGTTTTATCACAGGGATGATTACCTTAGACCCCGAAGTGGTCAGTGGTTATAATGCCCAATTGGGTGAGTTAGATATCACTGAAGCTTGGACAGATAAGCCAAATAGTGTTACTTTTTGGGAGTTACTTAAAGCTTTTATTAAGGGTGAGAGTGTCAAGCACGATACTGTTAACACAGACTATGATGGACTTCATGATTGGGTAAGTATTTTCAAAATGAAAATATGGGGCTTTTACTACAATCTCCAACGAAGACTGGATATAGGGTATGACATTATCGTCACACAATTGCTTTTTATCATGATGGCATTTTTTGCTATATCTGCTACGGCTAGAGGGGGTGCAAGGTACATCACCAACAGGGAGTCAGGGCAGTCTTCCGGAGAAGTCAAGATAAACGAAGCGAGTATTATGAAAACACTGGGTGTTTTGGCTACAGTCTTTACTTTTTATATCTCAGTACCGTCTGATATAAGTTCTGTGCATTTACAGCCGACAGAAAAGGCAGACTTAAACCAACATGAGATGCGAACAAACGACTCTTTAGCCAAAGGGTTTATACGTTACGCGATTAAAGAGGGTTCGTACTTTGGTACGATGATGGCAGACTTAGGTACTGATGCTTTTTTGGAGTACCTTGTTAAAAAGCAAGGACTCTACACAGGACTACAAGAGCGTACAAGGCTCATGGACGGTCTCAAAAGCATGGCATACTATTACCCTGAGCTGAAGGTAGCCAAAGTTTGTCAAGCCTACTACGGACTCTCTGCAGATAGATTTGTCACTGCACCAAGCAAGGGACAATATACATTAAATGCAGAATATATCGTTAGGAAAGATAGTTATCCTGATGAAAAGAAATTTTTAAGTGATAATGCGGTAGAAGGTATTAGCTTTGACCTCTGTAAAAAGGTGCATCAAACGACGCAAAGTACTTTAGGTGAGGTCGCAACAATCATCGCAGAGACGAAAGAGAAGTTAGACAACTATAAGTATGTAAGAGCAGCTTCGACCAAAGCCTTGGTAGAAAACCATGTCAAGTTACAAAAAGAGCTTGGCTGGATGAACATCGCCTCTGTGCCTTACACTTACTTTATGATGAAAAACCAAGAACTCTTTTTTGAAACTTCTATGGATTATGAAGCTATAGAGGAGAAAGTCTCGCAGTTTACCAGTAACATAGGTGTCCGTAATGCGCATGACTCACTAGACGGCGCCACATGGTTTAGTCAAACAGCTGAAAATGCATTAGAGAGAGTAGATAAAGCAGATGGTGCAACAAAGAATACACGTCCCTATACACGTTTGGCCTTTTATAATTTCCTACCAGGATTTACATCTATACGTAATGAAATACATCAAAGACTGCAAGGCATCTATAGTGATATATTACGTAAACGTAGAACCGCCTCTAAAGGCAATACATCTCCTTCGGCAGGGACAGAAGATGACCTTTTTAAAAAATGGTTAGTTAAAGAATTTAGAGAAGCAAAAAAGTATTATGCAAACTCTCCTTTTACTGTAGAGTATTTTGAAAAGAGAATAAAAAATGATTATGAACACCCTGTGAAGCTTCATCAGCTCTTTGTACTTTTTAGTTACATCGTAGCCATGGCAATATGGAAAAGTGGTTTTATTATTTTATTTCTCTCCTCTATCGCTATGATTATAGGTATTAAAATAGTACTTTATGTGATTAATGTACTGATACACTTTTTCATCTCTCCTTTTGTGGTGGTGTGGGCATTTGCCACCAGTGAAGCAGGTATGGGTAAGATAAAAGGTTACTTAAGAGACACACTCATTTATATGCTCTACCCCTCCATTATAGTGATAGGGGTCTTTGTGTTTATATTTGCGTATGAACTCTTTTATAGTATCTATGCGTTTATAACGTCTGTGCTCATAGAGGGACAACTTGCCGCAGTAAGCCAAGCTATAGCGGCCAATAAACCGGGTCATACAACAGAAACCAAAGAAGCCATGAGTTACTTAGCTGTCTACTCTTTAAGAGATATGACAGAGATATTTATAGATTTACTCTCTGTGTATGTCGCCTTTGTTACTATTAACAAGTTCCCAGAACTTGTACTGAAAATGTTAGGCTTAGGTGACAGTTCAGTTATCATGTTACCACAAGCAGTCGAAAAAGTTCAAAATCAAGGAGGTGGACATGTCAGCCCATTATCACGATAAATTATTGGTAATACTATTTATATTTTCTTTTTCTTTAGGAGAAGCTGGTTTTGAAGTACCTATAGGAAATACGGGAGTTAATGTCAATGTTACTAATGGTGGTAATGTCAATGTTACTTTCCCTGGTGCAGGCGGTGAAGCAGGTGGAGAAGGATATGGTGATGCTGAAGATGACTGGAAACTAGACATATCTGGAGATAAAGAACTACTAGAGTGTACTTTGCAAGAGTTTGATATAGGCAAGATATTTAAAGATAAAAATGTGAGTGATGGTATGTGTTCTATGATTAGTTATGGTACAGACAATACCATGTTCCCTGGTTTTCAATTACCAGATCCTGTAAAAGGTATATTGGGTATTCTTGGTTGGGGACTTGGAGAAGGTGAAGCAGAGTTAATTGGTGAATTTATAGGTAACCCTGGGAGTCCATTTGACTTGGGAGGTTTCGCAAAATGTAAAATGAATCTACCAGAAATAAAGACAAGTAGTTTAGGTAACTTTTGTAATGATATGAATACGAATGTAACACTTTCACCTATAGCCACTATGGCACTTTTAAGTGTAGATGCAGAAGGCCTTATAGGTGGAGGACTTGAAGGGGATGCACCTAAAAAAGTAGAAGAAAGAACATACCGATCAACTATGACAGGTAAAGACTTGTTTATGGAGTATAAAGGTATCAAGGGAGGATTTCTTATTTCTAAAGCACTCGATGACCCTAGTGGCTCTACCGCAGTAGCATTTAATAGTTTCGATAAAGCAAGTATTGTCCTTAAAACTATGGCTGCAAAAGCCAATAAAGATGATGACAATGCAAGTAGTATAAGATTGCCTGAAACAAAAGGTGCAAGTTTAAACTATGAAGATGAAGCTGTACAAATTCAGATGAGACTTAAAGCAGATATCAATGAATTTACAGATACGTTAGCCAGAAGACTTAGAAAAGATTATATTGACGAAGATAAAATAAAGAAAGTCATAGAAGAAAATGATAAGATTGATGAAGAACTTACCCTCGTGCAGTATGATTATGTAGAAAAAAAGCTTACAAGAGACTTTTTTGATGACAATAAGTCAGGACTACAATCTATCTATAAGGCTATAGAGAGTGAAAGTATGGCAAAGTTGGCCTCTTTAGAGTTGCTTATGACTGCAGACCCTAATTATATAGCTGATCCATCAGAAGCAAGAGCAAAGCTCATACACCCTTCTAAGAGAAATGCATTTAGGTATGCGGCACTTTTACAGCAAGAAAAAAACAAACAAATGAAGCTTAATATTGCAGAAGAGATGAAGCGTAAAAAACAGTATATCGATATATCTAAAAGAATGGCACAAATAAGAGCATCTATCTTTAGATATGATATTGCTAAACAGGAGCTTGACAGACTTTTATTAGAAGCAGATGGTTCTGTTACTTATACTGCAGCAGCTGGAAATGGTGCTGCTGGTGGTACTGCTGGTGGTACTGCTGGTGGTACTGCCAATGGAGGAGGAGTACAAGAAGGCAGTGGATATACAGACCATGGTGCAGGAAATGGTATACCATAATGAGTGATATAGAAAATGGTAAGGTCTTAAACTTTTTATATAATATTCAAAATAGAAGGCGTATAAACCCCTTGTACGGATTATTTACCAAAGAAGGGTTGGCATATGTTATTGCTGGGTATGTTTTGTTTGCTGTATGGGAAAAAGGTGTTATTATGTTTGTATTTTATTTAGCTGTAGGTATATATATCTATAAAAACAAACTTAATTATAGGTTTTATCAGCAAGATAGATTGCACTTTTATCATATGTTAACAGAGTATTTAAATACAAGAGAAAAGGTACCTACGTATGAACCTATGGAAACATATATATCGGGTAAAAAGGAATTTTAGATGACATTAACAAGGGAGAAAAAATGAAGTTTAGAGATTATCTTATGGGGGCAGTGCTTGTAGTGATGACAGTAGGGTGTACAAGTAAAGATACTATCCCGCCTATGCCACCCAAAAGTGAAACAACAGTAGAGTCAACGGTTAGAACTTATGCAGAGATGGAGAGTAAACTAAGTAGTATACGAAACCCTATAGGTGGTGAGAAAATAGGGAAACAAAAGAGAGGTATGTCTACAGAAGTGGATACACTTTTAAATGACACTAAGAAATATAGAGGTAAAATTTCTCGTTTTGAAAAGGCACAGCTTTTGGCATTGAGTAAAATGAAGAAGCATAAAAAATATAGAAAAATGAGAGTGGCCAAAACGAAGAAAAAAAATACGATTGATATGGTAAATGAGTATGAGAATAAACTTAAATATTATTAAAATCATTTTTCTTCATACTCTTATGATGAGTACTATATATTCATATACTTGGGTTGATGATATTTGTGAATTAGCAGGCTGTGGAGGTTGTACGTCATTTAAGCAGAGCATCCAAGAGGCTGCAAAAGAGATAGATAAGACACATAAAGAGTTAGAAAGAGATGTAAAGAATAAATATAATGAAGATATTATTACTTTATTGAAAGAGATTGATGCACTTCAAAATGACATGGCACATATATCTGTGCATATGGCAGCTATGGAAAAAGAGGCAAATATGGATGATAAAAAATTACTTTTTCTACTAAAAAAGGGTGTGAAAATAAATACACTTATGGATGGAAAATTCGAATGAAACAGTATGGCTTATGGGTGTCAGTTCTTATTATATCGTGTACGTGTATGAGTATAGCTGAGACACCTATGAAGAAAGCATTTTCTGAGGGCATAAAGGCATCAATTAAAGTGATAGAGTATGAAAAGGCTCAAGCACTTGAACCTATACCAAAAGGGTATTGTGGAGCAGTTACTGGAAAAAATGCTACTTTAAATATATGGGAAGAGGTAAAACTTGAGTCTTTGGCATTATTTCTAAACCTAAAACCTTCATTGTTTGAGGCAAAAATAGATGAGACACATAGTAAAAAAGTCTTGTGTCTTGTTATCTCTGACGATAAAGATGAATCATTAGCGAAGCTTAAAGAGGTTGAAAAACTCTATCCTAAACTGAATGAATATATCACGAAGGTAGAAATCTTACCAACAGAACAAATGCATCGAATAATACCAGGGGTAGGAGAGTATTTTGAAGATAACAGTGCAGAAGTTAAAGCACTAAAAGCACAGATAAAGCCAGATGATATATATGAAAAGCCTTTAAAGGGACAGATTGTACTTCTTGAAAAGAAAAATAATGTTGTCTTTGATAATAATAACACTAAAGTGATCAAATCTAAAATAGTAGATGTACTTTTCATTGAACATACTGTTTATGGGAGGAATATGTAATGACATATCATTTACCTCATGGTGCCTTTAATTTAAGTATGCATGAACTTCAAACTGTGATGATCTTTGGGATTGGGGCATTGTTTTTGTATATTATCGTGCCTACGGCACTTTTAGCAAATGAAGCACGACTTGCAAAGCAATCTGATGATACTTCTGGTGCCTCAGCCGTATTGAATGCTATAGTCCAAGCAGCATTTTTTATTGTTGCTTGGCTACTCTTTGTAACTATTATTGTTTTTTTATTGGCGGGTGCTGGTGGTAATAGTGGGACAAATCCTGCTCTGGGTATATGGAATTTTTGGTATATAGATTGGCTTGATACTAACACAATAATGGCTGCGATAGATGGATCAGCAAAAATTACAGGAGAGGCACAAAAAGCACAAGCAAAAATCATAGTACTTATTTTGTCAGCAGCAAAATTGCTTGAATTATTGGTACTTGGTATACTCTTATTTTTGACTGTAAAACTCTCTATGTCTCTTCCTCTTTATAAACTAAGAAGAGTACAGCACTATCAGATGAGTGGCGATATAGATATTTCATCTGCGTTGATGTTTTTAATGATGTTTATGACAGGGATGGTAATGTTTAAGTTTATAATTGAAGTAGATCAATTGTTATTAAAATCAGTATTTACATTTGCTGATGCAACACACAGTACTGTAAATATTCCTAATAAGAATCTATATATTTTAGATGACTTATGGAATATCATCAATCTTGGAAAAATAAAGTTAACCACTTAATATAAAGGAGAAAACAATGAAACAAAAAATGATCGTATGGGGATTAGTTATTGCAGTGAGTCAAACTACTCTATATGCTAAAAAACCAGATGCAGATAAGTTCTTTTATGATAAAGGATTTTCTGATGGGAAAACAGAAGGTATGAGACTCGGTTATGAAAAAGCTAAAAAAGAGGTACTAAAAAAGTTAAAAAGTCGTCTTAAAGCAATTAAAGCTATGGAGGCAGGAAAATATCTTTCAAAAAAACATAAAATTACTGCTCCGCAAATTTACCAAGTTAAAAAGGCTGATGGGAGTCTTTCTGTTTTGGTTAAAGGGTGCAGACTTGAAGGTGAATTAACCCCTGAAGAGATTGTGTTACTTCCCAAAGCAAATGGTCCCTACGGTGCAGGTGGTGATGTTGTAGCAAATGCAGACAGCTTACTCCCTTCAACGGTACAACCTGCACCAGAGAGTAGAGGAGTAAGTAATGGGGTATTTCTCCCAGGTATTGACTCTAACCGTTATGATAAACCACAGTTAGCAAATAGCATGACGGATACAGTCTACAAATACTTGCCAAATACTGAGTTTTACACAAAACTACTCCGTACTTCAGGATTTCCTTATACTATGAGTAATGGTGGTACTAACTTAAAAGTAAGATTTTCTTCTGAAAGAGAAGCAATTATTTTCCTTAAGCGGTATGATCTTGAACCTGGTAGAGATGTGAAGTAGAAAGGTATAAATGAAAGTCAATAAACGAGCCAGTAAATCAAATAAAAATAGTAGTATTGTTGCAAAAATTAATGATTTTATTACTTTAAACTCTTTTGCACTTTTTTTACTGGTTCTTGCTGTTTGGTTTCATCAAATCTTTGTAGTGGGCACAACAGTGAAAGAGTTAGAGGCAAATCAATATAAAATGGTTAAGTATCTAAAAGATAATGTGGATAAGGTCTATTTCTTAAGTGCATCAGGTATGGCTATTACTGCAACAAAGAGTGAAGTGAGTTACGCAGATGAGCGATTTAAGTCATATATGGTTAATGAAATTACTGATAAACTTATGTATGGAAATATTGTTATCTCCACTAATTATAAAGTGACATATAAGTCTGGTAGTGAGTTGGTTTTGAAGAATAAACGGATCAATGATTTTTTTACAAGGTTTGTAAAACCGCATGGTAATGTTTTGGCACCTTATGCACGTTCATTGCATAGGGCTATGGTAGAAGGGAGATATCCTGAGTATATTAATGTGCTTTCTCAACAGTATACCAAATATATCATTACTAAACCATCAGAAGCTACAGGCTATAAAACAAAAATTGATGCAACGATAAAGTTAAACTTATTGGTTAAGTCATGGATACGTGATTTGAAAAAGTGGGATACTCGTGAAGTTAAAATTATCATTCCTTTTGTGGTCCTGATAGATGTTGCAAAATATGCCAATATTGGTAATCCTTTTGGGATTCATTTTGTTGAACTTAAATTACCTGTCATACATAAACCCACGGCAACGCAGATAATGGAAGGGAAAATCTAATGAAAAACTTTTTGCTTATTTGTAGTTTGCTTATTATAAGTAGTACGATGTCTCTGGCTCTTATTATACCTTGTGTTACGAATAGCGAAACCAAAGTAAGTAAGCTAAAAAGTGACACAATATTGATGATAGAAAATAAAAGTGAGTATATTAGAGAAACAACGATTAAAAACTATAAGGAGGCTCTTGAGAAAAAGAAAGAGATGATGATAGAAATGTTGAAAATAATGCAGGGTATAGAGTTACTCATGAAAAAAAATCAAGTTGAGAGAAAAAAAATGATTAAACTTTGGGATAATATTGTGAAAACACAATCTATCTCGGTACAGTAATCATACATAGAAAGGAAAAATGATGAAAAAAAGTATAATAATGATACTTCTTATGCTACTACCTATGGTAGTTTTTGGGGATGTATTTGGTGACACGGGAAGCAGTTTAAAAGAGACAGGCAAACTTGTAGGTGGATTGCTATTTATCGGAGTAGTAGCTATTTGGATGTTACCACTTGTCTTTGGTGCGATGGTCTATAGTGGACAGAAGAAAAAAGCAGAGCAACAGCATGAAGAAGTAGGTATGAAAGCAGCACTTTATGCTTTGATAGCAATAATTATCGGTTCAGCAGCTTCATTTTATGTTGTAGGGTCTATCGGTAAATTAGCTTATAATGATGCAGGAACAGGTACACTGACTCAAGGGAATAGTTACTTTTTGGAGACCTTATTTGGTAAAGGTCAAGCTGCAATAAAAAATTAAGTAAATAGGAGAAGAAAAATGAAAAAAATTATAAGTATATTAATAATTACAATGGTGCCAGCGTTACTTTTGGCAAATAATACAGCCGTATTTGGACAGACTGGAGATGCTATTAATGAAACAGGTACGATGGTGGGTTCTTTCCTCTTTCTAGCTGTTTCAGCTATTTGGTTACTTCCAATAGTCTTTGGTATTATGGTTTATAGTGGACAAAAGAAAAAAGCAGAACAGCAGCACGAAGAAGTGGGTATGAAAGCAGCACTTTATGCATTAGTAGCAATTATTATTGGTGCAGCTGCTTCTTATTATGTAGTTGGGACAATAGGAGATTTATCAAATGGAGATACTCAGAATGGATTAGATGCAGGGAATTCATATTTCTTAAAAACATTCTTTGATAGTGGTACGGTAGCTTTAGGTGGTACAGTTAAGTAATTATTTTACAATCTACGCACATAGTGCGTAGATGATAAAGTGATTCATTAAGGGAGAAGAGGAAATGTTTAGCAAGTTTTTGAAAAATAAATCAGAAGAAATCTCAGATATTTCTGAGCCTAAAGAAACGATGGATGATTCTACTATAAAAAAACAAGATAAAAAAAAGTTTAGTACAGTAGACATGGTTTTTGGTTTAGGTGTATTGATGATAATTGGGATAGCTTTTTATGTTGTAAATGGTTTTAGAGCTACTTCTTCAAAAGATACAAAACACACTTTAGATCATACTCAAATGGTTGAAAGTGCAGATAGTAGTGTAGCGCCCTATGAAGAGTACCTACAAGGCAAAAAACTTTGGGATAAAAATAAAACAACAAATAAAGATGAGGCAATGGCTGTACAATATACAAAACCTATGAATGATATTATGCGAGAAGAGGAACCTCCTCCTTTTGCAAGCTACGAAGCCGATAAAAACCCTTCATGGTATGCTAAAGATAAACAGATAAAGCAGCATGAAGAGGAAACCATCAAGAAAGAAAAAAAAGTATTTTCGGAAAATGTTGTAAAGGAAGAGAATTCTCATCCTATTGTTGTCAAAATAGAAAAAAATAAAGAGCTTGATATGTCTCTTGAAGAAGAGACTCCTCCCAAAGTAGAGCATGCATTTGTTTGTAGTCTTTTACCAAGCTTTGAGGAGCTTATCAATAAAGAGATAGTTTATTATATACGTAAAGAAAATAATAACAGTGTTAGGTATCTGCCCAATTATCTTTTAAGTACTTGGGATGAAGAGGGTATAGTCATCAAAGCAAAATTTATGGGACTCTCTGTTGACATAAAAAAACAGATGGTTGAAGTAAGTAGCAATAAGTGGATACCTGCATTAAAATTTGCTTCGTGTATTTTGGTAGAAGGGTAGGTCGTATGAAATTACCATTACCCCAATCTGTAAGAGATACTTTTACTGTGATTAACAGAGTGGTAAAAGATATTATTCTACGTAGAATAGATGATAGATACATTGTTGGCGTTGATGCAGCATTTACTATTACAGGCTTTTCGGAGAAGGAAAAATGCATCTATTTGCGTCCTAATGAAAAACTTCCTCTTTATGGTATAGCTTTAGAGAGTGGAGGAAATCTACCTACACAGATAAGTTATTTTGAGCGTTTGGTAGAGACTTATGGTGCGAATGAAGATTCAAGGATTTTTTGTTTTTATACAAAGTCTCCATTAACGATGTCTGGGGGGGATGAAGGTTTTGCTACAGAACAAAATTTTTACATTTTTTCGCATTCGAAGATTTTACTACTAGAGATAGCGCAATTTTATGAAACGGAATTACTTTCTGCAAAAGAACAGTTCGCAGCCTTTTTGGAAATAGGATTAAATGCACGGTATTATAATGACCCAGATTCTTTAGAGTTAAAATCGTATTTAGAAGTTTTAGAGTTACCCATCGATAAAATGGCGTACTTGTTTCGTGTATTGTATGCTGAAGGTGTCTATGCTGCCACTACGAAGTCTCCTGTCTCAGGGAAATCTATGAAGGTCTATCAAGGTGTAGGTACCAATGGTTTTTTTGCACCGAATAAACCTGATATGATACGCGCAATGAATAGAAACTGGAACGGGTACCTCTGTTTTTCATTTGAGCTTAATACCAACAAAGTACGTTGGGAAATAGAACAAAGAAAACATTATACGGCTAGAATAGAATTGGATCGAGAAGTAAAAGAGGGACATAAAATGATTTTAGAAGAGTTTGAAAAAAACCCTTCTAGTTTTTTACTTCTTAACTGTGTATTAGTAACAGATACACCTTCAACAACACAAGACATCTCTGAAGCACTCAATATAAATTTTATAGAGAAAAAACTTTTTGCGAAAGACATTATTTATAATACCACGATAAAAGAGAGAGATATAGGGTATGACTTTATCGTGTCAACTTCAGATGCTAAGAAGTTCATCACACAAATTCATAGGATAGATAATCCTGAGACAGTACGACCTGCAGAGATATGTGGAAGAGATGTTACAGGTAGTTATACACAGTTTAGTTTCTATGAGTCTGCTGTGCCACATGCTGCGGTCATAGCAAAATCTAGGTCAGGTAAGACAGTTTTTGTATTAGGACTATTGGCACAAGCAATACGTGCTAAGATAGTAGCAGATCCTCTTTATATAGAAGATAGTAGAGATATATTGGACAATAGTCCTGTAATTGTAGAGAGTGTACAAAGATTGGGTAAAGATGTGGGAGTTGTACAGTTTGATATAGGATATTCAGGATTAAAATGGATTTCACAGCTTAAAAAACTTTTACCACAACAAGTGAATATTTATAGTGATAACCTTAATAAACTTCGTTTCGGACTGACAGATGTGAAAACATTTAATGAAGCAGGCAAGGTATTTATAGATAAAACAGATGCGCTTTTTATGGTAAAGACTATTTCATCCCTTTTTGAACTTAATGGTCAAGAACCTTTAAGTACACATGAATCACAAGCTATCGTTGATGTTTTGGCAGAACTTTATGCAGATAAAAGCTATAAGGGGTTGACATTTGGACAGCTAAAAGAGCTTGGTGGCTATGAAGAACTGTTAAAAGATATAGAAGAGGAGATAGGTGAACTAGATGACTATAGTGCAACGACTGAAGTGGAATTACCTGAACGTTATGCTTTTTGTCAAGCCCCACTACTTAGTGACATTATAAGAGTTTTAAAAATACGGGCAAAAGCACAAAGAATTGAAAAAGAAGAGAGAGACACCTTCGCTTCTGCTGCTTTGAAGATAAAACCTATTGCTGAAGATCCTTTCTTCGGGTATTACAATAGAGCAAATTTACCTAGTTTAGATTATTTCTATATGGAGTTAGAGTCTTTAAAAAAGTTGGGAGATAATGTATTTATACCTATTTACCTTATGGTTTTTCAGCAGCAATACAGAAAAGATATTGCTAAAGCACAAGAGGCAAAAAACAGAAACAAAGCTACGGTAGAAAAGATATATATTATGGAAGAGGCACATAATCTTTTTAAAATCCCTTCACTTGCTTCTTTTTTTGGTGAAGTAGTGAGAGAGGCTGCACGTTATGGGATAGTCTTTGTTTTTGTAACTCAAAATGCTGAAGATATACCTCAAGAAGTACTCTTAAACTTGGGTAACCGTATTTTGATGCCCGCACCTGGTAAAGATAGAGAGAGTCAAGTGGCACAACTTTCTTACTTTTGGCAAACAGAAGATGAGAGTAGTAAAGAGAGTAATGATGAAAATACAGACTTTTTCAAACGTTACTCTAAGCGTTTCTCAGCAGTTATTAAAAATGCCAATGGTGTCTTTTCTTTAGAACAACGGCTAACAAAAGAAGAGATATGGTTATTTAATTCAGATGCCGTAGCGAAAAAATTATAAAAAGTAAGTAGGTAATAGATGAAAAATATATATAAATTAATGATACTTTTTTTGGTAATTGTATCTCATATGTGGGGTATTGATATAGCAAAGTATCAAAATGCTGAGTGTACTGATAGAGCCTATGAATTTGCTACAAAAACCACACCTAATCCTCAAAATGATAAAAAAGGTGTAGAAAATGAAAGAACAGAAGATTTACAGTATATTACAGGAATCGGTACTACAACATGTTGCTGTAAGGAACAAATTTTAGGGTTATTTAAAGAAAAAACAGGAGATATTACAGGGAGAGTGAACCCTGCCATGGATACATTGACCCAATCTTTAATGAATCAGCTTAGAGCTTCAGACATTAAGATATTGGAATTAGTGAACCTGAAGTATGCAAATACACTTTACTCTTTTTATGACATAGGTACAGGTGTAAAAACAAATGAACTTAATTTAAAGGCTAATGATGATGGCTGTCAAGAGGCAGCATTTAAGTTTGAGTATAAAGGAAAAGGAGAACGTGCTAAATACTATAGAGATGGATTATTGAAGGAGATTCTTGTAGTGTTAAAAAAATGGAAAGGTATTTCAGAAGCCGGTACCGAGAAAAATATACAAGAAATGGTAGAATAATACTTTAAAAGGGAGAAGTGTATGGAAAGAAGAATATCAATAGGATTACTAATAGTCGTAATGTATACATCGCAATGTAATGCAATTCGTTGTCCTGTATGTTTACCACAGAAATGTGATAATGTCATTGAATATGCGATGGAGACCAAGCAGTATGAAAGTATAAAAGATAGGTTGGATGATTTTATAGGTATAATTGATGCGAATACGAGGCAGACATTGAGTCAAACAGGGATTATAGAGCAAGAAGTACTTGCATATAGACGCTTACGAGAACGGATTAAGCATGAGAGCTTCTTACTTCAAAAAGCTTCACATCTATCTAAAAAGATAAAAAATAATAGTATTTTAGAAAAAGAAATACATATTATAAACAAAGGAAAATGATGAAAAAATTAAAATACAGTTCTTTATTAGTATTAATAGGACTTACGGCAACTTCTTCATTATGGGGAGCAGATAAACTTACTCGTCAAGCAGAAAAATATCTTGATGAGACACGTAAGATAACAGGAGATATTACTGAAAGTGCTTCAAAAGGAAAGCTAGTTGATGATAGAAGAGGTGGATTTTTTGATAACTACATGGATACAGTGATTTGGAATGATACTTTTACTAAGAAAACCAATAAAATACCACAAGTTCAAATAACTATTGCAGGACAGCAATCTATTCCTTTAGATGCTCCTGTTGATAAGCTAAAAGCTGAGTGGGATGCAGAAGAGGCAAGACTAGCACAGTTACGAGCAAATGAAAAAAATAAAAGTAAAAAGATACCGACTATATTTGCTGGAGGGTATTGTACTTTTGATGAGACACTTTCTATTTCTAAATCAAATGTTTATGGTAAGCTTGATTGTTTATTAGATTTTGGTGAAGGGCAATATAGAAAAGCAGAAGTATTTACTGGATTTTACCCTGATTATAAACGAGAGATGGTCATCGCTATACCAGTATATATGACATTTGAAAATGAAAGTAGAGCAACTTTTTCAGGTATCGTACTTAAATCTAATAAGACTTCTATGAATATGGCAGGATGGGTTGATAATAAGCGTATGCAAAAAATGCTAGGAGAGGGACTACTTGCGACAAATGAAATTGTGTATAAATATGCAAGTGGTTATATGTCAGCATTGCAACAATCTAAAATTAGAGAAGAATTAGCATATCCACAATTTCCAGATGGGAATACCAGTAGAGGAGGGGGACTCTATCCAGGGTATTATCCTCAAGCGACAAGTATAAGAAATGTTGCTCCTCCAGAAGCAAGAGATTACATTATTACAGCAGGGATTGAGATATTGTCAAATATCTTTGCTATAAACGGAAAAGATTATCTTTATTCTAAGCAGCCACTTTTTGCAGTATATCCACAAAAAGTATATGTTGAAGGTATGGTTTCATTTGATAATCAAGGACTAGCAAAAAGATTTGGGCAGATATCACAAGATACAGAAAATAGAGCTAACACCAATAACCAGCAGTGGTTAGGGGAGAGAAATCAAATTATACAAAGGTATAATGGCGGTAACTTAAGACAGTCTGGTGGAATTATAACTAGATGATGACTTGGATTATGGATAGTATGGAAGTATGTTATTTAGCTAAATATCAGATAGATAGAATAAAATTAAAGAATAGGGGTAGAAAATGAGAAGAGCATTGTGGAGTGTGCTGTGTATTTTGGTTTTGACGGGAGTCTCAGAAGCAAGACAGGCAAAAAAAAATATTGATAATCCTCAGGTAGGTATAGATATTCCTATGGATCCATCTGGGATACCAACACGTCTTCAAAGAAATAGGATAGAGATGGAGACGTCCCAGAATGCTAAATATTATAAAGAAGCTCAAATAAAGAGAGTAGAAAGAAAAATGGTACTTTCTGAAATATTTGATCCTGATGTATTGATGCAGCCTATCACACGTGTTATTCGTGCGATAGATAGTATTGGCGTGACGCCAGAGTATATTACAACGATTCTTTTTCCGAATGAAATGGAAATAAAGGATGCTAAAACTTCTTTTGATGCACCATTGTTGGAGTTCAACAAAAACCTTTTAAGGTTTAGACCTAATCAAGAAAGTTTCCATGCGGGGAATATGGTTATCACTTTAAGTGATGGGCAGAAAAATTATGAGATGTCTATTCAAGTGAGCAGATATTATCAAAAAGATTGTACGGTAAAGAATGATCAATATGTGTGCTGGAAGATGAAAAAAGATTGGACAAAGAGTAAAAGTTCTAAAGCCTACCCATATGCATACAATAACCTATCATTGTATTATGTCTATAAAAATGCAAAAATTTTAGAGCCTATGGATATCATCTCTATCTATGAAAAGTTGAAGGGGTACCCTTTGAATTTAAAAAGAAATGGAGACTTTGATGTACTTACATATGATGGTATCAGTTATAGAATAATAAGAGATGACACATTTGGTGAAATATATTATAGAGCACATAAATATAGAGTTAAAGTAGGTTCATAAAGGTTAAAAAATGAAGTTAAAAATATTGATAATTATTTCACTGTGTATTACATTTGTAAATGCAAACATAGAAGTGCTAACAAAGAAAGATGTAAAAGCAGTTAATAAAGGTATCGTTTACTTAGAAAAACAAAAAAAAGATGAACTTATAAGAGTTAAATTAAAAAGATATCTTTTAGTAAAACAGGTAGAAAAACCTTCTTTCTTTTCTAGTAGTGCACCTATATATGATTTATATTTGGCTTCATTTTTACAAAAAGGGACGCCACTTTGGCTAACGGACAATAAGTTTGTATTTCATACTTCTTCAAGTCAATGGTATATGAAAAAATTAAAGAAGATTTATTATAATAAATACAATATAGAAGTAGTGGTATATAAAAATCCAAATTATAAAGAAGATACGTTTAAGCTTACAGAAGTCGATAATGATGAGTTAGTAGAATATCTTCAGAAAAAAATCCCTAAAGTTTTACCAGAAAAGTTTGCCAAAAAAGAGAAAAAAGTAAAGAAGAAAGAGAAGTTAGTCGAAAAGAAAAAGCTTAAGACCCCTCTAGCAGAAGAAGCAGTCGCTCAAACATTGCCGATTATTCCGTCCAAGGTACTTACAAAAAAAGAGGCTAAAAATCTACAAGAAGGTATA